>SMTZ1_10007520_pt1 | contig 10905 bp, 7 predicted proteins | sample DeeMarSWOR136_30_FD_25667 | JGI IMG/M metagenome (IMG submission 25667)
TATGAGGATATTTTCAGGAATACAACCAACAGGTGACATCCATATTGGAAATTATTTGGGTGCAATTCGCCAGTGGATTGAACTCCAAAAAGAAAATGAGTGTATTTTTTGTATTGTTGACCTCCACGCCCTAACAGTCCCTTATAATCCCAAAAAACTGGAGGAATTAATTTTAGAAAAAGTAATTGTTTATTTGGCAGCCGGAGTTAATCCAGAAAATTCAATAATTTTTGTTCAGTCCCATGTTCCGGAACATACTGAACTGACTTGGCTATTAAACACCGTAACGCCCATAGGTGACCTTACCAGAATGACTCAATATAAAGAGAAAGCTAAAAAATTTAAGTCCAATCTTAACGCCGGCCTTTTGAATTATCCTATTTTAATGGCTTCTGATATCTTACTTTATAAAACTGATTTAGTTCCTGTAGGTGAAGACCAAAAGCAGCACGTAGAATTAACCAGAACAATTGCTAAAAGATTTAATCAAAAATTCGGCCAGACCTTTAAAATTCCTGAAGTAAAACTGCCAAAAACCGGAGCCAGAATTATGAGTTTACAGCAGCCTACTAAAAAAATGTCTAAAACCGATAAACCAGAAAGTTATTTAGGACTTTTTGATGAGCCCGAGGAAATTAAAGCAAAAATTTCTAAAGCTGTTACTGACACCGGCAGAACAATAAAATATAACCCAAAAGCAAAACCGGGTATCTCAAACCTTTTAACTATTTATTCTCTATTTACCCAAATGAGGCAAAGCCGAACGAAGGGTGAAGATGAAACTTTAGTTTCATCGCCTTCTGGCAAATCAATAAAAGAGCTGGAAAGGAAATTTAAGGGTAAGGGCTACGCTGAATTTAAAAAATCTCTAACTGAACTTTTAATAAACTCTCTGGAGCCCTTCCGAAGAAAAAGAAAAGAACTTCTCTCAAGAGAAGTCTATGTAAAGGAAATCTTAACCCAAGGAAAAAAACGAGCTCAGATTATAGCTACTTCAACTCTGCAAGAGGTCAAAGAAAAAATGGGACTTATTTAAGACCTAATTCCTGATGGGTTTTTTCTGTTATCGGAATACCGACCTTCTTAAAAATTTCCAAAGTCTTTTTCTCTATCTCAATCAAATCTTCTTTAGTGTCGCCTTCAAAGCGACATTTTATGTAGGGGGTAGTGTTGGCGGCTCGAGCTAAGGCCCAGCCATTCGGAAAATTAATTCTAGCTCCATCAACATCAATAAAATCGTAGTTATTTTCTCTAAGAAAGTTTTGTAAATTTTCAACAATTTTAAACTTCTCTTCATCGGTAGTATCCACAAATACCTCGGGACTGGCGCAATAACGGGGTAAACTATCAACATATTTGGCAAAATCTTTATATTCTGAGGCAATTTCTGCTAATTTTAAAGAGGCAAACAGGGCATCATCACACAGATAATAGTCGAGAGGAAAGAAAAAATGTAATGTAACTTCTCCTCCGAAAACAGCATCAGTTTCAATAATTTTATTGATAACTGCATTATGATGAGAAACAGAAAAATAGGTTTTAACTCCCTCTTTTTTCATTTCGTCTAAAAAGGCTTTGGAAACCCTCATATCGTGAACAATCGGTCCTCTTTTCTTTTTAAGAGCCCGGCGAGCCAACATTAAAAGACAAAAGTCGCCTACTACTAATCTACCCTGATTATCAATCAGTGCGACGCGGTCAGCATCACCATCATACGCAAAACCCAGATCTGCTTTCTCTGCCAAAACTTTCTTTTTAATATCCTGAATATTTTCTTCTTCATAAGGATCGGGTGGATGATGGGGAAATGTACCGTCAAATTCGCCATAAATCGTTTTAACCTGGCAGCCCATTTTTTTGAAAATTTCTTCTGGTAAAAATCCAGCAGCACCATTGCCAGAATCAATAATAATTTTTAGGGGCCGCTTTATCTTAATCCTGCTGCCGACATGATTAATGTAGTCCTTGGCAGAATTAAAAACAGTTACCTCTCCCAGTTTGTCTGCTTTCTTTGATTTCTCATTTTTTATGACAAGTTCTTTTATCTTCTCTAAGTCTCTGCCAATGACATCTTCTGAAACTTCTTTGCCCAACTTTCTGATATGAAGAGTTAAACCGTTGTATTCTTTTGGATTATGAGAACCACTTATCATGATTCCTCCGTCAAAGCGGTAGTGGAAAATTGAAAAATAAAACAAAGGGTCAGGCGCTATGCCAATGTCAATTACCTCTTTGCCGGTTTCAACCAAAGCTTTTTTGATTGCTTCAGCCAAAGAGGGAGAACTCAAACGTGAATCTTGGGCAACAACTATTCTTCTAGCCTGGTGATATAGTTCTCCGTAAGATTTAGCAATCTGCCAAACTACCTCTTCGTTTAGATCAGTAGGGTAAATTCCGCGAATATCATAAGCTCGAAAAATATTAGAGTTGATTTTCATGTTTTTTTATTATATCACCCCGTTAGAAGTTTTGAAAATCAAAGTTTTACTTTTAATTAATAGTAAAATAATTTTGACATTGAACTTCTAACGGGGTATCATACTAATATGTCATTTTCAGTAGGAATTATTGGTCTTCCCAATGTTGGAAAGTCCACTCTTTTTAAATCTTTAACAAAAAACCCGGTAGATATCGCTGCTTACCCCTTTACCACTATCCACCCCAATGTGGGTGTAGTTCAGGTACCTGATGAAAGACTAAAAAAAATTACCGAAGTAATTAAACCTGAAAAAATTACTCCTACGGTAATTGAATTTGTTGATATTGCCGGCTTGGTTAAAGATGCCCACAAAGGTGAAGGTTTAGGCAATCAGTTTTTAGCTCATATTCGGAATTGCGATGCTATAGTGGAAGTAGTCAGGGGTTTTGACGACCCAAATGTTGAACATGTTGCAGGTTCCATTGATCCTAAAAGAGATATTGAGATAGTTAAAACTGAACTTTTAATGAAGGATTTGGAAACTCTGGAAAATGCCACAGCTAAAGAAAAACAAGAAAATAGAAAATTAAAACTGCTTAATAAAATTAGGGGTTGGGTTTCTCAGGGAAAATTAATTTCTAATCTTGATTTAACTGCAGAAGAAAAATCAGAAATTAAGGAATATCAGTTTTTAACCCAAAAACCTGTTGGATTTATTTTGAACACCGACGGCATTAAAAAATCCAATTTAGATATTCAATATCTGGCAATGAACTTAAAAGACGAGGAGGAAATCTCAGATCTTTCAGAAAAAGAAGCAAAAGAATTACAAATAGAATCCAAACTTGACCAGTTAATATTGGCTTGCTACAATATTCTTGATTTAATTACCTTTTATACAGTAGCTGGCGGCAAGGAAACAAGAGCTTGGACTCTAAAAAAGGGGTTAAAAGCACCTGATGCTGGAGGGGTAGTTCATACTGACTTTGAAAAAAAATTTATTCGAGCTGAAGTAATTTCTTGGGAAAAATTAGTAGAAGCAGGAAATTGGCACAAAGCAAGGGAATGGGGCTGGATTAAAACAGTTGGTAAGGATTACGAAGTAGAAGACGGCGATGTAATAGAATTTAAAATTTGAGCGCATGAACCCCGTTAGAAGTCCTCGGCAGAAAAATTTTTATCAAAAATTTTTCTGCTCTGTAATAACGGGGTATTACAAAAAACAAAAGTCTGTTCGAAATCAGCCTTGTGCTGTATAAAACAGACTTCTAACGGGGTGAAAGATTACGAATTAGCATATCTAATATCTTCTGATTTATCAAAAGAAGAAGTTAAACCCTTTCAAGATAAAATTATCTCCTTTATTCAAAATGAAGGAGGGGTTTTAATTGAAAATGTCGCCCCTCTAAAGAAAATATTATCCTATCCAATAAAAAAACAAACTCAGGCCTATTTAGCAGTTTTAAATTTTCAGCTCAATCCCGAAAAGTTAGCTGATTTTGAAAAGAAAATAAAAGCAGAGGTTCAAATTCTTCGCTATTTAATTTTAATTAAACCTAAGCCAAAAGAGGTTAAGGCCGTTCCCAAAAAATTTGTTCCTAAAAAAGCTCCGGAGAGAAAGGTCGAATTAAAAGAAATTGAGAAAAAATTAGAAGAAATCCTGGGCCAAGAAGGCTCTACGAATTACTAATCAAAACTAATTACGAATATTCGCCCCAGTAGCAGAGCGAAGCTCGCTACGGGGCAGCCCCGAAGTGAACCTTTGGTTCTACTTCTGGGGCGTAATTCGATAAAATTCGTAATTGGTAGGTACTATGAATCTTAATAAAGTTATTGTAATTGGTCGTTTAACTCGTGACCCCGAAACGAGGGCTCTTCCCTCCGGGCAATCGGTAACTTCTTTTGGAATGGCTACTGATAGATTTTTTACTAATACTTCAGGTGAAAAAAAACAGCAAACAGAGTTCCATAATATTGTGACATTCGGAAGATTAGCTGAAATTGCTTCCCAATATTTAAATAAGGGCTCTTTGGTTTTAATTGAAGGCCGACTTCAAACCAGAAACTGGAAGGATTCTGCCGGTAATCAGAGGTTCCGAACGGAAATCATAGGAGAAAGATTACAGTTAGGGCCTAAATCAACAAACATACCCCGAGAAAAAGCTAAAGCAGCACCACCTGAAGAAAAGGAGAAAAGCCCTCAGGAAGACATTCCAATTATTGAGGAAGAAGAAATCAACGTAAAAGACATTCCTTTTTAAATTATAGATTATAAATTATAAAACATAGAGCACAGAACAATAAATTTTGTTTCATGTTCTATGTTCCCGTATTACCAATGGAGTGTTATTTTTGCCAACGTAATATTAAAGATATTGACTTTAAAAATACGCAACTTCTGCGGAAATTTATCTCTGGCTCTGGAAAAGTAAAACCAAAAAAAAGAACTGGAATTTGTTCCAGTCATCAAAGAAAATTAGCCAGGGCAATTAAAAGAGCCAGGTATTTAGCCCTGCTTGCCTCCACTTCTAAGTAATATTTCTTTAATTTTTTTTGCAATTGCTGGATTTTCTTTTAGAAAATCTTTGCTTGCTTCCATCCCTTGTCCTAATTTATTATCTTCAAATTGAAGCCACGAGCCGGCTTTTTTTATTACGCCTGATTTTATTCCGGCATTTAAGATATCTCCGAAATAAGAAATGCCTTCGTTATAAAAAATATCAAATTCTGTGGTCTTAAAGGGGGGAGCAACTTTATTCTTTACAATCTTTGCTTTAATCCGAGAACCAGTAATTTCATCTTTATGTTTTATCTGAGCTATTCTTCTTAAATCAATCCTGACTGAAGCATAAAATTTTAAAGCTAAACCACCAGGGGTAGTTTCCGGATTTCCAAACATCAGACCGATTTTCATTCTGGTTTGATTTAAGAAAATTACTATTGTTTTTGTTTTGGAAATTATTCCTGATAATTTTCTTAAAGCCTGACTCATTAATCTTGCCTGAAGACCAATCTGGAATTCTCCCATTTCTCCGGCAATTTCTGCCTTGGGGACTAAGGCAGCAACTGAATCTACAACAATTACATCTACTTCGCCTGACCTGACTAAGGTTTCAACAATCTGGAGAGCCTGTTCTCCGGAATCGGGCTGGGAAATTAAGAGGTCATCTACATTAACTCCAATTTTTTTCGCATAGTCTGGATCTAAAGCATGTTCTGCATCAATAAAAGCTGCTACTCCATTTCTTTTTTGAGCTTCAGCACAAATATGAAGCGCTAAAGTACTTTTTCCGCTGGATTCTGGCCCAAAAATCTCAATAACTCTTCCCCTTGGCACTCCGCCTACTCCTAAAGCCAAATCAAGAGAAAGAGAACCAGTGGAAACTGCATCAACATCTACTGCCTGGGCTTCCTTCAACTTCATAATTGCTCCTTCTCCAAACCTCTGTTTGATTTCCTCTACTGCTTCCTGTAAATCCCCAGGTTCTCCGCCAGTTGGCGGATTTTTTTCTTTTTTCTTTACCATATGCGACCCAGCCTTCTATACTTATATTTATTATCTTAAGTATAGAAAAGCTGTTTATACTTTTCTTATATTTTTGCTGTTCCCCAGTCAGCTTAGAAGGCTGGGGAGCACCCCGCTCTCTGAGCTTTATTATAACATATGAAGAGAGGGCGGGGTTTTCGCTATCGCTCAAACCTTTTTCCAGCCTTCTTCGTCCTCTTGCTCGGTTTTCATTAAAATTTCTCTGGGTTTAGCTCCCTCTCCTGGTCCGACTATTCCTCGTTCCTCAAGTATATCTAATAATCTAGCTGCTCTGGCATAACCAATCCTGAGTCTTCTTTGAAGTAAAGAGGCAGATGCTTTTCTTGCCTCAATGACTATTCTTTTTGCTTCTTCATAAAGCGGATCTTCTTCTCCACTAAACCCCTCTGACTCTAAAGAACCACCCTCAAGAGTATCCTTAAGATCCTGGGCTAAATAATTTTCTAATATTCCTTCTGCAATTTTCCCTGCTGGAAATTCTGATTTAATCCAATCTATTACTTTCTTAACCTCTTTTTCTGAAACGTAAGCTCCCTGGATTCTTTTAGGTTTAATAATTTCAGCTGACACAAAAAGCATGTCTCCCAAGCCTAAAAGTTTTTCGGCGCCGGCTGCATCAAGAACTGTCCTTGAATCAACCTGAGAAGCTACCTGAAAAGTAATACGGGAGGTAATATTTGCTTTAATTAAACCCGTTATTACTTCAACAGACGGTCTTTGGGTAGCAACTACTAAATGTATACCTACAGCTCTTGCCATCTGAGCCAATCTAACAATACCTGCTTCCATCTCTCTACCTTTAGCCGCCATCAAATCTGCCAATTCATCAATAATTAAAACAATATAAGGTAAAGGTTCATTTCCCTCTTTTAAAATTTTCTCATTGTAACTTGAAATATTACGTGAGCCATTCCTGGACAAAATATCAAATCTTCTTTCCATTTCTCCAACCAGCCATTTTAAAGCATTAATTGATCTTTGAGCATCAAAAATCACAGGACATAAAAGATGGGGAAGTTCTCTGTAAGAAGAGAACTCCACTCTTTTAGGATCAATAAGAATTAATCTCAGCATTTCTGGAGAATTTTGATAAAGCAGACTTAAAATTAAGCTATTCAAAAAAATAGTTTTGCCAGTTCCAGTAGAACCTGCTACTAAAAGGTGGGGCATTTTCCCCAAATCAGCATAGCAGGGTTTACCAGAAACGTCTCTCCCCAAAACAAAAGTCAAACTTGAAGGTATTCCTTGAAGTGCCGGATTTGATAATAAATCTCTCAATCTTATTAAACACCTTGTTTTATTCGGAACTTCAATTCCCACTAAAGATTTCCCAGGAATTGGAGCTTCAATTCTGATTGGATGACTTGCCAAAGCTAAAGAAAGATTGTTGGAAAGACCGGTAATTTTGGAAAGTTTAATGCCTTCGGCGGGCTTCAAAGTATACTGAGTAACTGTCGGTCCGATATTTATCTCCGACATTTCTACCTGTAAACCAAAATTCTCTAAGGTTTTTTTAATAATAGCGGAATTAGTGACTGTATCACCAGCCGTAGGTTTTCCTTTATCTATTTCCAATAATTCCAGAGGTGGAGTTTTATATTGAATAGCAGCAGCTGTTTTTGGAATCTCTTTTGATTTCAGTTCTAACCCTGGCTGTTCTTCTGTTTTTACTGGAATTTCTTTTATTTTTGGTTCAACTTCTTTAACTTTAAGTTTCGGACTAAAAATTCTTTTTACCAAGCTCTCCTTAGCTTGAGTCTCAGTAAGAATGGAGGGTTTCTTTTCTTCTTTAATCCGAGGACCCCTTATTAAGTGCCAAAGAATTAATCCCCCGACTAATATTACTCCTCCAAAGATAATTTGAGTAACCAAAGTGCCAAAAAGTTTTGTAAAAGGCCAGCTGAAAAGATAACCTATCCATCCCCCATTTCTTGTTTCCGGAATCAAGGTTTCTAAAAAGCCTGCTCCTCCTATAATTAAAATAAAAATTGCTAAAATTGATGGCCCTAAAAACTTTTTGTATCTGGTATTGAAAAAAACTAATCCTCCCAAAACTAAAATTAGAGGAATAATAAAGACCGCTTTACCAATTAAAAAGATAAGGCCTGATATTAGTGCCTTACCTGCTACCCCGGCTAAATCAAAAAAACTTAGAGCAACAATTAAAGCTATTATAAAAATCACCACGCCCGAAATCAACTTTTTTGTTTCTTCGGGAAGAGAAAATCGACTTGGTTTCTTATCTTTTAGTTTCTTAAAATTTTTCCTATTTTTTTTCTTCACCCCGTTAGAAGTCTGTCTTATATAACAGCAAGCTAATTTTGGACAGACTCTTGTCTTAATTCATACCCCGTAAAGTGCCTTTCAGAAAAATTTTTTATTAAAATTTTTCTGACTAGGACTTCTAACGGGGTTCATCTTTTCTTCTTCTTTATCATAGCATTTTCTTCCCTTTTATAACCAGTCCCTGCCGGAATTAACTTTCCGATTACTACATTTTCTTTTAATCCTTTGAGTTTATCCTCTCTTCCTTCCAAAGACGCTTTGATCAATACCCGGGAAGTTTCCTGAAAAGAGGCCGCCGATAAAAAGCTATCTGTAGTTAGAGCAACCCGAGAAATTCCAAGTAAAATGGGAACTCCTTTGGCGAGTGTTTTTTTATTTTTTTTGAGTTGGCTGTTTTCTTCTAAAAATCTTGATTTTTCAACAACTGCACCGGTTCTAAACAAGGAATCTCCAGAATCTTTAATTCGTATTCGAGAAAACATCTGGCGACAAATGATTTCAATGTGTTTATCGTGAATAAGCGCTCCTTGAGAAACATAAATTTTTTGAATCTCTCTGATTATATAACTTTGAGTTCTATTTATATCCGCTAACTTAAACAATTCCTTTAAATCCAAACTGCCTTCCCAAAGCTGTTGACCCGGCTTCACATTATCACCTGGTTTAACCCAAATCGCTGACTTTAGCGGTACCTGAAATTCAATAACTTCTAATTTCCTACGCTTTGGTTTTTTCTTTCCTTGCAACATCTCGGTAGGATTGGTCTGGGTAGCTTTGGGCTTTATTCTAATTACCCTCTCTGGAGTTACCTCCAGAACTTTTCCATCCACTGGAGAAATTTCAGCCTTACCCCCTGGTGCCCTTGCTTCAAAAACTTCCTGAACCCGAGGTAATCCAAAGGTTATATCGCCACCACCAGCTACTCCACCAGTATGGAAAGTTCTCATGGTTAACTGGGTGCCGGGCTCTCCAATTGCCTGAGCAGCTACAATTCCTACTGCCTCTCCTAATTTTATTAACCGATTGTTTCCTAAATCCCAACCATAACATTTCTGACAAACTCCTCTCACTGATTTACAAGTTAAGGGAGAACGTACTCTTACCTTCTCTATACCCGACGCTATTATTTTTTCAGCCTTTTCCCAATCAATAATTTCTCCCTTTTTACAGATACCACGAATATTATCTAAGTTTACTCTTCCTAAAATTTTATAAATAAAATTCTGACCTATACTATCAGCCTCATTCTTATAAAGAATTATTCCCTCCTCATCTTTACAATCCTCTTCTGTAATAATTACTTCATGGGCAACATCAACTAATCTTCTGGTAAGATAACCAGCAGTTGAAGTTCTTAAGGCAGTATCTGCTGTTCCCTTTCTGGCTCCGTGAGTAGAAATAAAATACTCCAATACATCAAACCCTTCTTTAAAAGAACTTTTTACCGGCAACTCAATAATTTGACCTGCTGGATTAATCACTAAACCCTTCATTCCCGTCATTTGAACCGGCTGACCCCAGGAACCACGGGAACCTGAATCAACGACTTGAAAAACTGAACCATCTTCGGGCAAGGTTTTGGGAACCAGTTCCTCAATTCTTGTCTTAACTCTACTCCAAACTTCTATTGCTTTATTAGTTTTTTCTTCTCTGGAAAGAAGACCCTTTTTAAAATGCATCTCAATCTCTTCAATTTCCCTTTCTGCCTCGGCTATAATCTGTTCTTTCTCTGGGGGCACAATCAAATCATCCATTCCCCAAGAAATTCCAGCCCAGGTTGAATATTCAAAACCCAATTCTTTTATCTTATCCAAAGCAACTTCTGCTACAGAAGTGTCATAATTTTCAATAATGTTTCTGCTGAGTATTTCCAAATCCTTTACTTTTATTTGAAAGTTTTGGAAGGAATAATTTTCGGGCAAGGCATTATTAAATATAATTCGTCCTACACTGGTCTCAATCAAATTATTCTTTATTCTAACTTTAATTTTCGCCTTTAAGTCTATATCTCCAAATTCAAAAGCTAAACAAGCTTCCTCAGCACTTGAGAAAATTTTTTCCTCTCCCTTTGCTCCTTCCTTTATTTTAGTTAGATAATAACAACCCAAACCAATATCTTGATAGAGAGTAAGGATTGGGACTCCAGTTGCTGGCTTTAAATAATTTAAAGTAGAGAGCATAATTTCCTTTGCTTCTTTTTGAGCCATCTCTGATAAGGGCAGGTGAACAGCCATCTGGTCGCCATCAAAATCAGCATTAAAGGCTTTGCAGACCATCGGATGAATTTGTATTGATTCGCCCTCAATTAGAACAGGATAAAACGCCTGAATTCCTAATCTGTGTAGAGTGGGAGCTCTGTTTAAAAGAACAAGTTTGTCTTTGACTACTTCTTCTAAAATTGCCCAAACCTCGTCGGTTTCCTCATCAATCAGTCTTGAGGCTCCCCTGACATTGTAAGCTAATTCTTTATCTAAAATCCTTTTAATTACGAAGGGTTTAAAAAGCTCCAGGGCCATAATTTTGGGAATTCCTACCTGATTAAACTTTAATTCCGGCCCCACAACAATTACCGACCTTCCGGAATAATCAACTCTTTTTCCTAAAAGATTTTGTCTGAATCTTCCCTGTTTTCCTTTAAGCATGTCGGCTAATG
>SMTZ1_10008686_pt1 | contig 10905 bp, 15 predicted proteins | sample DeeMarSWOR136_30_FD_25667 | JGI IMG/M metagenome (IMG submission 25667)
GGGTTGAAGGCTTGGATGATGGCTGCTCTCAATCCGGTTTCCCGTATCGCCTTGATCTCTTCATCTTTCAAAGTGTAGTTTATGGAGTTGTAGATAGCTCTTTCTTTGAGGCCGATTTCTACTGCGTGGTTAGCTGCAGCAATCCGAACTGACATCGCTTGGCCATTTATCAGAAACGGAACCTCGGTGACCTCCGATACGAAATCGATGTACTTCACTAGCACCTGGGAATTCTCAGCAACGACATCGAGCATGCAGGGAATCCCAGTCTTCTCCGACATCTCCTGTTGAACTCTGATTAGTCGCTCAGCCTTCCGTCTGTCGAAGATGCCTAACTTTCTATCCTTAACGATTCTATGCCCTTCATGAAAGAGGCTGCCGATGAGAACCGTGGGCAACTCTCCAGGTTGTCCACCGATCTTGACATTGCCGATCTCAAAGATCTTCTGTTCTTTTCCGAACCTGAACAAGTCGATACCTTCTAACCGTTTTTCCGAGTAGATCAGCAAAGCATTGGCGAAAGACATCTAGTCTATGAAGTTAGGCTCTCTATCTGCTCTATGACGCGAAGTTGATGGTAGAAATGAGGGGCACGTAGTGTAGAGGTTATGCCTAGACTTACGTTCCTTCTAGCACAGTTTCTACGACTTCTCTCACCGGAGTGTTTGTCTTCACTCTGTACCTCTTTATGTCATTCTGTTCCAGAAGCGTAGATGCACCAACGCCGAACTCTCTAGCAGCGACAGCTGTTACACCCATTTCGGTAAGCATTTTGATGACTATGGGCCCTGCGCCATGCTTGTACTCCGCAGCTGGACTTTTCACAACTTCCACATTTCCAACTGAACCATCGCTGATCTCGACTATCGTGAAGTTTCCAGATCTGCCAAATACGTCAGTTTCATCTTTTGCAGTGTATCCTCCCTCCTCTCACTTCTTTTCCCTTAGCTCCTCAAGCCTCTTCATAATCTGATCTAGCTGAGCTTGCAAGAGCTCCATCTGGTTTCTTAGCATCTGAACTTCCTGTTCCTTACTCACCTGAGGCATGGGGGGGACGGAGGGAACACTCGGGTAAGCTGGTGGGACAAAACCTCTCATTCCCATCCCACGGCCCATACCTCTGCCTCGGCCCCCTCCGCGTCCCATTCCCATCCCAAATCCGGCTCCCATTCCATAACCCATCCCAGCAGTGGGGCCAGACACTCCCGCGAGTTCTCCCTTCTTGTAACTCTCGACCGCCTCTCGAACCGTTCCTGTTACACCCGTTATCATCTTGACCCCCGCAGCCGAGAGGGCTTGATAAGCATTCGGCCCAAGACTCCCAGTCAAGACAACTCCGGCGCCCTTGCCGGCAACCGTCTGGGCTGCCTGTATCCCAGCACCACTGGGCGCATACATACTTGTATTCTGCAAAGCCTCAAACTGCATGGTCTCAGTCTCCACGACTAGGAAGTAGGGGCATCGACCGAAACGCGGATCAACGGCAGCGTCCAAACTCGCCGCAGCAGCTGAAACAGCAACCTTCAACCTAGCTCACCTCTTCCTTTCTGAGTTCTTCCAGTCTCTTGTTGATTTGGCTAAGCATCTCTTCTAAGAGTTTTTTCTGGTCTTCTAGGGCCCCTATTTCTTGTTCTTTAGGTATACCCGCATAAGCTGGAGGCAACATGTACGGCGTTACAGGTCCATAGATTCCTGTCCACCACCATCTGGGAAGCCATGGGAACCATCTGCACCGCCAGAACCAGCTGGCATATGGATGCCAATATTGAGCCATATCCGTGTAATATCTCCTTATCTCGCTTATTCCGAGCCTTCTGAAATCAATAGGGCGGATAGGAATAGGGTGTTGTGTATGGAATGGTCCAGTATGGGGCGTATGGATAGCGCCAAAGGCCTCCGTAGTACGGTTGGCTGAAGGCTGGGTAGGCCCACCACCATCTCGGCAACCATGGGAACCATCTGCAGAACGGGTAAGGGTTTCCCATTCCTCTTCCCCAACCAAAGAATCCATATCCTAGTCCTCTACCGAATCCAGGCGTGTAGTATCTGTACCCTCTTCCGAATCCTCCTCTTCCTCTTGGCAACTTTTCTTCACCTCGAACTATTCACTTATCTCTTCAATTCTCTTCCGTATAGCTTCCAGTTGCGACTCTAACATCTGAACCTGTTGCTCTAGCATCTGTTTCTCCTGTTCCTTGCTGTAGGTCGGTGCAAAGGGAGCTCCGAAAGGTGCAGGCATAGGTGTTGAAGGTGTTCCAGCGGGCGGAACTTGAGGCTGCGATGCTGGCGGAACCATCAGTGGAGCCTGTGATTGCAGCCACTGTGTGTATTGCGGCAAAAGCCCGCTCTGCATCAACCATTGAGCAGTAGGGGGTAATCCCGTTGGCGATCTATCGAGCCATCCCGGCGAAAAACCAAACCTCATCCATCCTGGAAGCCCGGTCATATAGTACATCCGTCTATGTCTATAGCCCATATCGTTTTCACCTCTTTTTCGTGATTATGCACATTATCAATTATGAGAGTATGCACAAAACCTATATAAGTCTTTCGGATCTACATTTCACAAGAACGATATGGAATAGGAAGAATGTACCGAGGTAGACGAAGAAGGGGAAGAAAGGGCAGGCTACCCAAGCCCGTGAGGATAGGGGCAACTCCACCTGCAAGAGCATTCCGTCCGTCTGGCCTCCCAACCAACTTAGAACCCATATATCTGGGGCCAGATGAACTGGAAGCGTTAAGGCTGGTAGACTTGGAAGGGCTATCCCAAGAGGAGGCTGGGGAAAGGATGGGCATCTCTCGAGGGACAATCTGGAGGTTGCTTCAGAGTGGAAGGAAGAAGGTCGCCCAGGCGCTCACGGAAGGGAGACCCATGAATTTCCATCGCTGAAAGCAACAATGGCTTTGCTATTCCAAACTGGTAGACGCTGGAAGGAGGGAGTCTCCGTGAAACTGAAGGTGCTCTATGATATTGAGGCTAGAGAGGGGCTCAAGTGAGGGGTTTGGGAGACTAGAAGCCCTGAGGGACGGGTTTGGTTGTTCCTTGCCACTGCACAACTTATAAAAGGCAAATACTGAGCAATTACCTGGAATCAAGTGTTAGCTGTTCTGCTGGCTGTGGTTGAAAGCTCTTGAAGAAATGGCTGCAACGATATGAGGTCGTGTCAATTCGGCTGGTGAAGCTGCTATGACCAGTTTTGGTCCTGTTCCTTCAAGACGCCTCGGGAGAAGCTTAGGGGTTAATAACATTCCTCCAAAGGTCTGTTCCTACTCTTGTGTTTACTGTCAATTGGGAAGAACGACAAATATAAGCGTTGATAGGCAACGCTTCTACAGCCCAGAAAAAATTCTTGACGAGGTAAATAGGAAAGTCGGTGAATCCAAGGCTAAGGGCGAGAGGATAGACTATGTAGCTTATGTGCCAGATGGAGAACCAACCCTAGACATTAACTTGGGCGCGGAAATCACCCTTCTGCGCCAGATGGAAATACCGATAGCAGCCTTGACAAACGCTTCCCTTATCTGGCAAAGGGAAGTCAAGGAGACTCTTCATGAGATGGACCTTGTATCCATAAAAGTCGACGCTGTCAGCGAGAATTTGTGGAGGAAAATAAATAGACCTCACACATCCCTTAGATTAGAGAAGATCTTGGACGGAATAGTTGAGTTCTCAGAGGACTTTAGAGGAATCACCATTGCGGAGACGATGCTCATGGACGGGTTAGATTACAACGATGAGATCGACAAGATAGCCGACTTCCTCGGCGAGGTTAAGTTGAACAAATCCTACATTGCCATCCCAACAAGGCCGCCAGCGGAAGGATGGGTCAAACCCGCAAAGGAGGAGTTAATAAACCAAACCTTCAACACATTCGCTGAAAAACTTGGGCAAGAGAGGGTTGAATACTTGATAGGATACGAGGGCAATGCCTTCGCATCCACTGGCAACGTTGAGCAGGACCTGCTCAGCATCACATCCGTACATCCTATGCGTAAGGAAGGGATCAAAGAACTCTTACGGAACGCAGAAGCTGATTGGAACATCGTTGAGAAGCTCATAAGTGAGGGTAAGTTGATTGAGCTCGAATATCAGAAACATACATACTTCATGAGGAAACTGCCCAGCAGGATGAAACCTGGAGCGTAGCCTGGATCTTAAGCTGAACCCACAAGAGAATAGACACTCGGATCCATGCGCTCCAGTTCGCGTCATCAACATCGCAAGAGCCTGAAACCATACAGGAGCGTTTGCAGAGCAGGGGTTCATTTGGGAGTCCGCTTTGGACGAGGTCTAGGATGACCAGGACACAGGATTTCATGGATCTCCCACTTCGCTTCGTCAACGGTTAGGTCTTTCATGACTTCGTTGACTGTTTCCTCTATCAGTTTCTTCTGCTCACTTGTCAGATCTAGCCTGTCGAAGCCTGCTTTTCCGCTTCTAGTTCTGTACCAACCGCATTTCCCCTCGCAGACGTACTTGTGAACCATGGTTCTACCCTCAGTCCAACCTATACCTTGCCTTTCAGATACCCGACCGATAATCATCTCCACTCTACCCTTCTTCCCTTCAGACATACCTCTATGACACCACCATTCCGGTATTTCAATGGTTCCAGAATTGACTAAGGTGAGCTTACACGTAGATAAGAGTGGAGTTCTGATCGAGCAGTTTCGGCGCCAATGCATAGAGTTGATAGTAGAAGTCTTGAAAGTCCTTCTTTCTAACAACGAGCTCATGGAAGACTCTTTCGATATCTTCTTCCTTTTCTGGGCTGGATGACAGGGCTTGTAGGTAACGTTCGTATGCTACGCTTTCTCTGAAGCTTTCAGGCCGGAAGGACTTGATCTGCTCTTCAATATCCTGCAATGTCAGCGATTCTTCTATGTGTTCGGCAAGTTTGTTCTCAGCAGCTTTTCTAGAATACTCCTTTCTTTCCTTTGTTGTTTCTTCTTCGGCACCCAACGGCTCTATAGGCTTGCTTGTTTTCATCTTATTCTCGTCAGGAATCGTGAGGGATCTCTTTTCGGGTTCCGCCTCTTCATCCTTGACCTCTCCACCCTGGAGTGCACTATCATTTATGAAAGCCATCATATACTGTGGCTTCACAACATACCTCACGAAGTTCTCGATATCCTCTTCTTCCTCTTTCCCTATCTTACCTGATGTGGAGACATCAAAGATCCCCCTGCCATTATACCTGAATAGCATCTGAGACTTATGTTTCAGAGATGGACAGAATTCCTGTATCTGTGGTGACGGATTGAGAAGTACGCCTAGAACCTCATCCCTTATTCTGAGTTGGTGAGTCTGTGCTTCTCCTTCCTCCTCATAGTTTATGTTGACGGCTCTCTCAACAGGAATCTCCTCAAGAGTGTCGAGGTTAAGGCCTGCAAGAACGAACCTTAAGTTTCTGAAAGCCTTTCTCCGGTAATCGTCTAGGAACAAGACCTCAAAGATCCTTTTTTTTCTGCCGGGAACCTTGACTCTGACTTTCCCGTTATGGATCAGTCTTACGCGGGCAGGCATCATCCATCTCCTTGCTCAAACCTTTTCTCATGAGGTGGAAGCTATCCTTCCGTGGGCACCGGTTGCCAAGATAGTCCTCCAAACTCGACATGCTGCTTGGTTCACTCTCTACGACCGGTTTCGACATTCAAGTATCTTCCATTGTGTCATCCAGACTGCTTACCGAGGTCTTCCAAGCCTTTTCTGATCACCTCTCTGATTTCTTCTGAGACTTTGCTGCGAGGTGAGTGTTCCAAAATGGGTTTCCCGAATACCATTGCCTCCGTAACAAGGGGATCAAAGGGTATTCTGCCGGCAACCTCGACCCCGTTGCTTCTGCAGAAGTCTTCAATCGTCTTCGTATTCTCTATATTCAGGTCGTACATGTTAATGCAGACCAGCGCATTGATCTTGAAATGATCAAGCAGCTTCAAAGCTCTCTCCATGTCGTGGATTCCTGACAAAGTCGGCTCAACAACAATCAGTCCCAAGTCTATTCCGCCTACCGAAGCTATTACAGGACAGCCGATTCCAGGCGGTCCGTCATTTAGGATGAGGTCAACGTTCTGCTCTTCGGCTATCTGTCTTGCGTTCTGCCTGACAAGTGTTACGAGCTTACCCGAGTTTTCCTCCCCGGGATTGAGCCTCGCATGAGACATGAAGCCGTACTTCGTTTTTGAGACGTAGGCGTAGCCGCAGATCTTCTCCACGAGCTCTATAGCCTCCACTGGGCATATGTAAGCGCATAACCCGCATCCCTCGCAGAGTATAGGGTCTATCTTAAGGTCATTTATCGCGCCAAATCTGCAGCTCTCTTCACATCTCCGGCATTGTATACACTTCGATTCATCCAGAACCGCCACTTTGGAGCCCCTAAACTCCTGTTTCCGTATGATACTTGGATTCAGGAGCATGTGAAGGTTCGGCGCGTCCACGTCGCAGTCAGTAACAACCAGATTCTCCGCGAAGGCAGCGAAGGAGGCAACCAAAGTTGTTTTGCCGGTTCCACCCTTACCGCTGAGAACCGTTATCTGCCTCAACTATTCACGCCTCCAGAATCCTCTCCAGAATATGCTTGAACTTCTCTTTCCATTCCTCCATCTCGGTCACAAAGGAGACTCCACGGGAATACAGCTCTGCAATCTCTTTGCTGAAAGGTATCTCAAGCATTACAGGAATCCCCTCCTCTTTGCAGTACTCGTAAACCTTCATATCGCCGATTCCAGCGCGGTTAACTACCACGCCGAGAGGAATCTGAAGCGTTCTCAAAACCTCGACCGCGATCCTCAAGTCGTGCAACCCAAAGGGCGTAGGCTCCGTAACCAAGATAGTGAAGTCGCTTCCGTAAACGCTTTCGACGACTGGGCAAGAAGCCCCGGGTGGAACATCAATAACAACTGTTCTTTCTCTGCTGATTTCTTTCTTGACTTCTCTGATCACCGGGACAGCCATGGCTTCACCAACATTCAGTTCTCCATAGACCAGATCAACTCCTTGGGCTAACCCCTTCTTGACAACGCCTATCCGCCTCTTCTCCTCAACTATTGCTGCTTCGGGACATACAACTGAGCATAATCCACAGCTGTGGCAGAGCTCATGGAAGACCAGAACCATATCTGGGGCGACGAACAGAGCGTTATATTGGCAATATTCGGCGCATTTTCCACAGTGAGTACATCTCTCCTCCTGGACAGATGGGACGAGAGAATAAACGGGTTTCTCCTCTTCTATTCTCGGCTTCAGAAGGATGTGGGCATTAGGTTCCTCTACGTCGCAGTCTATGAGTTGAACGTTCTCATTCGACAATCCCAAGCCCACAGCCACCGTAGTCTTCCCAGTTCCACCCTTGCCACTCGCAACCGATATTATCAACCCATTCTGCCTCTCATTCCCAACAGAAGGAAGAGATCAAGCCGTCAAGACCGGTGTCGCGCCTGGTGACAACCTTCTGTCAACTCTTGAAGTTCATCCCTTGTGTAGGCCGAGAGTACATCTCTAACCATGCTTGAGTTGGCTCTCAAGACGGCTACCCTAGCATATTGAAATCTGCTCAAGGCTCTGGGGCCCATACCATAAGTGACGACAGCGTCTGGATCAAGCTGTAAGATCCGGTCAGGAGGGGAGCCAACGCCGCCGAAGTGTTCACTCTCGTTAGGCACCATTTCTTGGTCCAGTATTCTTCCATCGTCGCTCAACTCGAAGACAGCGAAGAAGGGGGCTCTGCCAAAATGTTCCGACAACTGGGAATCAACCCCTCTATGATCGGCAACTGGAATGACAATCCTGCTCGTTTTCTCACCTCCTACTTTGTCTGGTTTCCGAAGCATATCCTTAGGCTTTCGCCGCCTGATCCTCTCAAGATCCTTGTCTAGACCTTCGGCCAACATTATCTCCGCCCGCGCCCCATGCCGCGGCCTCTGCCCGCCCCGAAGTGGCTGCCAACAGTTGGGGAACCCGTCTCCTTGAATTCTCCTCTATTGTATTTCCCAGCTGCTTCTCTGACTGTGCCTGACACGCCAGTTATTATCTGAATTCCTGCGGCTGAAAGAGCTTGGTAAGCATTCGGCCCGACGTTGCCAGTCAGGACGGCTTGTGCACCTTTACTCGCGACCGTATGGACTGCTTGTATGCCAGCCCCATGAGGGGCGGATTGGCTCGTGTTCGGAACAGCCTCAAACTCCAAGGTATCTGTATCCACGATTATGAAGTAGGGGCATCGACCGAAACGCGGATCAACGGCAGCATCCAAGCCTCCGCCAGTGGCAGAAACAGCAACCTTCAACCTAGATCACCTCCTCCGCTTTGATTCTGTTAGGCCGTTCTCTTCTTTGACTCAGGAAAGCTTCTATCCTTTTAACTATTTCCATGAAGGCTTCTGCTGCTGGCGAGTTTGCGTGCTCAACTACGAACGGCAAGCCTATGTCAGAGTCCTCGCAGATCTTCGGGTCGATGGGGATCCTTCCAAGGAATGGTACTCCGAGATCCCTGGAGATTTTCTCGCCGCCTCCGGTCTTGAATATGTTTATCTCCGCGCCGCAGTTGGGACATACAAAGCCGCTCATATTCTCTATTATGCCTATGACTGGAACATTCAGTATTCTAGCAAAAGTCACAGCCTTTTTGACAACATCTTGAGACACCTCTGATGGGATAGTCACGATGACTACTCCATCCATCTCCGGCAAGAGCTGGATAACACTCAATGGCTCATCGCCTGTCCCGGGAGGAAGATCGATGAACATAACATCAAGTTCTCCCCAGACAATGTCGGATAGGAACTGCCTAATCGCAGTCATTTTCAAAGGTCCGCGCCATATTACCGGCGATTCAGTATCTGGCAAGAGAAAATCCATGGAGACGACTTTTATCCCTAGGGCAGCTATTGCTGGAAAGATGCCTGGGGGACCGGATTGCAGTCTTTGTCCCTTCATCCCGAGCATCTTAGGAACGCATGGCCCGTGGATATCCGCGTCGAGAATCCCAATTCTGCCTGGCCTGCCGCCTTTAGCATAGGCCATGGCTAAGTTAACCGTTACCATAGTTTTTCCGACGCCTCCTTTCCCGCTGATTACGGCAATCTTATGGCTGACCTTTCTCATCCTAGTCTTAAGCACTTTCTGTTGCTCTCTCAGTAGCTCCCTTCTGGAGTCCGCATTCTTACGTTCAAGCTCTTCGACCAACTTCCTCTTCTCCGTAAGAGAACTTAAATAGGATGGTATTGCATAGTTTGATTCAAAAAGCATATTTAATTGTTTTGTTTAAGAAATAAACGCGTGAATAGAGATGGACAATGTCGACCGAGAAGTGATATCACAACTGCAGATGGATGGCCGTACTACTTTCAAGGCTCTTGGAAAGCTGACTGGCTACACAAGTATGGGCGCTAAGAAAAGAGTCCACAAACTTCTCAGTGAGAAAGCTATCAGAATATCGGCTGAAATGAACTTGAAACATTTTAGATTATCCGCAGCCATCGTCCTCATAGAAACTGACGGCCCCGAAACCATGCACAGGCTTCTTGAACGCTTCAAGGACTGCCCTCGCGTGGTCCACATGTTCACAACAGTCGGTGGGTATAACCTGATCGCCTTAGTGATAGCGGAGAACCAAGAGACTCTTGAAAGCATATCCATGGAGAAGTGTTCTATAAGGAGTGAAAAGGGAATCCGCAGGTCAGAATTCTACCCAATAAGGGACGTCCACTATTCCCCCTTCATATCTGTCAGAGAACATCTGGCTAACAAAGGTCTGGCAACTCCACCATGCAATGTTGACTGCAGGCTATGTGAGAGGTACAAATCTGAAGAGTGCGTAAGATGCCCTGCGACAGAGTATTATCTGGGTCCTCTCTGATATAAGCAGCATAAGGGCTAGAAAGGCAGAGCCACGGCTATGAACGAAGTCAATTTCTCAGTTCTCTTTGAAGACTCGCTAACTGCTTCGGGAAAAGCTCGGGGACTGAAAGCCAAACACGGATTGTCCATCCTCGTAGAGATATCAAAACCCGAAGTTAGAATCATGATGGATACCGGTCAATCCCCACGCATCCTACTAAGTAACATGGAGCTCTTGGACGTAAGCTTAGAGAAAATAGACGCCGTACTCGTGAGCCATGGCCACTATGATCATACAGGGGGATTGCTCGGAATCCTGAAAGGGCTGAAGAGAGACGCTCCGATCATAGCTCACCCAGATATATTCAATCCGAAATTCAAGCTGTCCCCGAATCTCAAATATATAGGGTCATCTTTCACTCCTTCTGAGCTAAGGTCGTACGGGGGCGTCTTGCTCTCGGCAAGAAACTCTGTTAGAATTGCAGATGGAGTGGTAGCAACGGGCGAGATAGAACGAGTCACACCATACGAGAAGCCGCAAGGGTTCTGGACTGTGGATAATGAGAGATTCAAAGAGGACACGATGCGGGACGATCAAGCTTTGGTTCTAGATCTCGAGCATAGGGGATTAGTGGTCGTCTCTGGGTGTGCCCATGCAGGGATCATAAACACCATCAAGTATTCACAAAAGTCGATGGGAGTGAAGCATGTTCATGCCGTAATTGGGGGCTTTCATCTAAAGGATTCCAAAGAAGAGATAGTTAGGAAGACCATAGATGATCTGACAGACATCGACCCAGATTTCGTATACCCATGCCACTGCACGGGATCGAAACCTATCCGTGACCTAACTGAACGATTCAAGCAAAGATGCAAACCCTTGACAACAGGGGATAGATTCAAAGTATTGGTCAATTGAGTCCTATGAATGGAGTGTATACGCTATGGAGGAAGATGAGGAGCTCAAAAGAATACGGGAAAGGAAACTCAGACGGTTAATGCATAAAGCCTCTAGGAATGAAGCTAACAGTGATGATCAGAAAACTGCAAAGCCCTCTGTAG
>SMTZ1_10009375_pt1 | contig 10904 bp, 9 predicted proteins | sample DeeMarSWOR136_30_FD_25667 | JGI IMG/M metagenome (IMG submission 25667)
AACTTGACGCTATGATTGAAAGGATTGAAAAGGCACGGGCTGAAGGTCTTAAAATTACGGCAGATATGTACACATATACCGCAGGTGCAACAGGTCTCGATGCCGCAATGCCTCCCTGGGTCCGGGAGGGTGGATACCAGGCCTGGGTATCGCGGCTTAAAAATCCACAAATCAGAAAACGCCTCTTGAAGGAGATGGCTACGCCCTCCGACGAATGGGAAAATTTATATCTTTTAGCAGGCACGCCGGAAAATATTCTCTTAGTGGGTTTCAAAAACGAAAAGCTTAAACATCTTACCGGCAAAACTCTTGCAGAGGTTGCTAAAATGAGGGGAAAATCACCGGCGGAAACTGCAATGGACCTTGTCATTGAAGACAACAGCCGCGTTGAAACGGTCTACTTTTTAATGTCGGAGGAAAATGTGAAAAGGCAGATTAAGCTGCCCTGGGTCAGCTTCTGTTCAGATGCAGCGTCTCTCGCCACTGAGGGGGTCTTCTTAAAATCAAATCCACATCCCCGTGCATACGGCAGCTTTGCCCGGCTTCTCGGTAAATATGTTCGCCGGGAAAAGGTCATTACACTGGCCGAGGCCATCAGGCGTTTGACTTCACTGCCGGCAGATAATCTCAAACTTGACCGGCGGGGAAAACTGAAAAAAGGATATTATGCAGACATTGTCATTTTCGACCCTGAAAAAATCATCGACCATGCGACGTTTGAAAAACCGCACCAGTATGCAACAGGTATGGTTCATGTCTTCGTGAACGGCAAACAGGTCCTCAAAGATGGCGAACATACCGGCGCCAAACCCGGCCGCGTTGTCCGCGGTCCAGGATGGAAAAAGTAAAACGCGACAAGCGTATATTATCCCCCGCTGTTCCGCCCTCCGCCTGCCTGCATATCTGATTTACCCGAGCACAGGGGGAAAACGCCGGTCTGATAGTGTCTATTCTGTTGCGGTTGGTGAGAGACAAGATATAATGGCGGACAATTAGAAAAAGTAATCGAAGAAAGGATTTACAAGAAAAAGGGAAGAAAGGGATTTATTATGGAATTAAGTGGTTTAGACATTGGAATATTAGCGGTATTCTTCGTTTGTGTGATTACCGTAGGCCTATTCAAGAGCCGCAAGGAAAAAACAAGCGAAGATTATTTTCTGGCAGGTCGGGGTCTGAAATGGTGGCTGATAGGATTTTCACTAATCGCGGCAAATATCTCGGCCGAGCAGTTTGTAGGAATGTCGGGCCAGGCGGCTAAGGGCTCGATTGGTTTAGCGGTTGCGAGCTACGAATGGGTCGCTGCGATAACTCTGGTTGTGGTGGCGTTTTTCTTCCTTCCAAAGTTTCTCAAGAGCGGGATTTTCACGATACCTGAGTACCTGGAGTACCGTTTCAATCACACGTCCCGATTAGTGATGTCGCTACTGATGGTGATAATCTATCTGGGAGTAACAATCCCGACAGTGATCTATCTCGGAGCCAAGGCGTTAAGTCCGCTGTTTAAGGCAGAGCTGATGGGAATACCGATAAACATCACAACGCTTTCCTGGTTTGTCGGTATCCTTGCTGGCGTATATGTTGCAGCAGGAGGCCTGAAGGCCTGCGCCTGGGCGGACCTGATTCAGGGGTCGGCGTTAATAATCGGCGGCGGGGTGATAATGGTGCTGGCGTTTATGGCACTGGACGACCCAGGCAAGTTCGAGGGAATAGACGTTGCAGCGGTGAATACATCATTAGGTGTGGGTGACGGTGCAGCGTTCGGTGATAAGTTCTCAGCGCTCAAAGAAGCTAAGATGCACATGGTACTGCCGCGGACCAGCGACTTTCTGCCGTGGACGGCATTGCTGTTAGGGATATGGATTCCAAACTTCTACTACTGGGGTCTGAACCAGTATATTATGCAAAGAACACTCGGAGCCCATTCTTTACGTGAAGGGCAAAGAGGCGTGGTGTTTGCAGCTTTCCTGAAGCTGATAATTCCTTTTATTGTTTGCATTCCGGGGATTATTGCGTTCACATTATACGGGGCGAAGATGCAGGAGAACGCAATGAACTTAGAGTCGCTGAACAAGCCTGTGTTAGAGGCATTTGCCCAGGTCAAGAAGTCACCGGCTGAAGCGGCGATGGTTATTCCATTCGACAGCGATTTTGCGCAGTTGCAACCGGAGCTTGCCGCAGAGGTGCTTTCGTTCAACGCATCAGTATTAGGCAAGGCCGTTCCGGAGGGCGAAAACCTCAGCGAAATCAACAGTACATTACTCGAGGGCGTGGATGAAAGTCACCCCCAAGTTGACGTCCGGCAAGAGCTGGTGGGCTATGACTACGACGGCGCTTTTCCACTGTTGATTCGGTATCTGACTCCGAGAGGCCTGCGTGGATTTGTATTGGCCGCGTTGATGGGAGCGGTGATTAGCTCTCTGGCATCGATGTTGAACGCAGCTTCTACTATCTTCACAATGGATATTTACAGAGAATGGTTCAATAAGAAAGCAGCACAGAAAGTCCTTGTGTGGGTAGGCCGCTGTTGCGTACCGATAGGCGTGGTCATTGGGTGTCTGATTGCGCCGGCGTTGGCAAATCCCAGATTCAAGGGTGCTTTCGCTTACATTCAAGAGTTCCAGGGATTCGTATCACCCGGCGTGCTGACGATATTCCTGTTTGGATTGTTTGTGAAATGGACGCCACGGTATTGTGGAGTCCTGGGGCTGATTCTCAGCCCGATTATCTACGGGATTCTGTTCTTCGGCTGGGGTGAAATGGCATTTCTGAACCGTATGGGAATTACAGTAGGCGCTATTGCGGCCATCCTGCTATTAGTAACATTGATAAGGCCGATGAGGGAACGAATCGTACTGCCGGAGCAGACGAAGATTGAGTTGAACTGGTCTAAGGGTTCTGTGTACTTCGGCTTGTTTGTGACGCTTCTGACAATCGCACTTTACATCATATTCTGGTAATAGAAATTGAAAGCAACTAATAGAGATAACAAACGAGGAACGAAAGAATGTCAGCGAGTTCACTTGATAAGGAAATAGTAGAAAAGTTAAAAGGCCTGGCCCAGCAAAACGGCCTGGATATTAGTGGCGCTAAGGTGTGCAGAAGCTCATCACGGTTCTGTCTTGGCGTTGAGCACGGCGACTATAACGGCACCGAGCTATTCGGGGTAGCAACAGACAGGTTTATCTGGATGGCCTATAAGCCGAACGGAACAAATCGCATCAGACTTTTTAGCGGAAACTTCCCGGATGACGGGATTATTGAATTCAAGTTAGGAGATGTCCCTGAGCCTAAGTCGGCGGCCATAGCGGAGACGTGGGGGCGTTTTCCGTATGGGATTGAATATATCTTAAGGCGTGAAGGTTACAAACTCAAACAAGGCATTGACGGTGTTATCTATGGGAACATTCCCGGCGGCGGGATGAGTCGGTCGGCCTCTTTGAGCTTGAACTTGATTTTGTCACTGCTAAATGCGAACGGCATCGAGATAGAAGACAAGATGACGGTCGTTGACCTGGCCCAGTCCGTTGAAAACGACTATATTGGCTCGCCCTGCGGGAAGCTGGACCAGATAATGATATTGTTCGGACGAGAAGGAACGGGGACCTATTATAATCCAGCAAAGAGGTCTGTGGATTACGTCCAGCTTGGGTCCGGTGCTACCGATTTTCGTATAGTGGTGCTTGATACGGGGACGGTTCGGCCTGGTCTTGAAAAGTCGACATATAAAATACGCAGGGCAGAATGCGAGAAGCTGGTATCGATATTACAAAAAGCCAATTACGATATATCGTGCCTTGCGGATATCAAAGATGAAGCAATGTATGAGAAGATTATGGCCGAATTCGGTGAGAGTTACCCTGATTTGTGTGACCGGCTAAAGTATATTTTTGCAGCGCAAAATCGGTTCTATAAAATGCTCGAAGCCTGGAAGGCCGGTGACATCGAAACGGTAGGTCAGATATTCAGAGAAGACGGCACAGGACTGCGGGATGCTTATAAGATATCGGGTGCGGAACTGGAGACGATGTGTGATATTGTTCGGACAGTGCCGGGTGTTTTAGGGGAGCGGATGTTAGGCGGTGGTGACAAGGGAGCATCGGGTGCTTTGGTTCGGGCTGAAAGTGTCGAAGCGGTTCAACAAGCAGTTGATATAGCATATCCGCGCAGTCACCCTGAGTTTGCCGATAAATATGCCGTTCACATCTGCAAAGTTGTAGAGGGTATCAAAGTTTATGAAGGTTCGCTTTAATAGTGACAACTATGTGTGCAGAATCTTTACTGATAAGGCGATTGTTATAACAGGTATTTATGTCAGAAAAAAGCTCGGCGACAAATAGGGGTGTTTTTTCTGCTGCCGTCTGTGCGAACAGGCAGATTGGTCACCGGTTCTATCGGCTTGGACTGGAATTTTCCGAGACGGGCGCCGAGGCATTTGCTAATTGTAAGCCGGGACAGTTCGCCGAATTAGACCTTTCCAATACCGCCCTGCCGCCGTCAGAAACCATACCGGAAGATTTGGTCGATGCGGCCGGGCGCAGGATACTGCTGCGGAGGCCCTTTAGTTTCTGTGATATTACTACCAAAAAAAACAAAACTTTCGCTGACATTCTTTATTGTGTTGTCGGGCCTGCAACTCTGCGAATGACAACGTTATCGGCGGGTAACTCGGTCAGCATAATCGGGCCTTTAGGAAATGGCTTTCGGGTGCCGGACGGCAAGAAAACAGCCCTTCTGGTTGCCGGGGGGATGGGGGCTGGGCCATTGGAGCATCTTGCGAAGGTTCTGACGGCTGATTATTCTGACATCGATGTGACTGCGTTTGCCGGTGCCAAGACGGTGAAAGAACTGCCTTTTGAGGCGCGGTTGGATGAGATTTCGCAACAATTGGGTTTTTCCTTACCGGAGTTCGCCAATTATGGAATAGAATCGCTGGTGGCAACGGATGACGGCTCGGCCGGGTTTGCCGGGCTTGTAACCGATTGTCTCTCGGAATGGCTCGGCCGGTGCGACTTGGCCGGTAAGGATATGATTATTTATGGCTGCGGGCCTGAGCCGATGCTGGCGCAAGTGGCTGAGATTGCAGAGAAGCGGAAAATCGATTGTCAGGTAAGTATGGAGCGGCGGATGGCCTGCGGGATTGGCATCTGTCTAAGCTGCGCTGTCGAATGCAAAATTGAAGGTTCAAGTGAAACGATTTATAAATTATGCTGTGAGGATGGCCCTGTCTTTAACGCCAAAGGCGTAGTTTTTAGTTCGTAGTTCATAGTTTTTAGTTTATGAATGAAGACGTTGACATTTCGGTTGAATTTGCAGGGATTCGGCTTAGTAATCCGGTGTTTACGGCGTCGGGGACGTGCGGGTATGCGGATGAGCTGTCTGATTTTATGGATGTAAACTCGCTCGGCGGATTTATTACTAAAAGTATTACGCTGGCGCCAAAAAAAGGCAACGCTACGCCGAGGATTGTGGAGACGGATTCCGGGATGCTTAACGCAATCGGCTGGGCAAACATCGGATTGGATGCTTTCATTGAAGAAAAACTGCCTGCCCTTGAGAAGCTATCCTGCGCGGTGTTTGTTAACGTAGCGGGTGAGACGATTGATGAATACGTTGCAGTTACTGAGCGGCTGGCTGATGAAAAAGCGATAGCCGGATTTGAGCTTAACATTAGCTGTCCTAATGTTAAGCTGGGAGGCATAACTTTTGGGACCGACCCGGAGCAGGTAGCAGAAGTTACTTCGGCGGTGAAAAAAGTCAGCGGCGAGAAGATTTTAATGGTGAAGCTGTCGCCTGCCGTTACGGATATTAGCGTAACAGCTCAGGCGGCAGTTGATACTGGTGCTGATGCACTTAGCTTAGTAAATACGTTTACGGCGATGGTTGTCGATATCGAAACTCGCAGGCCGGTTCTGGCCAATAAGACGGGAGGACTATCGGGGCCGGCAATAAAACCAATAGCGGTTTACTTAGTTAATAAGGTTTATAATGAGGTTGCGAAGGAACGCGGGATACCAATTTTAGGAATGGGGGGAATCAGGACTGCTTCGGATGCTATCGCATTTATTATTGCAGGTGCATCGGCCGTGGGTGTTGGCACGGCAAATTTCATCGAGCCGGGATGCACAGTCAAAATAATCGAAGGCATAAGAAAATATTGCACTCGTAAAGAAATAGCAAATATCAAAGAATTGGTCGGCTCACTTGACCGGGATTTGACGGATTAAAGATTATTGCAAATGTGAGGATGGGAATGAAAAGGTTACATATCGAAGTTACACTTTCGGCCTTTCTGTGCATATCTTTTATGTTGAGTACGGTTGTGGCAAACGACACGCAAGGTGTGGCCGTGCTGAAAGCAGAATCATTCAAACACTATATCGATACATTCAACGAAAATGATGAGGAACTATATGTTCAGCATATTCCCAATGAGAAGGCGTGGGAGTTCATCAGCGCGAATATTCCGCTGTTTGAATGTCCCGACAAGGATTTGGAGCGGACGTACTACTTTCGCTGGTGGACGTACCGCAAACACATAAAGCTGACGCCGGATGGGTTTGTGATTACTGAGTTTCTGCCGAAGGTCGGATGGTCGGGCAAGCACAATACTATTAACTGCCCTGCCGGGCATCATTTTTACGAGGGTCGCTGGCTGCATAATCGGAAATACCTCAACGACTACGCCGTGTTCTGGTTTCGCAAAGGCGGCAGCGTGCGAAGTTACAGCTTCTGGGCTGCCGATGCGATGTGGGCGAGGTATTTGGTAACAATGGATAAGCAACACGTTACCGACCTGCTTGCTGATTTGGTCAACAACTACAAAGCGTGGGAGAAAACGAGACTTGAGCCGGATGGTTTGTTCTGGCAAATCGATGACCGCGACGGTATGGAAGTCTCCGTAGGCGGAAGCGGCAAGCGAACGACAATCAATTCTTATATGTATGGGGATGCGGTGGCCATCGCCAAGGTCGCTGCTCTGGCGGGCAAGAATGACATTGCCGCAGAGTACAGGGCCAAAGCAGAGAAGATAAAGAAACTCGTGCAGGCCAAGCTGTGGGACGATGAGGCGAAGTTTTTCAAGACGCTTCCTCGCAAAGCAGAGAAGCTGGTTGATGTACGTGAACTGCTTGGCTACGTGCCGTGGTACTTCAATCTACCTGATGCCGGTTACGAAGAAGCGTGGAAGCAGTTGTTGGACCCTAACGGATTTTTTGCACCGTATGGGCCTACGACTGCTGAGCAAAGACACCCGAAGTTTGCCGTTTCATACAAAGGGCATCAGTGCCAGTGGAACGGGCCAAGCTGGCCTTTCGCCACCACACAAACGCTCGTAGGCTTAGCGAACGTGCTGAATAACTACGAGCAGGATGTGATAAGCAAAGGCGACTATTTTGAAACGCTGAAAATCTATACAAAAAGTCACCGCATGAGGCGAGAAGACGGTCGGGTCGTGCCCTGGATTGATGAGAACCTCAATCCTTACACAGGGGACTGGATAGCGCGCACGCGGTTAAAGACATGGAAGGATGGGACATGGGACCCGCGAAAAGGCGGCAAAGAGCGCGGTAAGGATTACAATCACTCCGGCTATTGCGATTTGATAATTTCGGGACTTGTGGGCCTTAGACCGCGGGCGGATGATATCGTCGAGGTCAATCCGCTCCTCGGCGCTGATATATGGGAGTGGTTCTGCCTCGACAACGTGCTGTATCATAACCGGATTATCACAATTCTATGGGACAAGACCGGCAAGAAATACGACAGGGGAAAGGGTCTGCGATTTTTTGCAAACGGTAAAGAGATTTCACAATCACAAACCATCGGCCGCCTCACAGGCCGATTGCCGCCGGTCAAAAAGGATAAGCCAGCTCACACAAACGCGACGAAAGCGGGTTGGCATAAGTACGAAAACAATCCAGTTCTCGGCGGTAAGCTCGGCACGTGCTTTGACGTGGCTGTGCTAAATGAAGAAAATACCTACCGTATGTATTTTTCCTGGCGGCCAAAACGGTCGATTGCCCTGGTCGAAAGCTCTGATGGAATCCACTGGAGCGAACCGAGAATTGTGTTAGGGCCGACGCCTGTTTCTGGGTGGGAAGATAGGGTCAACCGCCCTGCCGTTATTAAGCGCAACAACATTTATTATATGTGGTATACCGGCCAGACGAAAGACCGCTCGTGGATTGGGTATGCTACGAGCGCAGACGGGCTGAGGTGGCAAAGGGCATCTGACAAACCCGTACTATCACCAGAGCAGCCCTGGGAAAACGTCGCGGTTATGTGTCCCCATGTCATCTGGGACGAAGAAATGAATTTATATCGAATGTGGTACTCAGCGGGAGAGCAATATGAGCCGAACGCTATTGGGTATGCTACGAGCCTTGACGGTCTGAACTGGACTAAGCTGACGTCCAATCCGGTCTTCACAGCCAATCCGAATAACCAGTGGGAGCAGCACAAAGTGACAGGGTGCCAGGTAATTCGTTATGACGATTGGTATTTGATGTTCTATATTGGATTCAAGGATGAGCATAACGCGCAGATTGGCTTGGCACGGTCACGCGACGGCTTGACTGACTGGCAGCGTCATCGCAAAAACCCGATTATCTCACGGGGGCAAGGCACCTGGGATGGAGACGCCTGTTATAAGCCGTTTGCTATCTATGAGAAGGAAAGAGACCGCTGGCTGCTGTGGTATAACGGACGGCTAAAGAATATTGAACAGATCGGACTGGCGATTCACGAAGGTAAATCTCTGGGTTTCTGAGCAGACTAATATGTTATATTTGAGGAAGAATGATGACCAATAAAAAGTATAGCAAAGAGAACGTTCCATTTAAGCTGCTTGTAGTGGTGAATGTGGCTGTGATGCTGCTGGTTGCAGCAAGCCTGACAGCAGAACAGAAGCTGGTGCTGGATGAAAGAGATGCTGGTCCCGATGAATGGGGGTATCGACCCGCTCAGGACGCGGTCTCTGCAGTCAATCCGCCGAGTTTTAGCTGGCGGCCTCAAAAGGGAGTGAGGTGGGAGATAGAGTGTGCCAGAGATGCAACTTTCAAGAAAGTAGAATACCGCGCCAAAAATCTGAAATTTAATGTTCACTGTCCGCCGCAAGTTTTCAAGCCTGGAAAATATATGTGGCGTTATCGTGGAAAGGATGAGAAAGGCCAATATACGAACTGGAGTCGGCCGCGAACGTTCACCATTGCACATGACGCCGTGGCTATGCCGCTGCCGGCTCGTGACGAGCTACTTTCGCGGATACCAAAAACCCACCCTCGGCTGTTCGTTCGTCCTGAGAACCTCAAGCGTCTGCGGAAATTGGCAAGGGGCGAAATGAAGCAAGAGTACGACAGACTGGTGAAAGAATGCGAGAGGCTTCTGGCTCGACCGCCTTCGACTGAAGAGCCGCCGAAGTATCCGAAAGATATGGTACGCGGAAGCGAAGCGTGGAGGAAAGTGTGGTGGGGTAACCGGACATATACTATCAGGGCACTGAACGGAGCGGCAACTCTGGCCTTTACGCGGCTGTTGGGTGGTAAGGAAGAATATGGCCTCGAAGCCAAAAGAATCTTACTGGAATGCGCCAAGTGGGACCCCAAAGGTAGCACCGGCTACCGCTACAACGACGAGGCGGGTATGCCCTACGCGTATTACTTCGCCCGCACGTATACGTTCGCCAATGACCTGCTTAGCGAGCAGGAGAAGAAAATCTGCCGAAACATGATGAAGGTGCGCGGCGACGAGATGTACCAGCATCTCGTGGCACTTTCTGGGCGAGGTCGGCATCGCCTTTCTGGGTGAGGTCGATGGCGCTGAGGATTGGGTCTGGTTCGCCACGAATGTCTTTTTTAATGTGTATCCGGTCTGGAGCGACGACGACGGCGGCTGGCACGAAGGGGTGAGCTACTGGTCCAGCTATATCGACCGGTTCACGTGGTGGGCTGACGTGATGCGGGAGGCAATGAATATCAATGCGTACGACAAGCCGTACTTTGCTAAGGTCGGCTACTATCCGATGTATCTAATGCCGCCGGGCAAGGTCGGTGGCGGCTTTGGCGATGGGGCCTCGCGCAGGTCGGCTTCGCGCAATGTGCCACTAATGAGCCAGTTAGCGGCGCAAGCCGGCAATGGACACTGGCAGTGGTACGTCGAGCAGATGGGCGGACCTGTAACCACCGGCGGTTACATTGGTTTTATCCGCGGCGCACTGCCAAAAGTTAAGGCCGAGCCGCCCGATAAGCTGCCTGTGTCCAGACTCTTCAGCGGTACCGGGCAGGCTTATCTGAATACGACGTTGAAGGACGCAAGAGAGGACGTACAAGTCGTCTTCAAGTCGAGCCCCTTTGGGACCCAGTCCCATGGCAATGAGGCGAACAATTCGTTTGTACTCTGGGCGTACGGCCAGCGACTGCTGGTCCGAAGCGGCCACTACGACTCCTACGGAAGCGACCACCATCGCAACTGGGTGTGGAGCACGCGCTCGGTCAACAACATCACGGTCAACGGCCAGGGGCAGGGGAAACGCAACGCAAAGGCCCAGGGTAAAATCATTGCCTTCAAAAGCACTCCATCAATGGACATAGTTGTTGGAGAGGCGGGGCAGGCGTAACGCTATCAAGAAAATCAGTGTTGGGGGACAGCATAATATCCAAGTGCGAAACGACGATGTAGTTTGTGATGTCGAATTTCTTACACCATCAGGTTTGACTTTCAAACAGACCAACGAATATGACCCCAATCCACGGCCGCGTATTAAGGAGCGGGAATGGCACCTGACGGCGACTACACCGGAAAAGAAAAAGCAGACGGAATTTGTGGTGCTTTATCGGCCGCATAGAATCAAGGACAGCGTAGGGGACGAGGCGGAACTGGAGTGGCTTGAGGGAGGTTATGCTCTGAGG
>SMTZ1_10007526_pt1 | contig 10901 bp, 12 predicted proteins | sample DeeMarSWOR136_30_FD_25667 | JGI IMG/M metagenome (IMG submission 25667)
CTTTTTCTTCTTCTTCCTTACTTTGAACTTGTTTTTTCTTGTCCAGTATTATGTTTTGCATGAATTTCGTTGAAGTGAAAGCACTTTCAACTTCACCCACAGTTAGATCCTGTAGTTCTGAAACAGTTTCTACTTCTTCTTTCATTAAACCTTGTTCAGTAGCATACTCTAGAGAACTTAATTTTTGTCTTTCTGACCTTGTTTCTGTCCGTTGAAGGTAGAAATGTGAAATCATATGGAAAACTCTTCCATAACCGTAAGGAAATGTTATTGCTACGGGGGCTTCTCCATATTTTTTTTCAAGTTCTTTGCTTGTTATTAGTACTTTGACCTTATTTTTATCGAGGATTTGGATGGGATAGCTTTGACCTTCAAGCCACCAAACTGGTTCAGATTTTTCAGTTAGCAATCCTTGAACAAAAACATTGTCTGGATCAAGTATTTCAATTCGAACAACATCGTCTGGTGTCGGATTTCCAGTATATTTAACAACGCCCGGAAATGCTTCTTCCAGAATGAACTTGAGCGCCCAATCTGTAGTGATCAAATAACCACCATTTTTAACAAATTTACGGATAAGTTCCACACCTTCTGGCGAGATTTCGCTTCCCGGACAATTTATGAAAAGAATCTGATCTGATCTAATTTGAAGACCTTCAACGTCAATTGGATCTATCACTGTGAAAGGGATTTCAGTTAGAACAAAAACCGTTTCTGCATGATCATAACTTCCTCTTACGATTATTATATCTGATTCGCTAACACTGCGTAAAATTTCATAATCTTGTGGGGCTTCTTTCTTCATTTTAGTAAGGAGGAGTTTTGATGCTGCAGAGTATGCTTTTTTCATCTGTTCTGGAGCTTCTTTTCCTGTCTGTTGAATGGCTTGGAACTCTCCTTCAACTATGGGAGGAATCTTTTTTTCTTGTTTTTTGTTTTGAAAAACTTTTTCCGGATCCGGATCATTCATATTTTTCCCCTCTCTTAATTAGTTTGGGAAATATAGGTTAGATAGATATTTATGCATATCTACATTGATCACGCTTAAGTATTATCAATTATTTTGATTGATCAGGTGAAGGTTTCATGGATATGTGGAAATATTATGATATTTGTTATAAGAGACATTTTTTGTGTAATCCAATTAATAAAGAGAAGTTTGAAAAGTTTTGCAGTCTTCTCAAGTTAAATCGAGGAGCACGAGTCCTAGATATAGGGTGTGGGAAAGGCGAATTCCTGATAAGACTAGCAGAACTATATGATATATCTGGTGTAGGTGTTGATTTATCTCCTTATTTTGTTAAGGAGTTTTTGGAGAAATATCAAAAACGTATACCGAAATCTGATATTAAGATCTTAGAAATGGACGGTGCAGATTATAAACCTGAAACCCTTGAGTTCTTCGACTTGACAATGTGTATTGGAGCAAGCTGGATATACAATGGCTATCGTGGAACAATACAAACCCTAAAAAAGATGACAAAATCTGGTGGATTGATAGTAGTAGGGGAACCTTTTTGGTTGAAAGAACCATGTGAAGAGTATTTGAAGGCTGAAGAATTGAAAAGAGAAGAGATTGGCACTCATCAAGATAATGTAAAAGTAGGGGAAGAAGAAGGATTAACCTGCCTTTACACCATGGTAAGCAACCATGATGATTGGGATCATTATGAAACACTCCAATGGTGGGCAGTAGACGATTATGTAAGGGCTAACCCCGATGATGAGGATATTCTAGAACTATTAGGACGAAAAAGTCGAGACAAGGAAAACTATCTTTGTTGGGGTAGAGATACCCTAGGTTGGGCCATTTATATATTCAGGAAACCATAGATCCCTTTACCCTCATATTATTGGATTTTCTAATTTTTTTGCTTCTTTAACCAGTTCTGAGGGCCATTCCCCAAAAATCTTAGATGCTAGTTGAAGGTGTTCTGTTTCTATGGGATCTTTTCCGCACTGCTGGTGCACAAAGGCGTCCAGCCATAGGGGATCGTCACAATAATAGATAAGACCTTTGTTTTCTGGAACATCATATCTGTACCCGAAAACTGTTTTGTATTTCCCTGTTTTCCCGTCTGTGAAAAGGGTTAGAGAGTTTACTCCTTCTACTATTCCTACAATGTTGAAGATTGACCGATAAATCTTGTTAATGTCTACAATGTTTTGACTCAAATCTTTGTTAGCTTCGCCATGGTATGTATCTCTATGGTCGTAACCTACATGTTCAGGTATCAAGCCAAATATGTTTTTTGTACACATTGTGAAAAATACTTTAAACTTAGCTAAGCTTATGAAAGTGCCTGTCCTCAATTCATATAATTTCTCGGGTATAAAAGCATATAACTCGTCTCTCAACACTGGAGGGTATTTCTTTTCTACATGTTCCTTCACGGTTTCCTTGTCTACAGTTCGGTTGTCTAATACTTCTTCAGTAATGTTAATATATTCTATTCCTAGTTCGTCAATCACGTTCTTGATTCCAATTTCCTTTAAGAAGTTTTCTTCAGTTTTTCTTACTAGCTTTAATTGATCTTTGGAAAACCTCGGACAAGGGGGTTTAATAAGATCGAGAAGAGCCATCATATTTCTCGCAGAATACGACTCAACAAGGACAACTTTTCCTTTGTTATGAAGACATCTCAACATCCATTCTAGGATTTTCGGATCCGTAAAATGACCATAGTCCCTACATATCCAGTTGGGCTTCACTATGAAAGGCTCCCTCAATTGCAATGAATCCATAAAATTGAAGAAGGCTTTTTGATTATGAACAATATCTAGAAGAAGGCTTTTTCCTGCAAATTTAAACTCTTTTCGCATCCTAACACAGGCCTTTTATATTTTCAGATGTTTTAAGCTTAAATTAAATAGAATAAATAAACCTAAAAAAAAGTTTAACACAGTTTGGCTATTTTGTTGTGATTGTTTTTTAAGTTTTTGAATCATATAATTGTTAGTACATTCATTTTTCACTTTCATTTTTTAGTAGTGGTGAAAGGGTTTTGTTTGATACTGTGATTGTGCGCTTTGGAGAGTTAACGCTTAAAAGTGATAGGATTAGGCGAAAATTTCGTGACATTTTGAAAAAAAATATTTTTCAGATTTTAGAAGGCTTAGATTTTCAAATAAGGGAGGAGAGGGGGAGATTTTTCTTAGATACCGAGTCTGTAAAAGATGTTTCTTATAGGCTTTCTAAGATTTTTGGTATAGTTTCTGTTTCTCCTGCTGCTAGAATTAGAGCAGATTTAGAGATGATAGCCGATTTTTGTGTTAAAATGGCGAAAATCAACGATATTTCAGGGAAAAGTTTTGCAATAAGGGTTGTTAAACGTATTGGAAAACATGATTTTTCTAGTATGGATTTGGCTAACGTTACTGGAGAAAGAATCCTAGTAACTATTCCTAACGTTACGGTAGATCTTGGAAATCCTGATTTTGAGGTTTTTATAGAAGTTAGAGATGATGATGCTTATGTTTTTAAGGGAAAAATTGAGGGATTAGGGGGTTTGCCCTTGGGTAGTGAAGGAAGGCTTTTGTCCCTTTTTAGCGGGGGAATTGATAGTCCTGTAGCCGCGTTTTTAATGATGAAAAGAGGGTGTTTTTGCAATCTTTTATACTTTGATAACACCCCCTTTACCGACGAAACAACCTTTAAAAGAGCTTTAGAAACTGCAAAAGTCCTCAAACAATACGATCCAAAGATTAAGTTTTACGTTGTAAAACACGGTGAAAACCTTGAAAATTTCATGAAAAACGCACCCAGATGGTTTACATGCATTCTTTGTAAACGCTTAATGTATAAAGTAGCAGAAAAAGTATGTATAAAGACAAGGGCAAAAGGAATAGTAACAGGGGAGAGTATAGGTCAAGTCGCAAGCCAAACTTTAGAAAATCTCTCAGTTATAAATCAAGCAACAACTTTACCCATTTTAAAACCCCTTATAGGCCTTGATAAGAGAGAGATTGAAGATATTGCAAGAAAAATCGGCACATATGAACCAAGTCATAAAAGGGTTACAAGTTGCAGCGCTTTCCCTGAAGGTCCTGTACTACATGCAAAGTTGGATGAGATATTAGAAGTTGAAGAAAAACTTAGTATAGAAAAATTGGTAGATGAAACCTTCAGGACATTTCAAGAAATTAAAATACCTTAAAATCCTTCTTTTTTTTGAATCGATTTAGTTTTTAGAATGAGATTGGTATTGGTAAGCAGAGAAAAGCTAAAATCATGGTGAGATAGGCAGCTATTTTCTTTCTTTTTGATATTTGAGTTACATCGTCTAACCCGCCAGGATGACCTCTTCGAAATAATAATAGAGCGAGTATAGCCATCGCCAATAACCCTATCAATACCAGTATAAGCGCAGACATATAAGTAACTTGTCTGTGAACATCTTCGTCTGCTGTGGCTCGAAAAACATGACCCCCATCTAACTGCCCTAAAGGAAGCAGATTTAACCCTGTTATGAGAAAACCTACCCACCCTGCAAAGGCTACTGGATGAACCAATAAAGTTTCTCCAGAATTTACAGTTATTATCCCAACTTTTTCAGCAATATATGCAAGGATCTCAAACAAGATAATAGTCCAAGGAAGATCCCCAACAAGGCCTTCATCCTCCCACCTATCTGCCTGCGATTCCGAAACACTAAAACTCATAGAAAGCCCGATAAAGGTAACAATTATCGCAACAATAAGCCCAGCTATAGGACCAGAAATCCCTAAAGTAAACAGTTCATCACGATTCTTTATAGGCGCTTTAGCTTTAATAAACGCCCCCATTGTCCCTATTGCAAAACCTATCGGGGGGAAAGGGAGAAAGTATGGAAGTGTTGAATCGATACCATTCCGCTTGCTAGCATATATATGCCCAAGTTCATGAATACCGACGATGCTCATTAAGGCTATTGTAAAATAAAGAATGTTCAAAAACACTCCAGATTGAAGATGTAGCTTACTATAGAGAACATCTGCATGTATATAACCTGCTACTGCTACTGTGGCAATTGTTGCGAAAAATAGTATCCAGTTTGTTCTTATATTGCTCTTGGTTTTTGGACCAATATATGCAAGTCTTAGTATTGCTATATTTTCCCAGTATTTTTTAAGGACTGGTGCTATTCGATAATTTTCAATAAGGTTTGTGGAAAGTTTTAGCATTCTCTCTTTTAGATCAGGAACCATCATGATCGCGTATGTTCCTTCTTCTCCAGCCGAGATTACTGGCAGCATTTCTCTTACTAAACGATCTATTTCATAAACATCGTAATCATTTATGTTTTCATCCAAAAACTTTACACCTTTTGAAGACCTTAATATTTTTATATAGATAACCCGTTTATTCGATATAAAAATCTCCCCGAACCGTTTTTAAAAGGTTTATAATTAGTTTGAAGGTGGGTTGTGGTAAAAATGGAGCCGCCCCAAACTGCTACTAGTTATACTATAAGACAGTTTGCTCCCTCTGATTTGACAGCTGTTATGAACATAAACAAGAACTATCTTCCAGAGAACTATCCTGCAACCTTTTTTATGAGACAGCATAAAGATTTTTCAGAAGCGTTTTTAGTGGCTGAAGTAGGAGAAAAAATAATCGGATACGTGATGTGTCGCTTAGAAAAAGGAATCTCATCATTCCATTTCAAATATAGTAATAAAGGACATATTGTATCGATCGCCATTGTTCCTGAATACAGAAGGCAAAAAATAGGAACCAACATGTTAAAACAAGCTATTGATGCAGTAAAACAAAAAGGAGCAAAAGAGATATTTCTAGAAGTAAGAGTTACAAATTTTGCTGCTATCGATCTCTATGAAAAAGAAGGTTTTAAAAAAACTAAGGTTATTCCAGGATATTATAGGGATGGCGAAAGCGCATACGTAATGGCAAAAAAGATAGATTAAACCTGTTAAACTTTAACTTCTTGAAACTGGTTTTCGGATCCATAGTCTTTACTTAGGGAGGGTATATTAGGTTGAGAATCTTATGCTTGAATCCTCTTTTTTCCTCCTCTTCTTCTTCATATTCCTCTGCCTCTAATAAGGGGTATAGGGATCTTCTTTCCACATAGCTTCCGGCGAAGTATCCTAAAAGCCCATAAGCTGGTGATAAAAATAGTAAAGCAAGCGCTAATCCAAAAGCAGCAGCTTGACCAGAAAAACCAAGACCTTCACCTAATTCACTAAGTTGATCTCTGAAAACTATCGAAAGAGAAATAACTCCTAAAAGAATAGCGATAATCGCAGCCCTTATACCGTGTCTTCCATCGCCCGTTACAGCCCCTGCTGTTGATCCAGGTAAGAAAAAGCACGCAATAAAAATCCATACGGCTAAAGCCTGTGGCGCGTTATCTTTTATATTGTAAAGATCTTGGAATAAAAACGCAATTCCAAATCCTATGTTAAACAGGATTAAACTTAGTGTAATTCCTAAAATGAATGTTTTTTCATTTCGAGGTTTGAGAATATCAAAACGTCTTAAACGGCCCTCAACACTTTCTTTAATAACATCATCAAATTTCTTAAGGGTTTTAGATACAATACGTTTTTTCAAAAATTGTTCTATCTCTTCCTTATACTGTGCTACAAATTTCGTTAAGAGTTCTTCAAGGATTTCTCCAAGTAAATCTGGATTATCTCTAGCATCACTAATTAAAGCAGCATATAGTTGTATTCCGTTTGCTTCTTTATATCCATACACGAGCTGATTTATTCCCATTTCTAATCGCTGTAATTTGTCTAGAAAAGCTTCTTTAGCTATATTTCTAACAGCTAAAAGAAAACCGGAAATCAACTGCTCATCTACCAATATTTCTCTAGCACGATAAGTGTAAAGACATGTTCCATCCTCACTTACGACATAAAGAGCAGTTATCATCTAAAACATCCTCCAAAATGAGCAAAAAAGTTTCTTTAAATAAGTTTCCATTACCTTTATTTTGTTTTATTTTGTTTTATAGTTTTCTTGTTTTTATTTTGTTTATTTTTTTAACACCGTTAATTTTATTAAGTTTGAATACCTAATTTTTAACAGTGTTAAAAAAAATAGGATGATAAAAAATGATGATCCAAAAAATAAAAGTCCATAGTATATTGAATTGTAGAGGTCTTTATTGCCCAGTCCCTGTCAGTAACACAAGGGAAGAAATAGACAAATTAGAACCAGGGCAAATACTTCAAGTTGTTACTGATGATCCAGCAAGTTTAGAGGACATACCACGCTGGGCTAAAAGAATAGGCCATACTTTAATTGATGTGTGGAAAGACGGGGATAATTTCTACTTTATTATAAAAAAAGAAAAGATAGACGATGAAATAAGCCAATATTTCGAGTGAAAAACCGTAAATTTAACGCAAAAACCAGCGAGGATACCAAAAATAAATTATACCCATATTTTTAACAATATCGTGAAAAATATTGATTTGGTGGTTTATTAAAGATGAGAGATGAAAAAATAAATGTTGACACTTTCCTAGATGCTCGTGGGCTTTTTTGCCCAATGCCAACGGTTCGTGCTAGAGAAGAGATTGATAGAATGGAGCTTGGGCAAATACTACAAATTATCGCAGATGATCCAGCAGCTGAAGAAGATATTCCTCGCTTTATTAAACGCATCGGTCATACCCTTTTGAAAAAATGGGTAGATGGAGATGATTTTTATTTTATTGTGAGAAAAGAAAAGACGAAAAACATTTTAGATGTAAGAGGTCTTACTGGTCCAATAATTTTAGAAAAGTTAAGAGAAGAAATAGCCACTTTAGAGCCCGAGAAACTACTTCAAATATTTGCTGATGTAACAGCAGAAGAAGAAATACCCAAATGGGTTAAAGAAGAAGGTCATTCCCTTATTTATAAATCAAAGGAAGGAGACGAGTTATTATTTATTGTTAGAATAGAAAAGACAAAATAATGAAAGGGGGTATTTATTTTGGTTGGAAAACCGCAAATTTTGTATGTTCAAACAAGTGGTGTAGATACGCCTGAAAGGCTCTATGCGCCTTTTATTCTTGCTAAAACTGCCATATTAATGGATATTGATGCAACCATCTATTTTCTTATTAAAGGCGTTACTGTACTGCAAAAAGGTGAAGCAGAGAAAATAAAGCTTGGAGATTTTCCTACTCTCAAAGAAGTGATGGATGATGCCGTAAAATCTGGCGTTAAGCTCTTAGTATGTTCTCAGAGCTGCCGGTTAATAGGCTTAGAAAAAGAAAATCTTACTTCTGATGCAAAAATAGTAGGAGCAGCAACGCTAAACGACCTCGTAATAGAAAGTGATGGCGTACTATACTTCTAAAAATCGAAAAAAAAAGAAAAAAGGGAGTTAGTAATGATGAAAAGAGTATTTATGGACTATCAATCAGGAATGCCCCTAGATCCTCTCGTTTTTGAAACTATGAAACCATACTTTACAGAACATTTCGGAAACCCCTTATCACTACACTACTTAAGCGAACCAGTAAAAGAAGCTCTAATAAACGCAAGAGAAAAAGTTGCAGAACTAATAAACGCAGAAACTCCAGAAAAAGAAATAATATTCACATCAGGCGGAACCGAAAGCATAAATCTAGCCATAAAAGGAGTAGCTTCCCGAAATAAAAACGAAGGAAACCACATAATAACATCTCAAATAGAACACATGGCAACACTGAACACATGCAAATCTTTGATGAAAGAAGGTTTCAATATCACGTTCCTCCCAGTAGACAAACACGGAACAGTCGACATAGAAGCCCTAAAAGAAGAGATAACAGACAAAACAATCCTCATCTCCATAATGTATGCCAACAACGAAATCGGAACCATAGAACCCATAAAAGAAATTGTAGAGATCGCAGAAGACAAAAAAATCTACTTCCACACAGATGCAGTAGCAGCAGCAGGAAAAATACCCATAGACGCACAACAAGAAAAAATAGGTCTCATAACCCTTTCCTCCAACGACATTTATGGACCAAAAGGCGTCGGCGCCCTATACGTTAATAAACGCGTAAAAATCGCCCCAATAATACTGGGAGGAGGCCAAGAACGAGGGTTGCGTTCAGGAACAGAAAACATACCCGGGATAGTAGGATTTGGAAAAGCAGCAGAACTAGCAAAAAAGAACATGAAAGAAGAAGGGAAACAAATAGAAAAACTCAGAGACATACTAATAAAAAACATCCTCGAAAAAATCGAGCGATCCTACCTCACAGGCCACCCTGAAAAAAGACTGCCGAACAATGCAAGTTTTAGATTCGATGGAATAGAAGGCGAATCAATAGTATTAAAACTAAGCCAAAACGGCATAGTAGCAGCTACAGGATCAGCCTGTGCCTCACAAACCTTAGAACCATCCCACGTTCTAAGAGCAACCGGTTTAAACCACGTACAAGCCCACGGCTCACTACTATTAACCCTTAGTAAATGGAACACCGAAGAAGACGTAAACTACCTCCTAGAAAACCTACCAAAAACCATATCCACACTAAGAGAGATGTCCCCTGTATGGCAAATGATAGAACAAGGTGTAGACCTAGAAGAAAAAATGAAAGAATGGATGCAAGGAGAAGAAGAACACCATCACGATGAAGAAGAGTTGTAAACCGCATAAAAATAGGTAAAAAGAAATAGAAAGGGTTCAAATAATTGATTTTACAACGCATAAATGAATATTTACTCTTATTTTATTAAAAATTGAAGAGGTTTCAAAAATGAGTTACAGCGAAAAAGTCGTAGAACACTTCAAACACCCCCGCAACATAGGACAAATCCCAGATGCAGATGCAGAAGGAACAGTAGGTAACCCAGTTTGCGGAGACCTAATGACTATTTATTTAAAAATCAAAGATGACCGGATAGAAGATATAAAATTCATGACGTTTGGCTGTGGCGCTGCGATTGCTACGAGTAGCATGATTACGGAGATGGCTAAAGGAAAAACCTTAGAGGAGGCTTTAAAGATTACGAAGAAAGATGTGGCTGATGAATTGGGTGGTTTGCCTCGGCCTAAGATGCATTGTTCTAATCTTGCTGCTGATGCATTGCATGCTGCTATTAAAGATTATTTAGAGAAAAAAAAGTCTGGTGGTTCTGCTAAATCTGACTCGGATTGATTTTTTTCAATAGCGATTATTTTGTTAGTTTTTTAGATAATGTTGAGATTTTTTCCGACTTTTTCTATGGCGCTTAGTGCTGTGTTTAGATCGTCTTGGGTTAGTAGTGCGTTCATTTGTACTCTTATTCTTGAAAGTTCTTTTGCGACCATTGGGTAGACGATTGGGGTGGTGAAAATGTTTTCTTCTTCAAATAGTATTCTTGCTAGTTCTTGGGCTTTTCCTGGGTTGCCTACGATTAGTGGTATGATGGGTGTTTGTGAGTTTCCGGTGTTGTAGCCCATGTTTTGAACTTCTTTTTTAAAGTAGTTTGTATGGTTCCATAGTCTTTGTACGTGTTCGGGTTCGTTTTCGACTACTTCGATGGCGGCTATACATGCTGCAACAACTCCTGGAGGGTGAGCTGTGCTTAATAGATAAGTTCTGCTCTTGTTTAGGCAAAACTCGATTAGGTCTTTTGAGCCTGCTATGGTTCCTCCGAAAACGCCGAAACCTTTGCTCATCGAGCCTCCTTCAACGTGAACTTTTCCTTGTAGGTTGTAATGGGCTACTATTCCTCTTCCCTCTCCTAGAACTCCTTCTCCGTGGCAGTCATCAACAAAGATCATTGCTCCAAATTCTTCGGAGATTTTCACTATTTCAGGTAAGGGAGTTATGTCTCCGTCCATACTGAAGACTCCGTCTGTTATAATTAGGATTCTTCGGGCTTCCTCTTTTTCTGCTTCTTTTAATTGGGTTTCTAAGTCTGCTACGTTGCAGTGTTCATATATTATTTTTGTTGCGCCTGATAGTCTTACTCCGTC
>SMTZ1_10009348_pt1 | contig 10901 bp, 7 predicted proteins | sample DeeMarSWOR136_30_FD_25667 | JGI IMG/M metagenome (IMG submission 25667)
AAAGCTGGCGGATGTGATATGAGGGTGGCGGGAAATGTGGGGCTCCCGTTCTGTTCCATCGTTCGAGAGCTGGATTCTCGGGGATTCTTCGTTCTCGAGATCAGCAGCTTCCAGCTCGAGGCAGTCTCAAGCTTTCATCCGACGGTTGCGGGCATACTGAACCTGACACCCGACCACCTGGATCGCTATCGGACGGAGGACGATTACTACAGGGCAAAGATGAGGATTATGGAGAACTGTGGCGAGGATGATGCTTTCTTCTACAACGCCGAAGATGCCCGTTGCGTTGCAGTAGCAAACCACTTCGCCGGAAAATGTATCCCGTTCTCGTCGCGGAGAGCCGTTGCGGGGGGTGTCTATTGTGAAGGGGACAAGATGGTTCGTTTGCGTGACGGGCATAGAGAGGTCTTTCTGGAGGTAGGTGAGCTCTCTGTTGTGGGTCTCCATAATATCGAAAACGCGCTCGCGGCAGTGGCATCACTCCAATTTCTTGATATCCCCCGAGAAGCCTGCCGCAAAGCCCTCACGGGATTCAAAGGTCTCCCCCACCGGATGGAGAAGGTGGCGACGATGGGCGGTGTCACATACTACAACGACTCGAAGGCTACCAACGTCGAGGGTACGCTGATGAGCCTGAAAGGGCTCCAACACCCTGTTGTGCTCATCGCGGGGGGGAGGGACAAGGGGGGGGATTTCTCGAAGCTTCGCACCGTATTGGATCGGATCAGGACTGTGGTAACGCTCGGTGAGGCGGCGGTTCAGATATCGGAAGCGATGGGACCGGAGATTTCGACGACCCGCGCATCCTCGATGGAGGAGGCTGTCACGATAGCGGCACATGCAGCGAAGCGAGGTGACATCGTTTTACTGTCACCCGCGTGTGCCAGCTTTGACATGTTCACAGACTTTGAGCATCGGGGTGAGGTATTCAAGGGCTGTGTCAGGGCACTGGAGAAGGCGAAGCAGTGAAAGGTAAGAGGAGTTACGATCTGAATCTCTTATGCGTAACGCTCTTTCTCGTTGCGCTGGGACTCATCATGGTGACATCGGCAAGCCAGATCGTTGGACAGGACCGTTCTTTTTTATGCAGCGGCACGCGATCCGTGTCGCCTTCGGTGTCTGTGTCCTCCTCTTTTTCATGAAGATACCGTACAGGATCTACCAACGATTTTCGCTTCCGATACTCCTGGTATCGTTTTTTCTCCTGGCGGCTATCTTCTTCTGGGGATTTGAGGTACGAGGGGCAAATCGTTGGCTTCCACTGTTCAACTTCATGCTCCAGCCGGTGGAGATTGCGAAGCTCTCGCTGGTCATGTTCCTGGCCGACTTCACCAACGCCGCGCTCATTCTCATACTCTCATTTGCAATCCTCTTTGTCGGGGGATGCAGGCTCCATCACCTTGCGGCATTCGGCGCATGCATGGTCTCAGTGGCGGTATCGGTGGTGCTGAAGGTCCCCTCCGCATACGGTCGTATCAGTGCTTTTATCAACGGGGGTCAAGATACGCACGGAGCGAACTGGCAGATCGATCAGTCATTAATTGCCCTGGGGTCAGGTTTCATCTTCGGTTGTGGACCGGGAAAGGGGCACCAAAAGTACAGCTTCCTGCCAGATGCACATACCGATTTCATATACTCGATCATTGGCGAGGAACTCGGTGCGATTGGTACGATTCTCGTCCTCATCATCTTTGCGTTCATATTGAGGCAGGCAGTTCGAACAGCGAAACGCTCATCGAATTCCTTCGGCTACCTGCTTGCCCTCGGTATTGGGATTTCTATCTTTGCATCAGCAACGATCAATATCGCAATGACGCTCGGGATTCTTCCCATCGCGGGGCTCCCACTCCCGTTTATCAGCTACGGTGGGACTTCGCTCATCACATCGATGGCATCGATCGGGATACTCTTGAATATCTCGTCCGCAGGTTGTGACAGGGTCCGGATGAGAGAGACGTCCTCGGAGAGAAAGAGCACACGCAGGGTTTACGCCCGCCGTGTGAAAGGAAGGGGTAAACCGTCACGGTATTGAGAGAGATGAGGATGCTTTTCGCAGGTGGAGGGACAGGAGGACATCTGTACCCTGCTTTATCCGTTGCGAATGAGCTGCGATCCCGGATTCCCAATTTCGAGGCGCTCTTCGTCGGGACGAGATCGGGATTGGAGGCCAAGGTGATACCGGATACGAGCTATCCCATACGATTCATCTTTTCTCGTGGTGTCCGGGGGAGAGGTTTACTCGGCAAATTGCTGAACGTGGCGTCTCTCTCGGTTGGTTTTTGCCAGGCTCTGAGGATCCTCTCGAGCTTTAAACCTCACCTCGTGTTCGGTTCGGGTGGTTATGCGAGCGCTGCGGTCCTCTTGGCCGCCTCGGCGCTGGGACGCAGGATCGTCCTGCAGGAGCAGAACTCCATACCCGGTCTGACGAACAGGCTCCTCGCGCCCAAGGCAGAGAGGATCTACGTCGGCTTCGAGAGGGCTCAAGAGTATTTCGGAGATCATCGGGGTGTCATGGTCACCGGAAATCCACTGAGAAGGGAGATCCTGGATACAGGCATCGAGAACGCCCGAGAGGCATTCGAACTGGAAGAAGGGAAGCCGGTGCTCCTCGTCTTTGGTGGAAGCCAGGGTGCACACTCTCTCAACCGGGTAGCGGTGGATTACCTGCTGGAAGATGATCGTATGCAGGGTATCATCCAAACCGGTGAGAAGGATTACGATTGGGTACATGACGCTTTAATTAACGCAAAAACAAAAACTTATATCACTCATTTCATAAAAAGGATCAACTTAGCATACCGCGCGGCTGACGTTGCATTCGCGCGTGCGGGTGCGCTGAGTATCTCGGAGATTGCTGCTGTGGGGCTCCCCGCGGTGCTCGTCCCATACCCCTACGCAGCGGACAACCATCAATACTACAACGCCACTGCCCTCGTGAAAGCGGGGGGTGCCTTGATCATCGAGGATTCAGCGTTGAACATAGGCTCACTTCGTACAGCGCTGGAAGAGATGCTTGAGGATCCCACGCGGTATAAGAGAATGAAGAAGGCTCTCCTTGATGTGGCTCGCACAGATGCTGCACAGCGGATAGCTGATGATATTCAATCGATGCTGGATGATGGGAGCGAGATGAAATTACAGGTGCGCGGCGGTAGGGAGGAAGGGAGTGTGGGGAATGCTCGGGAAGGCTAAGCACATCCACTTCGTCGGAATCGGTGGGATCGGTATGAGTGGAATTGCGGAGGTATTGATCAATCTCGGCTTCAAGGTGAGTGGTTCCGACATTGAGAAGAGCTCGATCACGGACCGATTGGAATCCTTGGGTGCTGAGATCAGTTTTGGGCACTCGGCCGGTAATGTCAGGGAGTGTGACGTCGTCGTCATTTCCTCTGCGATCGGTTCGCAAAACGTGGAGGTTACCGAGGCACGGAAGAGAGGGATACCGGTGATCCCCCGGACAACAATGCTGGGGGAGTTGATGCGAATGCGTGTAGGAATCGCGATAGCAGGTGCCCATGGAAAGACAACGACGACGTCGCTGGCAGCCGCTGTACTGGACGAGGCGGGATGTGATCCAACGGTCGTTGTGGGAGGGAGGGTCAAGAGCCTGAAGACGAATGCCCGTCTCGGGGAAGGCAAGTTTCTCGTGGCTGAGGCTGACGAGAGCGATGGGAACTTCGTCCATCTGTCACCGGTATTCGCGTTGATAACGAGCATCGATGCGGAACATCTCGATTTCTACGGAGGTCTCGAGAACATATACAAGGCATTCATTAAATTCGCCAAAAGGGTCCCTTTCCACGGGGCCGTCATATGCTGCCATGACGACCCACATGTGCAGGCAGTCATACAGGAGATAGACCGGAGGATCTTGACGTACGGTTTCGGGTCGGGAGCGGATGTTCATGGTGGCAACGTAAAGGCGGTCAGGGAGGGCATGTCCTTTACGCTGTCCGTTCGGGGCAAGCGCCGGGGGGACGTGTACCTACGACTACGAGGGAGGCACAACGTTCTCAACGCTCTCGGTGTCTGTGCGCTTGCCGAGGAACTGGACGTTCGTTTCAACGATGTGAAGTCGGCGTTCTCTCATTTCGAGGGGGTTGCGCGTCGCCTCGAAATCAAGGGTGAAGCGGGAGGAATAGTTTTTGTCGATGATTACGGTCATCATCCAACCGAGATAAAGGCAACGATAGAAGCAGCTCGGGAGAGCTTCAAGCGACGACTCGTGGTCATATTTCAACCCCACCGCTATACGAGGACGAGGGACATTCACGAGCGTTTCGAAAACTGCTTTCTCGGAGCCGATGAGGTGTTCATAACGGACATCTATGCCGCAGGCGAGAAGCCGATCAAGGGTGTGAGCGGTGAGTTGATCTACCGGGCCGCACTTCGTAGTGGCTTGAAGAAAGTCAGTTACATACCGGAAAGGAGCGATCTCCGGCATACTGTCACAGAGGCCATCAGGGAAGGTGATCTTGTCCTGACGCTCGGTGCGGGTGACATCTGGAAGCTTGGAGAGGAACTGATGCGTGAGAAGGGATCGGTGAGCAAGCAATGAGTTATCGAAAGGTCAGAGGGATGGCAACGAGGAAGAGAAAAAGGAGAAACCATCATGCCATCCGATTCATTCCTCCCCTCGTCGTTGCTGCCCTGGCAATCTTCATCTACGTGTTTATTGGGACAGACAGTTTCGCTGTTCGTGAGGTCGAATTTTACGGGAGCAATACGATCCCGCGAGATTCCCTCGGCACCATCAAGGCTGGACTCATGGGGCGCAACATGCTCACCCTACCCCTGTCGAGGGTGCGAGAACAGTTCATGAACTTTCCCGAAATCAGAGATGTGATCTTCAAGCGAAAACTCTTTCACCAGCTGGACTGTTATCTCCAGAAGCGGGAGCCTGTCGCACTCATCGCAGCGAGCGACATGTTTGAAGTAGATGAATCGGGATTTGTCATACCGAGCAGGGCTGGTGGTAGTGATGTAGATCTGCCGGTCATTACAGGTATCTCGAAAGGAGAGCTGGATACACGAGAGGGGAAAGAGAAATTGGATAATGCGTTGGAGGTTCTCAGACTTCTCAAAGCGTTCGGTTTCTCACCTGCAGAACAGCTCTCCGAGATCCATGTCGAGAATGACGAGGTCATGTTGATCTGGATTGGAACCGGCACATTGATCCATGTGGGCCGGAGTGATTACGGTGAAAGGATACGCAAGCTGAGAGCAGTGTATGGAGTGTTTGCAGATAACCCACAGTTGATCGATCTCCGCTTCGACCGTCAGGTTGTTGTCCGCTGAGATCCGGATAAGGAGGTGAGATCTCATATATGTCTTCCGAGTTTGTCGTCGGTACAGATCTGGGGACAACAAAGGTATCTGTCTTGATCGGTGAGGTGAATTCCCGGGGAGAAATCCGGGTCATCGGGGTGGGAACCTGCCCCTCTGAGGGGGTAAAGAAAGGAGTTGTCGTCAATATAGACAAAGCATCTGAGTGTGTGCGAAGGGCGAAAGCGGAGGCTGAAAAGATGGCAGGCGTGGAGATTCGCGGTGTGTGCGTCGGTGTCTCCGGTTCTCATGTCCGCAGCTTTAATAGTAGGGGAGTGATTGCCATTCCCTCAAGCAGGCGCGAGATAACCGCGAGAGATGTAAAGCGGGTGGTGGAGGCTGCAAGAAGCATTACGCTGCCGCACGATCGCGAGATTATCCATGCAATTCCTCAGGACTTCGTCGTGGACAGTCAGGGCGGTATTCGTGATCCGGTCGGCATGTCGGCAATGAGGCTCGAAGCTGACGTCCATATCGTAACCGGCCTCAGCACACCTATAGAGAACCTGGCCAAGGTGTTGAAGAAGGCCGGTCTCGAGATCATCGATCTCGTATTCGAACCGATTGCCGCGGCCCGGGCCATCCTTTCACCAGAGGAAATGGAATCGGGATCCCTCCTCGTCGATATCGGTGGCGGTGTGACGAGCTACGCGCTCACCTTCGGAGGATGTGTGAGGAACAGCGGCGTGATCGCGGCTGGCGGCACCCACATTACAGGTGATCTGGCCATCGGACTGAGGACTCCGGCCTCCGTCGCCGAAGAGCTCAAGAAGGAACACGGTATCGCTCTCGCTTCCATGGCGGGTGAGGACGAGACGGTTGAAGTGCCCGGCGTCAGTGGGCGCAAGGGCCAGAAGGTCGGTATGCAGATCATCGCGGCGATTATCGAACCGAGGTGTGAGGAGATTTTCACCATGGTCAAGAAAGCCGTCTACCATGACGAGTATTACAGGATGCTCGGCGGTGGCATCGTCCTGACCGGTGGAAGTGCGTGTATCAGAGGTATGGAAGGTGTAGCGGAGCAGGTTTTCGATCTTCCCGTACGGATGGGACGCCCGAAAGGATTAGAGGGACTGGTCGAGATCGTCTGTGACGAGGGGTGGAGTGTGGGAGTCGGTCTCCTCATGTACGGGCGGGACAACATTGTTGGATCGGTTCGCGGTGGGAAAGAGCGTTTGCGATGGATGATAGATGGATTGAGAAGAATTGCGAGCCTTTTTTAAACGGAAGGGGGCAAAATGATGAGATTCGAGTTCGATGAGTATGACGAGCTGGCTCGTCTCAAGGTCGTGGGAGTCGGTGGTGCTGGGGGGAATGCAATCAACAGGATGATCACCTCCGGACTCCAAGGAGTAGAGTTCATAGCTGTCAATACGGATGCGCAGGTGCTGGAACTCTCGCAAGCACACAAGAAGATCCAGATAGGTTCGAGACTGACAAAGGGGCTCGGCTCCGGGGGGAATCCAGAAATCGGCCGCAGAGCCATCGAGGAGGATGGCGACCTCGTCAACGAGGTGTTAGAGGGTGCCGATATGGTTTTCGTCACGGCCGGCATGGGTGGTGGCACGGGGACAGGGGCAGGCCCTATTATTGCGAGGATGGCACGGGATCATGGTGCGCTTACGGTGGGTATCGTGACACGTCCATTCTTCTTTGAGGGAAAACGGAGAGAACAGCAGGCCCTCGATGGGATGAACACGCTGAAGCAAGAGGTTGATACCCTGATCGTCATCCAGAATGACAAGCTCCTCTCCCTCGTTCCCAAAGAAACACCACTGACAGAAGCGTTCTCGAAGGCGGACGAGGTCCTCAATCACGCCACCAAGGGGATCTCTGACCTGATCATGGTACCAGGGCTCATTAATCTTGACTTCGCCGACGTTCGTTCTATTATGAGCGGGATGGGTGAAGCCCTTATGGGTACCGGTGTGGCAACCGGCGAGGATAGAGCCGTGCATGCTGCACAGATGGCGATAAACAGTCCGCTGCTCGATGATATTTCGGTCACGGGAGCGAGGGGGGTACTCGTTAATATTACCGGCGATGAACGGATGACCCTGCACGAGGTTTCCCAAGCGACATCAATCATCAGCGATTGTGCCGGGGAGGATGCGAACGTGATATTTGGAGCCGTCGTCAACGACGCTGTTCGAGACGAGTTGCACGTGACGGTGATTGCGACGGGATTCGAGCAGCGCGAGCGCGAGTTCATCCCTCCGTTCAAAGCTGATACGAGAAGTTCCGAAATATTGGATGTCCATTCCATCGGGCAGCGTGCTGGCACCGAGGAGCTTGAGGAGCTCACGGGAGTAGGAGTGGATATGCCGAATGTGGTGAACCTGCAAGAGCCCAACCTCGATATCCCGACGTTTCTCCGCAAGCAGCTCGATTGAGTAAGGAGCCGGTTTTGTCGCTGTGGGGAAAGATATTCGGTCTCGAGAAGAATGTCGAGTACGAGAACGGCATCAAGCACTTCAATGAAGGAAAATACGAGCTGGCCGTCGAGGAGCTTGAACGAGCTATCGAAAAAGCTGGTCGAAGCGATCCTGTTCATGCACTCGGTATGTTTTACGCTGCCGAGTCCCATGCCCACATCGGGACAGCCAAGTTCCATGCCGGGGATTTCGATGGAGCCCTCGAACATTTCAAAAAGGCTGTCGAGGAAAATCCTACCTATCCGGACCTGTACTACCGCATGGGAGTAATATACCATCGAAAGAATGCCCTCGATGAAGCGATTGACATGCTTCGGAATGCTATCAGACTGAACGAGAGCTACTTCGAGGCTGTCTGCTATCTCGGAATCGTTCATTTCGAGAAGGGTGAAAAGGACGAGGCCGACGCCCTCTTTCACAAAGCACTCGACATCGGTGCGGATACCCCAAGTCCCATCAGCAAATACTTGAGCGATCACCTCTCAGGCAGGGAATCGGACATTCCCCCCCTTACCGCTCTCAAAGAGCTGATGATAACAGACACGGATTTTGATGATCTCATCAAGGAAGGTATAGAGGCCTTCAATACCGGAAACTTCGAGACCGCCGTGACCGTTTTTGGGGAGGCAGTTCGTATTCACCCGGATTATGCGGACATCAGATTCAAACTCGGACTTTCCTACTTGAGAAAGGGAGAGCACGAACCTGCTCGAGGGGAGCTCGAAGCAGCTCTCTCCATCAATCCCAACTACACCGAGGCGCGTTTCTACCTCGGCATCGCGTTTCTGGACCGGAAGTTGTACCGGGAAGCACTCCCGCATTTCGAGCGTGCCGTTTCTGAAAGGCCAGGCTATGCCGACATCTTGTGTTTTCTCGGGGCAACGTACTTCTATCTTGGCGAACTTGAGCGGGCAAAGGAAATGCTGGAACGTTCGATCGAGCTCTCACCGACATACCGCAAGGCCAGCTTCTACTATGGTCTTCTTCTCTACACGCTGGAGGAGCGGCAGAGAGCAATTGAATTTCTGTCTGAGGCCATCGATGGTGAAAACGTAAAGAGTCCGGCGAACATCAGTCTGGCCTTGGTTCACCTCCGGGAGGACAACCTCGAAGAAGCAATGGTCGTACTCCACGATATTCTCCAGGCCGGGGGAGAGAGTGCTGACGTCCTCTACTTCATCGGAGAGGTGTATCTCAGGATGAAAAAGCTGGAAGAGGCGGAAGTCTTTTTCAGGAGGGCACTCGATGCAAACCCGGGCTTCCTCCGGGCGAGAGAAAAGCTTGCCCATATACTGATTCGAAAAGGCGACTATGACGGGGCTGAACATACACTCGATTCCCCTGGCGGTGATTTTGCGGATCTCTATAAGATTATGGGTGACATTAGATTCCTCAAGGGCGATCTCAAGAACGCAGAGGACTTGTATCGGAAAAGCCTCGAAGTGAATGCCGAATACAGTGAAGCCTCACTCTCCCTTGCCCTGACGCTCCGGAAGGAAGGGCTCGAAGGCGAGGCGGAAGGGATTCTTCAAAAGTTGGTTGAACTGGATCCGGAGAATATCTTAGCACGAAACCTCCTCGGACGTGGCCCCCTCGATCTAGACTCGCGCTGATCCTTGAGAGGTCTCCTTGAGCATCAAGAAAGATCTTCGCACATTGAAATCCAGAGAGAAGGTCGTGGAAGCTTTTCCCACCCCTGGGCGGCATGCCCTCTCGGTGGTTACGGGATACCCGGCACCGTACCGGGTGGGAATGTCCAATCTGGGTTTCCACTTTCTCTTCAGAGGTTTGAGAAAATCTTCCCAACTCCGTGTAGAGAGGCTCTTTTCCGATACTGCACCGTTCACGGTGGAGTCGGGGGCTCCCCTTTCTTCAGCGGTCGTGATCCTCTTCTCGGTCTCCTACGAGGAGGATTACCTCAACCTCGTCCGGATGCTCGTCCAGTCGGGCATATCGCCATTGCGGGAAGAGCGGGGTGGTCGACCGATCGTGATCGCCGGTGGTCCAGCCGTGAGTGCAAATCCGATCCCTATTACAGGAATCGTTGATGTCGTTTCTCTCGGAGAGGGTGAGAGGCCACTCCAGGGGATCATCGATGTGCTGTGCGAAGGTAAGCGGCAGGAGCCGCAGCAGATCCTCGATCGTCTTGCTGAAGTGTCCGGCTTGTTCATACCGGGATCAGCAGATCGGAGAACCTTCTTTTCTCCTCCTGCAGAGCTCGTCGATTTTCCCAGATCTGTCATTATAACACCTGATACCGTCTTTTCCCGTACGCTTCTCGTCGAGTCTGGGAGAGGTTGCCCCGGTGCATGCTCCTTCTGTCTCGCCACGGCCATCTATCGGCCATACCGGGCGCTCCCCCTTTCTGCACTCGATGCGTTCGTTTCATCCCTCTCAGATCAACCTGACCGTTTGGGTCTCGTGAGCACGGCGGTCGCAGCCCATCCTGAATTTTCGGCAATGGTGGAATTATTGGATAGCAAGGGATTTTCGATTTCCTTCAGTTCCTTTCGTGCTGAGGACCTCGATGACGGTAAGATTAGCCTGATAGGATCGGTTGGTACGAGGAGTGTGAGTCTGGCACCGGAATCTGGGAGCGAGCGGTTGCGATTTCGCATGGGAAAGAAGATCCCGGATGGTATTTACTTCGACGCCGCAGCCCGGTTGCGCCAGGCCGGTGTCCGTCACTTCGGCCTGTACCTCCTCGTGGGGCTCCCCGGTGAGACGAGGGAGACCTTTCAGGAGACGAGATCTTTTCTCCAGGGTTTCGCCCGGGCAATAGGAACACGTCGCTTCGGTGTCCATGTGAATGTGCTGGTACCGAAGCCCTGGACACCACTCCAGTTCCATGCCATGCCCAGCGAGAGGGAGCTCGAGGAGAGACTCGTTGCGATGAGGCACATCTGCCACGGTCTGGGGGTTTCTGTAAAAACGAAATCGGTCCGCTCTGCACTCCGACAGGCTGTCCTTTCGCTCGGGGATGAACGGGTAGGGAAGGCGATTGTTCATCTTGTCACGAGGCACGTTTCATGGAAGAAGTCACTTGCAATTGAGGGTGTCGATACGCATGTTCCCCATCGGAGGAAAGGGATCGACACCGTATTTCCCTGGGATGCAATAGACGGTCCGGTCGATCGGCGG
>SMTZ1_10009621_pt1 | contig 10901 bp, 11 predicted proteins | sample DeeMarSWOR136_30_FD_25667 | JGI IMG/M metagenome (IMG submission 25667)
AAAGCGGACAGCAGTTGAATTTTCGTGCAGTTGCTCTCCTGTATGATATTGGACCATCTCATTCACGCCTACGAAACCAAATACAGGAGACATGTTCAAAACATCAAAAAGCGCTGGTGCCCTATTTCCATTCCACCGAGGCTGTTGCATCAAGAAGGGTAGCATTCCATTTTTCATTTGTCGCTCCATGAAAGCCCGTTTGATGAGGTGCACCCGTTTTGCCAGATCCATTCGCTCGCGCAATTTCTCCAGTAGCAATGTGTCATTTCCATTTGCCTCATAAGCTAAACGAGGTAAATTGATTGAATTGACCTGTAATCCCCCCATGGAGAAGTGCTCCCCATCTTCAAACATCACCTTCCGCATCGTCTCGTCGTGATCATCACCATCAACAAATCGAAATGCACAGCATTGATAGCATTCAACAGATTCTTCGCTGCGCCAGGGTGGAATGAGGTTATCAAAGTAGCTACTCCCAAACTTAGCCGAAAGTTTTGTAGCCAGATACATAACTTCGTCGTATTCACTTTTTGTAAGATAGTCGCTACGAATACTTATCTCGGGTTTCGGGAAGCTGAACATTTTCCCCCATGCATCACCCTCGAGATAACATTCGAGAATCGCTTTCATAAAATTCCTGGCTTCTTCTTCGTAATCACCATAAGTATCAGGGCCTACCTTTCCTCGATAAACAACGGGGGCGTCGCGCCAAATCTTGGGGATCCCGGCTTCGAGTTGGACACTGGAGAAAACTAGTTGTCCTCCACGAGAGACATAAGTTTCGTTGGCTTCGAAGAGGATAGTTTGAGCAAGTTGTTCAATCTCTCGAGGAGACTTTCCTCGGAGGTATGGCGCCATGAATACATTAAAATTGAAGAGCCCTTGTCCACCGGCACAATTGGTTTGCCCTGCAGCGAGTACCTTGATGAGGTGCAAGATCGCCACCGTAGGGTAGGTCGCCGGCTTCGCAACAGCTGTCCTTTCACCAAGCCCATCACACATCAACCCATATTTGAAGAAATATCTTGAATCATAGTCGGCACAGAAGGGACGGGTTCCAAAATATTCGAGGTCATGTATGTGGATGTCTCCCACCAAATGCGCATCAGCAATTTCCGGAGGAAGCATTAGCAAATAAGCTTCTTTACAAAGCCGATCTGCAATCTTCTTGTGAATGGTCTCTGGATTTGGTTGCATGTTCGCGTTCTCTTGCGCCTCGTATCCGTTACCACCGATGATGTGGCTGAAGTCCCACATGGGGACGCCAACACGAGTTAATGCATTCCGGTAAACGGCGAAACGAGGATTAGACTTCGCTTTTTCAAGTAGAACCTGGTTTTGGATTTCTCGGATGAGAGGGGCACTTACGAAAGGAAGTTGCATTTGTTGAATCCGTTGTTCAACTTGGTCCGCAATGAACTGTGCATCGCGTCGTCCAATTGTTTCCCGCACGAGTGCATCGACGATCCGCTTTCGGTTCCAACTCCGAATCATCGAATCGCTGGTGCGTACCATGGGCATGCCAGCGGTTTCTTTACGCACCGCCTGAATCCAATGATCGAGTGGTACAGTTTTTTGCGTCCCGTTCTTCTGCTTCCTCCTACGTCTTGCCATGTTCGTTACTCCTCAGGAAAGTCAAAATAGCTGTTTCATCGAGCTGATCGTTGGCAAACATCTCCGTTTGATGAAGGACCTTGTCGCCAATTACTATTGCAGGCGTGCTGTAGATATTGAGCATTAGCGCGTCTACTCTGGCTTCTGACTCCTCAACCATGCGTACTGAATGATTGATATCATGGTCAGTCAAGTAGCGTTTGAGCACATCGCATTGAGGGCAAACACTACTAGAAAACACCACACAGACCACGAAAAAACCCGCCTTCTACTACCTTCTCGCTTCTTCCATAAAAATCCTATTTTAAGTCGGTGCTGATTTAATCACCAAAGCTTCTTCAGATTTAATTTCTGATTTGGGGATTTCTTTTCATCGAAGGACCCAGACGCTGTTAGGCTTCACCCCAGAACACTTTCACAATCTCTACTTGGGAGACTACCATAAATTCACCACATACGCTTCCGATCACATATTCTAGACATAGGATGAATTCTCCGATTACAGGCCAATGATTGTTATTGCGCGCGAAAAAATGCTTAGCCGCTTGCCCGCTCCAGGTAACTATGATAGTTCATCCCGCAGGTACGGTCACACAAATGCCTTCCGTTCATCGCGGTCGAAGCGACCAGAGCATTTTCAGCGAACCGGTGTAAATAAAGCTGCCGATACCTCCCTTTCGTAAATTGGCGTGGAATGCCATGGCGCTTGAGAATCTCACCAAAAGCATTGAAGAATTTAACATTGTACTCAATGATGCCATCAAAGGCATCTATGATTCTTCAGCAGTGGTAGGCCTACTCTTTTCTGGCGGATTAGATAGCAGCATTCTCGCAGGCATGTTAACAAAGGTCCACCCTACGGACTTTCATCTTTTTGTGTCTGGCACTGAGTCCGCATTGGACATCGAACAAGCACGCACTATTGCGGATACACTTAGACTACCGCTCATTATTCGGCAATTCACGCTGGATGATGTTAAAGAAATTCTACCAGATGTATTATCACTCGTTACCATTGTTGATGTATTACATGTAGAACTAGCGCTTCCCTTGTATCTCGCAACAAAGTGTGCGCGCAAATTTGATGTGACCGTCTTATTTAGCGGACAAGGGGCCGATGAGTTGTTTGGAGGATATGCAAAGCATGAACGCCAATTCATTCAACAAGGTGAAAAAGCAGCTCGTCTTGAGATGGAACGTGATCTCCAGAAATTAAAAACAGAAACCCTTCCCTGTCAACAAGTAATCGTGCATCATTTTCGCCTTGAATACCTAACGCCTTTCCTTAGCGACTCGGTTGTCCAGTTTGCTTTAGGCCTTCCGTTTTCTTCAAAGATTATTTCCACTCCTAATGGGGTGATTCGAAAACGCTTCCTTCGTTTGTTCGCTGAGAACCTGGGATTACCGGAAGAAGTCGTGAATGCCCCCAAACGGGCGATGCAGTATGGATCTGGAACTCATCGGCTATTGAGTAACCTTTCTCAAGAGTTTTGGTTACAGAAGGATTCGTCTATTTCTCCTCGACAAGCGCGGTCCCACACCCGCATACAAGAATATCTCACTCAGTTAAAACGACAGAAGTCGAAGAAAAAATCGTAAGCAGATTCCGTCTTGTCGACTATTTAAGCAATCGTTGTAGATTCTTGATCATGAAATCAATGATTAATGTGGTGGCTCCTAGCGGTGCATTATGGTCGGCTATTACTGCTAACACATTGGCTGTACCAATCCAGCGGACGAGTAAATGACCCCGACTACACCGTAACATCAAATCCTTATACTTGCCAATTCGTAACCGACTAGCGGTTTGCTCGGATAAAGCTCCCAAGGAAGCAATTGCAGCAGCCAGTTCGAGTTTTTCTACCTCGTCTTTTCCCATGAGCAAAACGAGTGGCAATCCATCAGCTGTCAAAACAGCTGCACTTCTGATGGTGGGTTCTTTTTTCACAGTCTCAGCTAAGTATTTCTCCACTTTCGAAAGTGCTGTCGTATCTTCTGAGGATTGCATACAATTCAACAGCCAGTGAGAAACTTAAGAGTTTTTCCTGAAACATATAAATGTAAAATTAAGATTTGAAAAACTAATACCGGCTAAGGTGCTGAATTACTACTTCGCCAATACTTTTATTTACTATCCAGAATTCTCCAAGAGTACCCTTTGGTAGGTGGAAATTGTGTCAGAGAAATCAACAAAGACAAAAGCCAAATCAAAAACTAAGTCCACTAGCACTAAACAATCGGCTAAGGCTCCTAGTAAAACCAAGGCAACGACGAAGCCGACGACAACGAAAAAAACGACTCCTAAAACCGGTCCCAAAACAACGAAAAGCGTAACTAAGGCTAAAACGAAGTCTAAGACCACTAAAAAAACTGCAGCGAAGAAGCCCACCACACCAAAGGCACCCAAAAAGAAGACTACGGCTAAGGTAAAACCCAAACCACCGGCAGCGAAGACCAAACGTGCGAAACCCAAACCAGCGGCAGCGAAGACCAAACATGCTAAACCCCGACGATTACCACTCGAAAAACCAGTGAAAGGTGTTCTAGTGAATTTCCAACGGGGCACTGTTCAACAACATCAACAACACGGGCTCATCCAACTGGAAGGTGTAAACACGGTCGCAGAAGCTGCTGCATTCATTGGTCGAACTGTCCTTGTCCATATCAGCGAGGAAACAAAAAGCCAGGGCCGTATCGTTGCCTTACATGGTCGCAATGGAGTGGTCCGGGCCAGATTTCGTCGAAGCCTCGCCTCTGAAGCTCTAGCCAAAGAAGTCATGGTTTATTAAAAATTCGTTCAAGGGCAAAGAAACCTTTTTGGCTCACCTTGCGCTTCAACCACTAGGTGTGAGTTAGTCTAACCTTTCTCTTCACAAGCAACCAGAACATCGAATACCTGGATTCCATCGGGAAGGATGGACGAGCCAACAGGATACCCATTATCGTCAGAGAGTGACTGAGATGCGATACAACGAAAATAAAGCGAACCCCCCGGAACAGAACAAACAAGTTCCGAAAAAACCAAAACCTCTGAAAACAACTGAAGAACCAATAAAGGAATCTGAAAAACCCGAAACCAAAGAATCTGATCTTTCAGCAGATCAGTTGGCCATTCTCTTCATCTGTCACCGAGGCCATCAATCACTCATTAGCATTCTCCAAGGCGTGAATAGTACACGCGTACCGGTCGGAAAGTCACCCATAAAAGAAGCCGAATTACAGGGGCTCCTCAAGGTGTTAGAAAATCAAGGTTATCTCTCTCGAACAGAAATTCACGATCAAACAACTTGGATTTCTACTACAAAGGCTAAGGATCTCGAAACCTAACTAACTCCTCATCTAACAGGCACCCTAGAATGGGTGGTTGCACAGAGAATTGAACGGGACTCGAATTACTTGTTGAATGGAAGTATTAGTGATCTTCAGAATTCAGCAGCGACGCGTTCGCCTTGTTCAGTAAGGAAATAAAAGGAGTGATATACTCCACGGCGCTGTTCCACAAGACCCGCTGATAAGAGGCGTTTCAAATGATACGCTGCGGTGCTGGGGGGGATATCCAAGGCGCGCGCTATGTCGCGCAAAAATGTCCTTTGCCCGTTCAGGGTATTCAAAATTTCACGACGCGTACGGTGACGTAACACTTTCTCAGTTGTGGGAGTCATAACATAACCGTCCAAGATTTCCGGCAACTCAGATGGCATTAACTTTCACCGCTTAGATATATACTTTACTATCTAAGTATGAACATCTATTACTGTCCCGTTTTTTCATATGAATTTCGGTTTTCCCTATCGAAGGCTCGCTTTCCCCTCAATTCGTAAACAGTTTTGCCGATAAAAACTCATAAGAAGCAGTAGTCCGTTTTAGAACTAGCTTACTCGCTTTCTTCGAAATTATGAACTGTTATTGGCTGGGTTAATTGTGCCAAAGGATCGCGGAAAGGACACATATGATTTGATTATGTCCCTTTTGTCACTAAGCGAAATCCAGCGACGAATACTCGTCTCTTTGGCACATATCTATCCTAGAGCTGCATCTGGGACCCAGCTCATCACACTCATCGGGTATAGTGGAAAGGCTAAGTCGCTGTATCGTGGTCCACTCGAACGGCTTGAAGCTGAAGAGCTGATTCTCATTGATCGATTAACGCCGCGCCTCCACTCGATTCGCGTCAATCACCTGCATCCCTTGATTGCATACTTGTTAGAACTTATCGATGCTCATGGCAAGAAAACCATGGAGCTATACATACAGGCGTTGGAGGATGGAACATCCGTTGACGAAAACGAATGAACATGTCTTAACGAGCATTGTTCGTGAACAATATCTCATGGAGTGGATGTTCCTCGTTATTCTGTGGACGGTTAGCATCGTTTGTGCTTACATCTTCATTACTAACATTCTCTTTTTGCCTTCTCTTGGTCCCCCATGGACTCCATCTCCATCCATTACATGGTGGCAGTGGTTAGCTCTTGCCATTCAGCATCCTTACATTTGGCCTGCTGCATTAGCCACCGCGATTGCACTCATTCTTACAATTGGCACTACAGTGTATTTTGCAATTTGGATGCCAGCTCGAATCGATTCAACCCTTCGGCTCGAACTAAGCCGAATCGGACCTACCATAAAACTTCGGCTCTATCGACGCTACCTCACGAAAATTAACAATAAAGGATTGCTCGTCACTCGTCTGTTACCTAGAACGACGGCTTCAGGGGAATACGGACTCGTTATCCTCCGTGCGACATTTCCCAATGCGCCTAAAGAGACGCTGGAGTCAGTGGTCCAGAGAAACTTCCTGGCGTTAACGAAATCAACAATTGCAGCCGTTACGAGTTTAGACGAACTCCATTTTAAAATCACACAATTAGCCCGTGCTTTTGCAGAAATATAGGTCCATTCACCGAATTAGGGCTGTTACCGTTCCGATACACCGGGTGTTGGCTTCACGCGTGACAATACGGTCACCAACTCGGAGCATCTCTGGTCCCTTCTTGAAAATCATACGGACGGTAGCTACATCTCCTACGACAAGATATTTTTTGTCATGGATTTCCTCGAAAATGACTGGTTGCTGAATGGTCGAACTATGAAAAACGGGTTCATAACCAGGTCGGATTCGGGTTGGATGACGAGTGACAATGACTGCTGCATCGAATGCTTTAACAGCTTTCACCTCTGCATCTTCATCACAGATGATTTGTCCTCGCCGGAATCGTTCTGGATCAATTCGCTTAATATCAAAGCCAAACACATCTCCCGCTTTAACGCGTTCTACGCGTTTTTTAAACACCTCAATGGATCCAATGCGTCCCCGGAAGAATCGTCCGTCTTTATCGGGTCCACAAAGGATTCGTTGACCGGGTTTGAAGATACCTTCCTGGACCGTGCCCGTCAGCACCACATTCGTTCCTCTGACACCACGGTATACCTTATCGATGTAAGCGAAAGCTGGTTTTTCTACACGTTCATCGGGAATGCGAGTTGGGAGTTTTGCGAGGGTTTTTCGAAGAAGGTCAATTCCCTGCCCCGTTACACAACTGACTTCATAAACGGGCACAATGACGCGATGCCCAATTTCTCTACAAACAATGGAAATGTCATCCTGCGATGTAATTCTGAGCGGCACATGTCCAATTTCCTTAATGGTCTGATACACGAGATTCCTGACATGGTTCTGCATTTGCTCGTTGCAATCATCGACTTTGTTTATCACAACAAGGAAAGGGAGTTGCTGATTGGAAACCAAAAGTAAGTGTTCTCGGGTAATGTCATCTAACCGGAGAATGCCGCTGCGCTGCTCTTCGGAGACGGTGAGCTTGTACTCATCCTGACACGGGACTAAGACTATGCTGTATTGAGCTGAAGCGCCTAAGACACTTCTGATCATGGTTTTTGCATACTCTTTGTGACCGGGCGCATCGAATATGGTTATGATGCGGTGAGCTTGGTCTAGGATTCTGGCTCGTTTTGCCTTGTCAAGAGGAGAGCGCATTGGGATGAATTTATCATCCTTATCGATTGCCGCAAATGTGACATGAAGATCAGCAGTTTGACCGCGCTTTACTTCTTGTGGATAGGTGAGGAGTACGGCTCGCGCTTGCCCGCTGCCATCGTCTAATCTACATTGTATAAGTACCCCTGCTAAAGTAGTTTTACCACTATTTACTCGGCCCACTAGGTTGACTCCTAGTGTTTCAGGAACCATTGGCGTAATTATCCGGGCGATGGTGAAACTAATCACATTTCCCTGTGGGGTAGTGTAGATGGTTTGTTCAAGTATCTCAAGACCGGCCTCACGGCACAATGCTTTGAGGATGTCTTTGCTAGCTTCTGTTTCTTCGGGGGTAAGTCCATAGACTTCCCATTTTTTTCCATGTAAATCTTCGATGCCGACTACGAATTGCCCTTCCCCTTCACTGGTGATTAGTTTTAATTGGGCAATTAATTTGGCTCGTCGGTCGCCAACTAAGTCTCGATCGGTTAATACGCGCTTGAATTCGGTGTTACGGGTTTCTCCGTTGGCAATTAGTTGTTCAAGGTTTAAATCAATTGGCACTCAAGTCCCACACAACTAGGGGTTTTTTGCATGTAACTCGGTCACGGAATATCAGCCTTTTGTATCACCGCTTTTTTCGACTGGGGGCAACAGACTTTGGCTTTCTAAGTAAGGAATTAAGGGTGCTAATGTGGGAAAGACAGCAATTGCTCCCTCTCCCAGAAGTTCTTCTTCTGTCCGTAACTTCGATTGGCGGGCTATGCTACGCATCTTCAGCTTATTAGCCGTCATGATGTCAATGGTCGAATCGCCCACAAATAATGCATTATCCGTTGTAACATTGAAATGTTGTAAAATAAGTTCCAATCCTTCTGTAGAAGGCTTCATGTGAGGTGCTTCGTCTCGGCTGATGATTAAATCCACGAGATGCAGTAGATCATATTTCTCTAAGAGATAGTCTGCAACCGCTCGGTTATCATTGGTTAGAATTGCAGTATTGATCCTGCGTTGTTTTAATTCAAGGAGTGTTTCTTTAGTTCCTGGAACTATTTGGGCTTTTCTAGCGCCATCCCATTCAATCTTGACAGCAACAGCGTACACCTCGTCCCGGATTTGGCTTAACTCAACGGGCGTTTTTCCTTCCTTTCCTGCAAATGCGAAAGCGCTGCGAAGTAAGTCCTGAGTGCTATTCATCGGAAGCACTTCTGGAGGGAATCCATGGGTGAGGAGGTGGTCTCGAATAGCAGTGCGCATAGCGTGAAAATCAATCTCAGCAGTCACGAGCGTCCCATCTAGGTCAAATACTATGAGTTGAAGCACCATTCGAGGGTTCCCTCCAAACATGATTCGAATTTAGAGGTCAGTGAAGCTTTTGACGGTATCTGCATCCATGCCTTTTACCACAGCAATCAGTAGGTCAATGGCTTTTGTGATGTCATTGAGGTTGAGAATACCCACATGGCTGTGGATGTGTCGAGTGGGAACGCCGATAACCAGACTTGGGACACCTGCTCGATTCAGGTGAATGACTCCCGCATCGGTTCCACCACCATACATGGCTGTAAGTTGGTAGGGGATGTTTTCTCTTTCAGCAGTGTTAATCACAAATTCTAACAAAGGTTGGTTTGGGATCATAGAGCGATCCATCGTAGATATCGCGGGTCCTTCGCCTAGTTTTGCAGCGGCTTCTTCGGGTTTGATACCGGGCATATCCCCTGCAATTTCGACTTCTAGGGCGAATCCGACATCGGGTTCAGTAACATGCGCGGTAGTGCGTGCACCACGTAATCCCACTTCTTCCTGAACCGTTGCGGCGCCGATCACAGTATTGGGGTGGCGAATGTTGTCTTCTTTGCGTGTGCGCACAATCTCCATGGCGATAAAAGCACCGAGGCGGTCATCAAATGCTTTGGCTGCAGCAAGTTGGTTGTTACGAATGAGCTGGAATGAAGTATCTGGCATGATGGGGTCACCTACTCGAATCCCCATTTTTTTTACATCATCTTCTGAAGAAGCACCGACATCAATGAACATCTTTTTTAGTTCCACGATTTTTTTGCGTTCTTCAGGGTCGAGAAGATGAGGAGGTTTAGCACCAAACACGCCGAAGTGGCGGGTGCCGTTCCGCGTTCGAATCAAGACCTTTTGACCTAAAATGACTTGATCCCACCATCCACCAAGTGGATTGACTTTTAGGAATCCATCTTTAGTTATCGCAGAAACGATGAAGCCTACTTCGTCAATATGACCTGCAAAGAGTATTCTTGGGCGGTCTGCTGTCCCTTTTTTGATGAAATGAACACTACCCAACTTGTCAATGGACATCTCATCAGCAATCGGACGCATAGTATCAGCAACGATGGTAGAAGTCTCTCGTTCAAACCCACTTGGACCAAATGCATCCACCAGGGTTCGTAGTAACTCAATCTGTCGTGGTTCCATTATGGGCACCTACACCGCAATGCAGTGCCTGGTTAGATAAGCTTTTTTCAGCGGGCAGAGGAACCTTGTTGTTCGTCTTATTTCAGTGAGTAATAGGGTTTTTCTGTGATAAGGAGGTAATTCGACGACAAAGGAGTGTATTTCAGCCATGCCAGTAACTGTAGAGGAACTTGTCAAGTTCATCGATCATACTCGGTTGAAACCAGAGACAAAGCGAGCTAAGATCTTGGAACTTTGTGAAGAGGCTTTAACCTATGAGTTTGCTGCAGTGTGCATTAACTCAGTACATGTGGAATATGCCGCTGAACTTCTGCGGGATTCTGATGTAGAGGTGTGCGTCGTCGTCGGCTTCCCCTTGGGTGCTATGTTAACAGAGGCTAAAGCCTTCGAGGCCCGTGAAGCCGTTCGAAAGGGTGCCACGGAAGTTGACATGGTCATTAATGTTGGTGCTCTGGGTGATGAAAACTATGATTTTGTGCGCCAGGACATAGAAGCCGTTGTAAATGCCGCTGATGGAGCGATTGTCAAGGTAATCTTAGAGACTGGTTTATTGATTGACGATCAGAAACGGCAAGCGTGTATCTTGAGTAAAGAAGCGGGAGCACAGTTTGTCAAAACCTCCACAGGATTTGGTCCCATGGGTGCTACGCCTTATGATGTTCGATTAATGCGAGAAACAGTTGGACCGAAAATAGGCGTTAAGGCTGCGGGTGGCATTCGCACATTCAAAGATGCGCTTCGGATGATCGATGCTGGAGCTAATCGTCTAGGAACGAGTTCAGGAGTAGCGATTGTCGAAGGCTATCGCTGGGCCGGATATAGCGATGCTTGGTTGCAACCAGACAAG
>SMTZ1_10010475_pt1 | contig 10901 bp, 6 predicted proteins | sample DeeMarSWOR136_30_FD_25667 | JGI IMG/M metagenome (IMG submission 25667)
GCCAGGTGAACGTTATTCATCGACTACGAGATGGTATATTTCCGGGATGGATTTCCCCGGCCAAACACCCGAGGTGCATGTTGTTGATCAGGGCGAGTTTCGGGGATTAAAATTAAAACAGAAGATTGACGTTTCTTACACGGACCAGGCACTCGATAAAATATTCCAGGACCTGGCGAATCGGGCCGGTGTAAGTCTTGTCGTAATGACAGGATCTGGATTGCATGAACACACATTATCGGCAAGTATGCAAAATATTGAAATACACCAGGCGGTCAGAAATATCGCAGAAATGGCTGGTGTGCAATGTGATATAAGGGAAACCATCGTGCTTGCGCTCAGGAATCAGGATCAGGCGAAAACTCAAACTGTAAGAAAAGATAGCGGCAAGATAACAACCGAGGGATATGTCGGCAAAATCAGTATTCCTATGGAGGGGGGAAAGTACTATCTCGAATTTATGCTGAGGGAACGCGACCTTACAGAGGAGTTAAAGAAACTCAGAGCCGAGAAAATGAAGCAGGTCTTGGGAGAATAAAAGAGATCTCCAAAATAGGGAATAAGATTTAGGGGACACATATCATTTGCTATTCAATACGATAGTCTCATCTGGTCCGAGTAGTTTGTATGGAATTCCCCGCCAGCAGACAGTATTGCCGAAAGCTGAAGTCAGGATGAAAAAAAGCAGTACCAGCGACCATACCCAGGAAAATAATATGTCGGCCAGACAGGCGGCCCTCATTTTTCGCCGGTCTTTTTCCAATAATTTCCGAATCATTGTCTGCCGGAGTATTGCTCTGACCAGTTGACTACCAAGAAAAATGACCGGTAACGCAAGCAGGATAATTTTTTCCTGTTGTGTGAATTGTTGATCGAACCACGAACCGCGAACCACGAGCCAGGCAATAACGATACCCCCCCAGAGACCCAAGACCGAATACAAAGAGCTGAACAACCCGAACAGCCATGTCCTAGTGGCAGCGACTCGGGTGATTAAAAATTGTCGTCGGGCGAACTCGAAGAGCTTCCGCCAGGTAGTAGATTCGTATGAAGCGACCAGACATGCCGGGACATAAGCCACATGCATACCGGCTTTTTTGACGGCACGACTGAGGGACAAGTCATCGCTGAGGACTTTCGGCCAAATTTTATCAAGGCCGACCAGGCGAAAGACGTCAGTACGAATTGCCATGGATCCTCCCCATGCCTGATTGAAAATGGTGTTCCCGAGGAGTTGGGCGACCTTGGCATTTAACGCCGAAAGGGCCAGACTGGCAATATTGTTCTTTTCGGGAATGAACCAGCGATACCCGCTTGCTGCACCGTATTTTGATTTCCGCAGGGGATACACAAGGTGACTGAGCCAGTCTTTGTGAACACAGATGTCGGAATCTGCAAAAGCCAGAACATCGACATCGTCACCGATCCTTTCGTAGCAATACAAAAGATTATGATTTTTCTGGCTGCAGGATTGGCCATGTCCAGCGACAAGTATTTTTACTTCCCTCGCTTTCGAATTTTTGCTTAATTGTTTCTCGAGCTTGCATAATTCGCCGTATGCGGGATCTGATTCTTCTGCCACCACAAACCACAGCGAATAATTTTCGTAATCCTGATAAAAAAACGAGGTGATATTTTCCTGAAAGGCTGAATCCAGTCCTTTGCAGGGGACAATTAAGACGGTATGCGGCCTGTACCACCGTTTTTTTCTGTACTTCTTGAGCGCATATCGATGGTTATTATATGTCTGGAGCAGGAAAAGCAATTGAAATATGATTGCGACCAGGATTATGTAATAATACCAATCCATAATTACAAATCTTAAAAATCAGAATATCCCTTCTTAAAATAGTTTTATGATAGCGATGCCATCGGCACCAAAGCTTCGATAAGCTGCTCGACAGTATATGATTGCGCCAGGTCGATTGGAAGCAGACGGCCATGATTATGATTGGAGGCGATAATAATAAGATTTTTACCAGCTTGGCACCAGCCTTTTTCCTGCGGCTGGTGGCCGAGTATAAATACATCAACATTAAAAAGTTCCGCCATTTTATCAAGTAGTTCCTGGCTCATATTCCGGCCCCAAGTCAGAAGATAAGCAGAACCCGGTTTAACAACGTCGCTAACCTTAAGCTCTCTGTTTAAAATCTCAGGATCGAATCTATTCACCTGGCGGTCAGATGGAAGCGAATGTGAGAGCCATATCCTGTTCTCACACTTGACTGCCAGTGGTTGTGAAAACAAATTTTGTTTAATAGCAAACATAATTTCGACGGCGTCCTTTTTGTATTCCCGTTTCAAAGCCGCACGAATTGAGCGGTTCATCTCTTTGCCATCTTTCATCACCTCGCTATTATTTATAAACGCCGTATCGTGATTGCCCATAATCACGTGGACCCGATCAGGAAAACTTAATTTATAGCGGACAACATCAAACAATAGTTTATACGACAGACAACCGCCTTCGGGATCTTCGGGGCCGCCATGAATAATCTCCTGAAAGACAATATGTCTGTCCGGATGGCCGGCTAAATCTGCAAAAGCTACCGCTCTTTCGAAGTTTCGACAATGGCCGTGGAGATCGCCCGTTACAATTAGGTCACCTTCGGCAGGCAATTGAATCAGATTACCATGTCGAAACTTATCTGAGTTGTTTGCTTGTATGCCCTTATTCAGCAATTCGATTATTGTTTGAGACATTTTTATTAGTTTTTATTTTACCACCAAAGATACTGTGTACCATCAGGTCAAGCCTTGAAATGACAGTCATCATATTACGTGGGCGGTTTGCGGGATCATCCTCGATGCAATCCATAACGAGTTTTGAGATTCCTATTGGTAATTGTTTTTTCAACTCATGAGGTGCTCGACGAGCTTCAGTTACAGGAAGTCCGAATTTGTTCTTTTTGGGGATAAGTGTAGGGACATTCTTTCCGGTGAGTGCCCAGTACATTGTGGCTCCAAGGTTAAATATATCCGTCTTCGGGCCGAGAGGCTTACGCTTGACCTGTTCGGGCGCAATGTAATCCGGCGTACCTTGAATCCTTTGTTTTGTAGTTCCGATTTTACAGCTCTGGCCGAGGTCGATAATTTTTATTGAGCCGGACTTGTTCAATAATATATTGTTTGGTTTCATATCGCAGTGAACGAAACCATGCTGATGCATGGAATTAAGACCGCTTGCAACCATTCTGAATACAAGAAGCACATCTCCGAGGCTTAAAGTAGAGCAGTCTTCAAGGTTCTTGCCATCGAAGTATTCCATCGAAAGAAGCATCTCTTTTGCCTTGAACATGCTGCGTATTTTTTTCAGTTTGTAACACTTACGGACGTACGGATGGTCTATTCGCTGTGCGACTTTATATTCTGTCTCAACCTGCTCGAAAACTCGTACATCTTCGGGCTTCTCATATATAACCCGCTTTAAGGCAACAATAGCGTTGTCTTCCTCCTCATCGGAAGCCAGATAAATTGTGCTCCGGGCGCCTGTTCCGATGCGCCTGAGAATGGTAAAACCACCAATATCGAGTATGTCTTTGGCCATAAAATTTACATATCTTACAATTTTATAAGCGCATTGTTTTTACCGCATAGACACGGGAACTATACGCTGTACCAACCTGCCGTTCGGTCAATGTACAACAATCATTCTTATATCGAACAGCGAAGCGACTCACTTGAGCTTTACAAAACCGCAAGTATACAATAATATTGTCTATTTTACCAGTATTAGGATGTTTTTTCGTCATAACAATCAAAAAAAAGCCCGGTCTTGACAAAGTAGAGTAAAAAATGGATAATGTTAAGAATAATCAGGACGATAATAGTTAGTATGTTGCAATTTATTCATTAATCCTGAAGGATAAAGATTCCCCGATAGCTCAATCGGTAGAGCGAGCGGCTGTTAACCGCTAGGTTGTAGGTTCGAGCCCTACTCGGGGAGTTCGCAGCAAAAACGCAGCAAGGCAGTTGAGTTGCATGAAACAGAAAAGTGAGCGAAGAAAACTGGGCTCAAATGCAACTTCCTGCTCCACTGTTCACCTTAACATTATGGAATAAAGCTTTAGATTCCAAGCAGGTTTACATGGAAGGACAATCGTCTTAAAATAAATTCCATGCATTGGCTCCGAATTGGAAGGTTCGAATTATGTATCAAACAACATGTAAGAAGCGCATTCTCAAAGTAATCACGATAGCACTATTCGTCACTGGCGGTGTAGCGTTCGCCCGTGAATCCGGCGATTCCCTTGAGCAGGGTTTCAAGAATCCGCCGGATTCGTCTAAGCCACGTGTCTGGTGGCACTGGACAGGCGGCAACGTCACCAAGGAAGGAATCACAAAGGACCTGGAGTGGATGAAGCGTGTCGGTATAGCTGGTATGCATTTGGCAGACGTCAGTTTCGGCGGCGGACAAAACGTTGAGGAAAAAATCGAATTCGCAAGTCCGCAGTGGCTGGATGCGGTCCACCATGCAGCTTCGGAAGCACAGCGGCTGGGACTGGAGATGGCGATTTTCAGTTCGGCCGGCTGGAGCCTGACCGGTGGGCCTTGGGTCAAACCCGAGCAGGCAATGAAGAAGCTCGTCTGGAGCGAGACCGTTGTAGAAGGACCGCAAGGTTTTTCAGATAAACTGCCGCAACCGCCATCTAACAATGGACCGATACGTAACATGCGTAGTGGCGGGCAGTCGGACCCCACATATTACGGTGATAGCGCGGTCTTGGCTTATCGCATTCCGGAGGCTGAAGCTCACATGGTAGAGTTCAATCCAATAGCAACCACCAATACGGGCGCCCTCGATGCAGCTGCCTTACTCGACGATGATTTAAATTCAGCGGTCACCATTTCCACTCCGCAAGACGGCAGCCCGGCATGGGCGCAGTTTGAGTTTGCCCAACCGTTTACAGCGCGTGCTATAACAATCGCCGGACGGAGCGGTATTCCGGTCGGTCGGTTACTGGCCGGCGACGACTGCAAAAACTTTCGAACACTGGTGACATTACCCGGGACACAGCTCTATCGCCAGGGCCGGGTGAGGACTTTTGCATTTAATCAGACTACTGCGAAAATCTATCGTATTGAGATGACAGGAGCGCCTTTAGGCCCCGCTGAGACGATAAGCCAGGCGCCTCCTCAGCCGGCACGCGAGTATGTTCTTTCGGAGGCAATTCTGCATTCCGGGGCGCGAGTGCACCGCTGGGAAGAAAAGGCCGGATTCAGTTTCCTGTTCGAGTACGAATCGGTGCCGACACCGGAAGTTCCTGCCGACGCGGCTATCCGCAGCTCGGATATTATCGATCTGACTTCGAAAATGTCCCCTGATGGAAGCCTTAGATGGGATGTCCCAGCCGGCAGGTGGACGATTCTGCGAATGGGTTATTCCCTTACAGGAGCAAAAAACCGCCCAGCCGCGCCTGCGGGTCTGGGTTATGAGGTCGACAAGCTCAACAGTAAGCATGTCGAAGCCTATTATCATGGTTATTTCGATTCCTTAGCTGAATCCCTCGGGCCTCTATTCGGTAAAGCTCTCCGATATGTCCTGATGGATAGCTATGAGGCCGGTATGCAGAACTGGACCGACGAAATGATAAGCGAGTTTCACAAACGCCGCGGTTATGACCCAAGTCCTTATCTGCCGGCCTTGACTGGACGCGTGGTAGAAAGCGCTGAAGTGAGTGACCGTTTTTTGTGGGATTTTCGCCGAACACTGGCCGATATGTTTGCCAATTGTCACTATGGGACTATGACCGAGCTTCTGGAGAAAAAAGGCCTGGGGATGTATGCCGAAGCTGCCGGCGTCTCTCTGGAGATTCCAGAAGACACCCTGCTCAATAAAAGCAAGGTAAGCATTCCGATGGGCGAATTCTGGGTGCGTGACCTTCATCCGAGATTGATGTACTATCAGGACGTTCGAGGAGCTGCTTCTGCTGCCCATGTTTATGGCAAGACTTTAGTGGCCGCCGAGGCATTCACCGGCGGTGGATATGAAGCACCGTTCACCCTGAAAAAGGTCGGCGATTACTGGATTACACAGGGCATCAACCGCATCGTTTTCCACACTTCGGCGCACCAGCCGCTCGATACCAAGCCCGGCAACACCATGGTCGGCACACACATCAACCGCAATATCACCTGGGCCGAACAGGCTAGACCTTTTATGACATACCTGGCGAGGAATTCTTTTCTTCTGCAGCAGGGACTTTTTGTGGCAGACCTCGCCTATCTGTTGGACGAAGGTGCTCCTTCGACAATGCCCATCTGGGGTGCGGGCTTGAGACCCGAGCCGCCCGATGGCTATGACTTTGACTATGTGAATGCGGATGTTTTGTTAAATCGAATGTCGGTTGGTGAGGATGGCCGGTTGATTCTGCCGGACAGCATGAGCTACCGAGTGCTTGTCCTGCCGGAGACCAAGCGTATGCGGCCGGAGCTGCTACAAAAAATCCGCGAATTAGTGGCCGGTGGTGCGGTCGTAGTCGGACCAAAGCCTCTCAAGTCACCTTCTTTAGTGGGATATCCGGATTCCGATATGCAGGTGTGTGCGCTTGTCGATGAGATATGGGGTGACCTCGATGGAATCAGCCGTACGAAACGTTTCTATGGAAAGGGCGTGGTGGTCTGGGGTTTGCAGCTTTCTGAAGTTCTGGTTTCGTTGAATGTCCCTAAGGACATAGAGTACAGCAGGGCTCTTGATACGAACTTATCGTGGATACATAGACGCATGGGTGATACCGATATTTACTTCATAGTCAACCTTACCGACAATCCTCAGGATATCGATGTTCGATTTCGCGTCAGCGACAGAGAAGCGGAACTCTGGTATCCCGATACCGGCGAAATCGAACCTGCTTCGTATAATATTGTGGAAGGTCGTACAACAGTGCCGCTAAGCTTGGACCAGCGCGAGTCCGTGTTCGTAGTCTTTCGCCGGGCTGCTTCGTCGCCGTCTCGCACGCTGTCGCAAAAAGTAAGTACAACGCTCGCGACGATAAGCGGGCAGTGGGACATCAGCTTTCCCCCGAACCTGGGCGCGCCGGAAAATATCCGGCTCGATGACCTGGAATCATGGACGGTCAATAATGATGAAGGTGTGAAATATTTTTCCGGCACAGCAACCTACACGAAAATCCTGCAGGCGACGCAGAGTTGGTTTCGACCGGGAGCGAAAATACTGCTCGATCTTGGTGTGGTCGGTGATATCGCCGATGTTTCGGTCAACGGCAAGGCGATGGGGGTATTGTGGAAACCTCCATACAGGGTGGATGTCACCAGTGCGTTAAAACCCGGGGAGAATAAATTGGAAATCAAGGTCACAAACCAGTGGACGAACCGGATAACAGGTGACCGAACTGTTGCACCGGACAAAAGAATTTTTGGCGGCGGACCGGCCGGGCGCCGGGGCGGCTTTTTCAACCGGCCCATGCCTCTTACCGAATCCGGACTTATTGGTCCCGTGAAGGTAATCTCGGAAGTAATCCAGGAAAATTGATAAGGAGGCATTTATGTCACTGAGAAGTGTTTTATTTATCGCATTGACGGTTTTGGCAATTGTGTTCCCGTCTATCAGTTATTCACAGATTGCGGATTCACCAGACGATAGTGTAGCGGGCATCCCGGTCAATTACACCGAGGCAAAGGTGGGGATCCTCAACCTGCCCGATGTGCTCAAGACTTTCGACGGCCGGCCGGTGACCGACGCCAAGACCTGGAACGAGAAGCGCCGCCCGGAACTCCTGAAGTACATTGAAACCGAGTACTACGGTCGTATTCCCGCCACGGCGCCCAAAGTCATCTGGGAGGTAGTCAGCACCGATCCAAATGCTCTTGAAGGCAAGGCGATAATGAAGAAACTGGCGGGGCACATGGGTAGCCCCGATGGCCCGGCGATCGATGTGACCCTTTACACACCGGCGGGCGCGGAAGAGCCGGTGCCGGTGCTGACACATCTCACCTTCAACTTCCCCGGTTTCGGTGGTAGAGGGAGGCGCGGGATGCGCGACATGAACGGCCCGCCCATGCCCGGCAGTCCAGCCCATTTGATCAGTCGCGGCTATGGCCATGCCGCGATTAATTACAGCAGCATTGAAACAGATCGTGAGGGTCAGCCCAACGTGAATCTCGCCCGCAAGCTTGCCCTTGCACCCGGTCAGGAAGCTCCCGCACCCGACGAGTGGGGCACTATCGCCGCCTGGGCGTGGGGGATCAGCCGGTTGATGGATTACTATGAAACCGATCCGTCGGTTGACGCCAAGCGCATCGCTATTACCGGCACGTCCCGTTTGGGCAAGACTGTTCTCTGGGCGGGCGCCAACGACCGGCGTATAGCACTGGTAATCGCCTGCTGCGGTGGCGAGGGTGGAGCGGCCTTGGCGCGGCGCAACTACGGCGAGACAATTGCGCATCTGGTCACGCCATCTCGTTATCCGTATCAGTTCGCCGGCAACTACCAGAAGTTCGCCGCGAATCCGAGCACGAGTGCGGTTGATACGCATTGCCTGGTCGCACTCATAGCGCCGCGACCGATTCTGCTTTCGACCGGGGTCAGGGATAAATGGTCGGATCCCTATGGTGAATTCCTGGCCGCCGTGGCCGCAACGCCTGCGTTCAAGCTGCTCGGCAAACAGGGTATAGACAGCAACAAGTACTCCAATGTGGGTGAAATGGTCGGAAACGAACTGTCGTTTCTCATGACCAATGGCGGACATGGATCCGCTGATTGGGACCTCTGGCTGAAGTTCATGGATACGTATCTCAAGCCTAGAACGTGATGAGCTGCCCGGACCGGGTGTAGCACTGATGAACAAGTTAGGTTATATTATAAACGACGGCGGGCATGGTACTCTGCCGTCCGACTGGGACGTTTTTCTGAAATTCATGCAGAAATATATACCGCCACAAAAATAGTTGCAGGAACTTTCATTAAGATGGACAAAACTATATCAATAGCATTTTTCGATACGAAGCCGTACGACCGGGAATCTTTTGATAGGATCAATACCACCGGGTATGGATACGAAATACGGTATTTTGAAAATCGCCTGACCGTTGGAACGGTTCCTCTTGCCGAAGGATGTCGCGTCGTTTGTGCATTTGTCAATGACACTCTTTCCGCCGAGGTTATAAAATCTCTCAAAGCACTTGGCGTCGAGCTGATTGCCCTTCGTTGTGCCGGATATAACAATGTGGACCTTAAAGCCGCCTATCGCACCATTCGTGAGTCTTAATCGCAAGACCCACAAGGCGTATTACCGAACGCGTGACGGAAATTTTTCCATCGGCGGTTTCATGGGATTCGATATGGCCGGTAAAACCGCCGGCATCATCGGGACGGGGAAAATTGGAAAGATTGCGGCGAAAATTCTTCGCGGATTCGATATGAAGGTCGTGGCTTACGACCCATATCCGGATAAAAAATTCGCCGCCGCAACAAAGGTGGAGTATGTCGGCCTTGAGAAGCTCTATGCCGGTTCGGATATAATTTCGCTGCATTGTCCCCTGAGCCGTGACACTCACCATATTATCAACACCGACAGTCTTTCCAAAATGAAAGACGGCGTAATGATTATCAACACCGGCCGCGGCGGATTGATTGACACCAAGGCTCTTATCGACGCCCTAAAAAGCGGTAAAGTCGGTTCGGCCGGACTGGATGTCTATGAAGAGGAAAGTGAGTATTTCTTCGAGGATTTTTCCACACAGATTCTCAGCGACGATGTGCTTGCTCGACTTTTAACGTTCAGTAATGTACTGATTACTTCCCACCAGGGTTTTTTCACTAAGGAGGCCATCGGAAATATTGCCCGGACCACATTGGATAATATCAGGGATTTTCTGGATAGCGGAACTTTGAAAAACGAGATATGCTATCGATGCGGCCAGGATAGAAAGGCATGTACGAAGAAGAAAACCGGCCGATGTTTTTAAGTGATGGTCGTTTTTCCCCGTCCGTTTCGGAACGATAAGATAACCGATATAATCAGGACAATCGCAGTCAGCGGAATTACGTACCACCAGAGAATTTGTCTGAAATTTTCCATCTCGACAGGTGTTTTTGCCGTCCAAATCAGATAGATGATGTACGCCGCATAATAAACGAGAAAAATAACGCCTTCTCCTCGTGAAATCCTGCTTCCGGTAAAAAAGACCGGCAGACAAACAACCGCCGCGGCCGTCATCACGGGAATATCGAACTTAAGTGCGGATGTAGTCACAGCTATGCCGGTTTTCGATGCCGCTGCTGCCGCACCCAGAACGCACAGGATATTAAAAATATTGCTTCCGACCACGTTGCCGACGGCAATATCCCGCTGGCCCCGGACGGATGCGACGACCGATGTTGCGACCTCGGGAAGTGAGGTTCCTGCCGCAATGATGGTTAGTCCTATCACAAGCTCCCCTACTCCCAGCAGCCGGGCAAGTGACACGGAACCGGTCACGAGCAGCCTCGCTCCGAGCACTAATGCTCCGAGGCCGCCCAGAATCAATAGGAGGATTGTCAGCCGGTTGTAACGACGTTCAGGCCCGGACTGTTTCGGGAGATCAGTTTGCTGCTCGACGTTGTCTGCGGATCGGCGACCGAGAAAAATCAGCAAGGCAGTATAAAAGACAATCCCCGCGACAAATAATAATCCCTCGATTCTGCTCAGGTTGCCGTCGGCCGAAAGAACCCACAAAAGCATCGAGACGACAATCATTACTGGCACATCCAGACGAACAAGCTGCCGCGAGATGGACAAAGGTGCAATAAGTGCTGATATGCCTAATATTAAAAGTACATTGAAGATGTTACTGCCGACGGCGTTACCTAAGGCGATATCTGCCTGTCCCGCCAGGGAGGCTTTCATACTCACCGCAAATTCCGGGGCACTTGTCCCGAAGGCGACGACGGTCAGACCGAC
>SMTZ1_10007527_pt1 | contig 10900 bp, 12 predicted proteins | sample DeeMarSWOR136_30_FD_25667 | JGI IMG/M metagenome (IMG submission 25667)
CCTCCTCTGCGTTCGGCCCACATGTCAAAACCAAGTAGATCGATATCAGGCGAAAACTCTACTATCTGCGCGCCCTCGTTGAGTGTCAGGTCTTCCACACCTGATGGTCGATTCTTGTTAATTGTGGATTCACCATCAACGCCAAGTCTACTTACTGCTTTCGCTAAAGCATCTGTTGGCCAACTGAGCTCCTCCCTTTCTGGAGCTGATGTTTCAGCTGTGATTTCGTGCTCAATCGGTTCAGCTTGCTCCACCTCCATCGGAAATGGTGCAACAGACATCTCAGAAGACACAATTTTATCTTCAAAAGGAAGCTGTTGAGTTGGTGGGACAGAAGTCACATGGCCTTCATACCCGAAACGGTCCCTAGCTGAATCTACATGAAGACGACCACATTTCGGACACGTTCTCACCCCTTCATCCAATTTTGTGCCACAATTCTTACAAATACGCTCCTCGATTCCCAATCGTCTAACATCCTCCTTCTAACATCAACTAGCATCAAGGTGCTCTAGGAACCCCCCCTGAGCGCATCCTGTTAGTGCTACAATGGCGTCAATGAATAAAGAATCTCTGGGCTCTGCAAATAGGTGAATAACGACTTAAGATTTTTGACTGTCAAGCGTAGGAATATGGAATCAAGAAGAAGCAATATAGAGCCTCCTAAGGATTCGTTGAACACCAATTATGGATTCGATGTTGAATTCTGGTTTCTTATATCTGTAGCCTTCCCTACTTCAATATCAGATGATTCTCGTCCAACTTCGAAGAGGTTTACACGAGAAGCTGGAGTTGGTGGAGAAATCAATGCATTCCTTGTTCTTATTAGAAGGATTCAACTCTGGATTGAAACAGTGTATTGAATTAGCGTTAGGTGATTTGTATGACCTGGAAGAGAATAGGTGCATTATGCGGGATCCTGAGCGGACTGTTCTTTGTCATCATAACATTTGTTGACATGTTGATTTATCCGGGCGGCTACAACTTCTTATAGAACTACTTCAGTCAGCTCGGTCTTTCAGTGATAAACACTGTAGACACTCCTCTGAACTGGTTCTTATTCGCTGCAGCAACAACATCTGCCGCAATATTCACAGTTCCATTCTATCTGACCATAAGAACCGTATTCACAGAAACAGGAGCACAGAAAGCCCTTAGTGGACTAGGAACGCTTTTGGGACTTGTTGCAGTGCCATGCCTAGCTGGCATTGGAATCTTCGCAGGTGACCTGTTTCCCTACCAGCATGGCTGGTCGACTCTGATTTTCTTTGTATTGACCGCAATTACAATCGTGATATACTCGGTCGCAATACTCCTGAAAGGCGATTACCACAATGTGTATTCTCTGGTTGGAGTCATTGTCGCAATCATATGCCTGTTACATATCTACGGCCCAGGATTTGGCACAGCACTAATGCAGAAGGCCGCAGTCTATGCATTGGTCCTTTGGTCAGCATTTCAGGGATATGAGCTTAGAAAGATGGTCCAATAGCGTTGGGCCGACCTATCTTTGAATCTCTCCGGGAAGAATGTATGCATAGTAGCGCCTGAGCAATTTTCTTCGAATAAACCGGTGTAGCCTCCGCATTCGAAGGTAGAGCTTCCAAGTCGATGCATCATCCTTGTAGTAGTCTTCCACTTCTTCATAGGTGATAGGGATTATGTTGAGAGCACGGGCTTCGGAAGACAGGAAATCATTGGCGACTTCTATGAGTACTGACACCAGCTCCGGCCGTTGCTCCTTGAAGAAGTTTGCAACAAGGTCAATGATCACCTTTCGGAAGTCGTAGTATCTGTTCACAATGTCATCAAGGTAGAATTTCTTCAGGATATATCGAACACCTGGTGGAGTCGGTCTAAGGAACAGCTCCACATCTAATTGTTCAACCTCATTCTCTCTAAATAGTGGAGTGCTGGTATCAAGATACACGAGGTCGACTCCCTCTTGAAGGCTCTCCATAATTGAGGCGGAATCTTTCACAGCCCAGTTGGACACCTGACCATCAATTGCGACCTCGACGCTCGGTTTCTCCCTTGCATTGAACTCCCACACCTTGAGCAGTTGATGCAGAATGGTCTTGATTAGAGCTTTTATCTCATGCTCAGAAGCAGTTTGGATAACCTTGTCACCAATTGATTCTGAAGGCAGCTTCCGCTGGTAGAGATAGAGAACCGATCTGTCATCATCGGTTGTCACAGCAGTTGCACCATATTCAGGCAACTCGATTCCAATCTGCTTCAATCGGTCATGGTATCTGAAGTAGACATCTTTGTACTTGTCAATCTGCTCCTGAGTGTCAAACAATGGCATTCGTTTGAACGCAATATCCGCTTGCGACTCGTGATGAATCTCAAAGACTGTACTGATCTCTCCATAGCCAAGGACTCTAGCTGGAATGGGTGAATCCTCAGGCCTAGCTGGGTCCAACTTCTCCTCAAACGCCTTCAAAAGATCCAAGTTAATCTCTATTGTCATCTCAATCATCCTCCTACATTGCCAGGCTTCTGGCTAGCTCTAGATAGTCAGGACGTTGCTTTGCATAAGTGTAGGCATTGTCCATGGCATCGATAATGTATGCAACTTCATCATCTCCAATGATTAGTGGCGGCAAGAGCTGAAGCACTGAGCGGTCATTGTCAGCATAGACTGCAAATAGTCCACAATTATAGCCTGCAATACTCATCAACGGGCCATACCCTATGTCGCTCATCTTGAGCCCCATAAACAGTCCCTTTCGCCGAATTTCAATGAGGATTTCAGAATATCGCTCTCTCAAGACCTCCAGACCAGATGTCAGGTTATTGCTTATCTTATTGACACGGCTTAGAAAGCTATCCGCAGCTGTGATCTCAAGTACCTTTGCAGCCACAGGACAACCAATCTCAGCCCCTCCAAATGTCGACACATGGATGAATGGGTGTTCATTCATGAAAGAATCAAGATCTTCTCTGTAACAGGTGGCTGTAATCGGAAACAGTCCTCCAGAAAGACCCTTTCCAATGGCGAAGATGTCCGGAACAACATCATAGTGTTCAAAGCTCCACAATTTGCCAGTCCGACCAAGACCGGTCTGAATCTCATCCAGAATCAGCAGGACATCCTTCTGATCGCATATCTCCCTGACATGCCTATAGAAGTCCTCTGGAGGGAGTGGCATTCCGAGAGTGGCTGGAATGGTTTCAAAGAGCACTGCAGCGGTCTCATCATCAATAGCCTTTTCGACGGCATCCGCATCACCAAATGGGACATCCACAAAACCAGGAGCTAATGGTTCAAAGGGCTCCTTGAAGTGGGCGTCCCCAGCGGCAAGGGCTAGTCCGGTATGTCCGTGGTAGGCGGATGTTGCATAGACTATCTTGTGCTTCCTAGAATGACCTCTGGCTAATTTTATTGAGAAGTCAATGGCCTCGCCTCCTCCTACTCCGAATACAGTCCGTGTGATTTCTGAGGGGGTGTGCTCTGCAAGCTTCTTTCCCAGCATCGCACGCTGCTCGCTCATCAGATGGTGGTTGCCAATGTCCAGCTCCTCTAAAGCTTCTCTCAAGACTTTGAGAATCACTGGATGTCGATGTCCGAGGTTGAAGACTCCACCATTGCAATGACAGTTGATGAGTTTCTTCTCACCAGTGACATCCCACATCCAAGGCCCCTCGCGCTTCCCTAGGATAAAGTTCAGGTCAACCATGCCATAGAAGTCAGCTTTACCTGACGATACATGTGCTGCAAAGTCTTTGATAATCTGCTCCTTTGGACTCTCGCCTATAGACACCATTTGCATCACTCTGACAGATGGTGTCGAGAGGGATGGTGACGTATTTCTCTTTCTGTCAACCAGAGTAAGGCTAGACTCTCTCAAAGGTCGCTCGGATAGTAGCACCGCAGTAGTTGCAGCTAGCCTCAAGGGGCCCTGTCCAATCAAGTGTACTCTGTGCTAGCGCTGCACCACAGTTAGGACACACCTTTGGTACACGAACGGTTGTGAGGTCACTCCCATCAGACCTTGTGCGTCCTCGCTGTTCCTCTGGGATAGCATAGGAGGGCGCGTCCATCGTAAAGGACCTTCGGCGACGATAATACTGCTGAGCGCCAGGACCCCGACCTCTTCTTGCCGCAAACACACAGGGAATGATGATGAAGACGAATGGCAGAGTGAATAGCAGAATCATCCAGTTGGTGGAAAGGAAGGACCCAAATCTCGCTCCAACGACATGTCCTTCATCATAGACACCAATGTCATAGAAACCAGATGTGTCTCCATAGACCGAGTTCTCCTCGAGCCTGATATAGACGGTCGCAGCTGACGATAAATCAAACTCAATTGATGGAAAATTGCCTGTACTAAGTCCATTCTCCGCAATGATGTCGGCAAATGAACTGTCAGTGGCAACTACGATTCTAATCTGAAGCCCCCAGAAGGCATCTGAGGTTACAATAACTGTCCAATGGCCAGATGTCAGACTAGCAACATATGTTACAGAGTCGCCACCCCAGAGATGCTCATATGTTCTAGCTTCATTTGGCTCGAGATTTGATTGTGCTGTGACCGGACTGACAAGAACCAGTGCTAGTAGCAAGCATGTGAATAGAAGAACCGGGACCCTACGCAACGTTCCATCTCCCTTGAGTCTGCCTTGAAAGATTCAACCTTTAAGACTTGTTAGCCTCTTGTTGATTCCTTATGCCTTCGGCCTAGTTCTACATACATCTCGGCTCCAATCATGAAGGCCTCCTTCATCCCCTCAGAAACTTCCTTCACTACTTTGCCGGGAATACCCAGGACCAGGCTATTGTCAGGAATCACCATATTCTCAGTCACTACTGAACCTGCACCAATTACACAGTCCGCTCCAACTTTGGCACCAGTAAGCACAACAGCACCCATTCCAATTGCTGTGCGATCACCAATTTCACACGCATGAATGACACTATTGTGCCCGACGGTCACGTATTCGCCGATTGTTGTAGGATTGAAAGGAGTGACATGAACTGTACAGTTGTCTTGAATAGAGGTGCCCTTCCCAATCTTCGCCTTGTTGAAGTCCCCTCTAATGACTGCAAACTCCCATATACTGCAGTCCGCAGCAATCTCAACATTGCCAATGACCGATGCGCGTGGAGAAACGTAAGCTTTCACATCTACTGATGGCATCACGCCTTCGAATTCGTGGAGTCCCATTCGATGCACCTTAGCGCGGGAGTACATCCGTTTGTCTTTAAGCATATTGAAAAGGCGTAACTGACAGGCGAGGAAGGATACAAATGCCCTTCACCCCACTGCACTATCCCGCCGGATATATTCTCTCCAAGACAGATAAACGGCTTTCTTTGCCGGGGCTTTTAGTGGGATCGGTTATTCCTGATATTGAAGTGCCTCTCATGTGGATATTCTTCCCGGGGATTTGGGACCATCTGCTTTTTCATAGCCTAATTGGCGTATTTACCGTGTGCACTCTGCTTGCAGTGGTAATCACACGGTTCATCTATCCGCCAGTCATCTCTCTCGTCTTTGGAGTAGACCATGCGAAATTGGCAGAGGCATGTCGAGTGACTCCCACTATGATAGTTTCCTGCATGTTGGGAGCATTGTTTCATGTATTGGTCGACATACCCATGCACCCATTCAATCCAACATTATGGCCCTGGGTGCCCCCCAATGAGATTATAGGCTCAGTAGTCCTCTTCTTTGGAGAGGGTAGTATTCTCGTGGGATTCACCAGAGCTAATACTCTCTTTTCTGTCATCATGGGGGTATTGGGAGTTCTGATACTTGTTGTGAACATCAACAAGAACCTCTGGGAGGAAATATGGCTTGGATACTCCACTCCAAGAGATAATCAAGACCTAACAGGCACGAACCACTCTTCTAACGAGATTTGAGATTGAGTGTCAAGAATATCCTCATTCATGTAGAGTCTTCTTAGAAACTGATTGTATCCTTCAATACTATCTGTTCGGACTGTCGCAAAGAGGCTGTAATCAGCGCTTGTCCGGTGGAGGTCCCAGACCTCATCCATCCTGCTCACCACCCGGGCTGTTTGTGCAATTGTGCCAGGCGTTGACTTTATCTGGAGAAAGAACTTGATTGGTAGACCAATGTTAGCGAATCTGATGTGTGCAGAGTAGCCAACAATCGCTCCACGTTCCTCTAATCTTCTCGTTGCTTTAGAAACAGCAGGTTGACTGAGGCATGGCTCCATCCTATCACCAATCTCACTCTGTGACAGAGGAAAAGGCGAATCCTCATTTGGGGCTTGGCGGTATATTGTCCGCAGCAAATCCCAGTCCTTTGAGGACACAAGTTGTGGCCGCGCTGATTCACTCTCTAATCTGAACCCGTGGGTCTTATACGTAGTGAGGACTTGTACAAGCTGGTATTTGTCAGCCCTAGACTTGGAAACAACCTGATCCACATTGTCAAGAAATTGGACAAAGGTCCCGGACCCTCTGAATCGGAACAAGCCTAGGAGAGAATAATCTCCGGAAATACCATCCAGAGACTCAAGCTCGGGCATCGCCAAAAGACCTGTGCTAACATCGAGCTCACGCGGATTGGTCTTCATGAGAAGGATAGTGTTACGTTCGGCATAGACCTGTGCAGGGTCAAAAACTGTCACATATGCGAGGATAGTGCGGTCGCGTACAAGCTTCCTAATCCTTCGAGCGATCCAGTTCCTGTTTTTCCCTATCTCTTGACTGAGATTGGCAAGACTTGACCTTGAGTTCTTCAACAACCGCCTTAGGAGCTTCTGTTCACTCTCTGTAATATCTTGCACCTTTTCTTCCTCGCATTTGTGCAAACTATTCGCCAGCAATATGTAGGATTCATATATGTCCTCCTCTCCTCACATGCTCGTGATTTAGATGACTGACTATAAGGTCAAAGACATTGGTCTTGCCGAAGAGGGCAGGATGTTGATTGAGTACGCTGAGAAGCACATGCCTGTACTGATGCATCTCAGGAAAAAGTACTCTGAGAGTACGCCTCTGAAGGGGATGAAGATAGCTGGTTGTCTGCATGTAACAAAGGAAACCGCAGTGCTGGTCGAGACTCTGCGAGCAGCGGGCGCGGAGGTCGCTTGGTCCGGATGTAATCCGCTTTCCACAAACGACAAAGTAGCCGCGGGACTCGCTGCGAATGATGTGCCGGTCTATGCTTGGCACAATCTAAACACTGAGGAGTACTACTGGTGTATCGAGCAGACACTCAAGACTGAGCCCACTCTGACACTTGATGATGGTGCGGACCTCATCTTCACTCTTCATAACAAACACCAAGAGCTGATACCCAATCTCTACGGCGGTTCTGAGGAAACCACCACTGGTGTGATCCGTGTGCGTGCGATGGCTGATGATGGAGCTTTGAAGTATCCAATCATGGCTGTGAACTATGCTGACACAAAGCTCCTGTTCGACAATGTATATGGAACTGGACAGAGCGTCTTTGAGGGTGTAATGAGAGCCTCTGCGATTCTTATTGCTGGAAAGACCGTGGTGATTGGTGGCTATGGTTACTGTGGTCGCGGAATGGCGGAACGAGCTAAAGGCCTTGGTGCAAATGTGATTGTCACTGAAGTTGATCCTGTTCGCGGACTGCAGGCACGGATGGATGGATTCAGGGTCATGCCAATGGATGATGCCGCTCCTGAAGGTGACCTGTTTCTTACTGCTACTGGCATGAAAGATATCATCACTAGAGCTCATTTCAAGGTCATGAAAGATGGCGCGATGTTTGGCAATGCGGGGCACTATAATGTTGAGATTAATGAACCCGATCTTATTGCGCTCAGCAAGGGCCCAAAGAAGAGGGTGCGTCATGCTCTTGACGAGTATGAGATGATGGATGGGCGCCGACTCTATCTGCTGGGTGAAGGTCGACTGGTGAATCTAGCCGCCGCTGAAGGTCATCCCTCAGAAGTTATGGACCTTAGCTTCGCAAGCCAGTTGAATGCCATGATTTGGATGGCAAAGAACGGCAAAGACCTCAAGCCAGCCGTGTACGAGTTCCCCAAGGAGCTTGACATGCAGACTGCGATGGCGAAGCTTGAAACCATGGGCATCACCATTGACAAGTGGACAGAAGAACAGGAACGCTACGCGCGAGCTTATGCAGAGGGGACATAGAACAAGCAGGTGGGAGTTCAAATCCCACTCATCTCTTCATGCTTCAAAATGCGTCAAATTCATTATCTCCAATTGGCTCATCTAGGATATGCCCCTCATTGAGATTCCTCTAATTGGTCTAGGAACCTTGGAAAACAAAGACCCAAGTAAAACACCAGCAAGCATTGCCAAAGCAATTGAATTAGGCTACCAACACATAGACACCGCTCAATTATACTTCAATGAGGAGATTGTTGGAAAAGGTATCCAACAATCTGGCATCTCGCGTGATGAGATCTTCCTCGCCACAAAGGTTTCGCCCGTCTTCCTTCAACCTGATGATGTTAAGCGGACAACTAGAGAGAGCATAGATAAGCTTGGAGTGGAATATCTGGACCTTCTGTACATTCACTGGCCTGCAGAAACGTATGAACCCCAGTCTACTTTGGATGCATTCAATGAAGTCTTGGAAGAAGGACTCACTAAGCACATTGCTGTGAGCAATTTCACTCCTCCACTTCTCGATGAGGCATCTGCAATATCTAAGGCGCCTCTGATTGCCAATCAAGTAGAGATGCATCCATTGCTTAGACAAAACGAGATGCTCGAATACGTCAAGAAACATGACATCTATCTAGTTGCCTATAGTCCCCTTGCTCAGGGTCAAGTATTCGAGATTCCTGAAGTACAGGAGGTTGCTGAACGCAGGGGCATTTCTGAAGCACAGGTGAGTCTCGCATGGCTTCTCAGTAAGGATAACGTTATAGCAATACCAAAGGCAACGAGTGAAGCACATCAAAGAGCAAACCTTGAGGCAGCAGAGATCAAGCTTGCTCCCGATGACATCAAACTCATTGATTCCATTGAGGACGAAGACCGTATTATGGATCCATATTTTGCTCCGGATTGGTAGTGAATTGGGGAGTACAATTCTTACGGCACCCTATTCTTACCTCTTTCTATTATGAGGGCAGCCGCGTTTCAGTATTTCAGACAGACCTTATCGGATATTAGCTTGGCAAAAGCTCAGACAACAGATGCAAGCATTCTTACCGGTTGGAAACCACGGAATATTGGAGAGATTACTATGAAAATCGTTGGATATTTCGACGGAACTGACTCACTCTTATTGACCAAATTGGTGGCAAAAGGGATTGGGACAATACCAATAGCAAATGATTGGGATGGAGCAGGCAAGATGGCTTCTCACCTAGAACCGGGAGATGTCGATCTTATCGTAGGATATTTGCACAAAGTAATTGCCCCAGTCCGTGAAGTAGAAGAAAAGACGGGAACAATCCCCAAAATGTATCGAGGGCTTACCGCGTATGATTTGCTTTACCGTGCAAATACATTTGATATCCCCACCCTCATCATTGCTCCGAAGACGGATCATAAAGCTGCAAAAAAGGCGCTAGCAAAAGCTGCTGGCTTTGTGACGCTTGTTACACCCGATGAGGTGGAAGAGAAGATATTGGGAATTCTAGCTTAAACCAAAGAATTCAACCTATTGGAGGATTCTTATCAAAGCTAGAAGATAAGCCAACTGATTTATGTGAGGGGAGATTCTCTGTTTATTTGGTGAGCCCTTGCCTTGGAGATTGAAGGTTTCTTATTTCCATCCGAGCTCTACTATCACCCTGACCATACATGGGCTAAGGTTGAAGACAACAATGTGCGAGTAGGCATTACTCCATATGCAGTTCATCTTGCTGGCGAAATCAGGGCAATCACTCCCCGCCCAGTGGGAAAGAAAGTCATGCATGGAGGTCCTATTGCAACGCTTGAGAGCAATAAGTGGGTAGGACCGCTGAGAAATCCGATATCAGGACTCATTGTTGAGTCAAACTCCGCACTTGCAGGCGACTCTAGCCCTCTTGTGAATGATCCCTATGGAGAGGGCTGGATTTGCGTTCTAGAGCCCCTCAGTCTTCAGGAAGACCTGAAAATGCTCTTTCATGGGGAGGAGGCATTGAGTGAGTGGATTACAATGGAGATTCGAGGAAAAGATGGCTGAAGCTCAGCTTTATTCACGTTCTAGTACGCCGGTCAGACATCCTATGCCCCCTGCTGCCTTTGTCACCTCACTAATGTCAACCAGATGGCACTCTAATCCCAGATCTTCATAGAATGCCTGCGTCTTAGGATTGCCGTCTGCAGTCAGAATTTTCTTGGGTCCCAATGTCACGAAGTTCATTGACAATGCGAGAGCGATTTCAGACTCATCAGGTGCAAAATGGGTAGAAAACCCATGTTCATATAACACTTCAAGAGTCTTATCAGACAAATGGCCGTGCCTACAGATCGCGAGATTATGGTCTGCAAAACGAAGATTCCCCATGAGATGCATCGAGCCTGGTGGAAGCTCAACTGTGATCGATTCAACTCCCATCTCGTTCAAGAGACTAGAAACTTGCTCTGCTCCTTCTTTATTCGTTCGAAACCCTACTCCAATCATGATCGTATCAGGGTTCAGCCATGCTGCATCAGCACCCTCGAATGTACCAGTACCTCGAACGATTCTCAGAATGGGAATGCCAAGTTTGGACAACTTCTCCGCGACAAATCGTTCCTCGCCAGCTCGTACCGACGAAGCGGGGCGGGAAAGGATTACCCCTTCAGGTGTGACAAAGAGCAAGTCTGCCACGAACATCAAATTGGGAGGCGGCTTTTCTGAGGGTTCCACATAAGACACTATGACGCCAGCATTCCTGTATGCCTCAGCCATTTCATCATGCTGTTTTGTGATTATTTCTATGAATGGAATTTCAATCATCTGTACCTTGTCTGGGTCAGAGA
>SMTZ1_10007528_pt1 | contig 10900 bp, 8 predicted proteins | sample DeeMarSWOR136_30_FD_25667 | JGI IMG/M metagenome (IMG submission 25667)
TTGTAAAGTCCAGCTAATTTGCCTTCGAATTTGATACCAAAGTAATGATATCCCTGTCTCATCTCATCAATGATTTCTTCTTTGGATAACATTCTTTTCTCTCGCCAGTCGTGCGGATATTCTTTTGCCTGTGGCCACACATCTTTGAAGAGTTGTTCGATTGCTTCTGCATCATCTTCGGTAAGTTCGATTACCTGATGAGGCTCCTTTTTAGAACTCATAAGCTCTCACTTCATCTATTTGTTGTTTAGAGTTTTTGAAAATTGTTATTAATACATATAGCTTTTAGTCAGAAGTTGAAATTGAATCAACTTTCAAGCGTAACAACTATAAACCCTATATAATAATATCCCGAAACTGTTTAACACTCGGAGGCATCCTAATAATGAGTACAATTTATGAATGTGTAAGTAAGAGATTAAAAGAAGCTGAAACCTATTTAAAGGAAAGTAAAAAATCTAAAGTATTCTTAAAGATCGTACGCGCAGCTAAGATTAATGTTGTGGGTCAAGATCCTGAAGATTTAGCATCTGCCGTGATTCAGACCGATGGAAGCATCACTGTCGCTGAAGGACTTCATGAAAACCCTCACGTCAGCATTACAGGTAAGAGCAATATTATCAAAGACGTGGTTAATTCAGGTGATAAGGAACTTGCAAAAAAAGCTGAAAGTGATGGTAATATCAAAGTTGAATCTCATGGAGTAAAGGGAAAACTCTTTGCTAGTAAGGTAAGGTCTGCTTTAGACCTTTAGGTTATTTTTAGAACTGAGATTCGAGTTCTTTTTTTTTATTCACTTAAAATGAGCTTAATTAAAATCGGTTGTTATCATTGAAAGTGCATCTGACTGGTTACAAAGTTTTTGATATTCTTTTAACCGTTTTATCATTTGATTGTTTTCTAATACTCTTTCTAATTGAGTATTAAATATTTCTTCATTTAGAGCCTTTTCATGAATTGTAGCACAGAGACCTCGGCTTTCTAGAGAATGAGCATTTTCCATTTGCTCTGGTTGTAATTCTGGAATTAATAGACTCTTCTTCCCGAAAGTTAGAATTTCTGTAATTGTGCTAAGTCCAGCACGAGCTACAACAACATCTGCGATTTTTATTAATTCTTCCCTTACGGGATACCAGTGGAAAAGTCTGAACGCCTTATTTCTATAAGGCAGTAACGATGATGATGAGGGCGTTCCAGTGGTAATAATTATGTTTTTCTCTTTGCAACCATCGTAAAGTTTTGTGAAAAAGTTAACAAGTTTATTTTTATTCGGTCCGCTTATACCGAAATATATTGTAGGTAGATCTGGATTTAGTTCTAGTTTTTTCATTATTTCTTCTTTAGAAGGCAATTCTTGAGGATCTTTTCCTTTAATTAAACCGCAGTATTGTAGTTTTCCATTAAAACCTGCAAGTTTATTATGTCTTGCTAACGTATATGGATAGGGAAAGTCCAAGCAGTAAATCTTTTTTGTACGATTATATAAGTAAAGAAAGAACGCGTCTACTTTTTGGTTGAACAGAAATTTCAAATTAGGGCGGAGTATTCGACCTGTTTTCCCGTATTCGAGTAACCGTTTTCCCAGTGTGCCAATTCTTAATGTATTAGTAAGAAAACTTCCTTCCAGATTGTGTCTAGCAATAGTCAGCAAAGTCGGAAAGTCTGCATCTGAGATAATATAATCAGGTTGCCCTTCCTTCTTTAAGATTTTTAGAATCTTTTTGTAGCCCTTGATAATACGATGAACGATTGGTGCACCGTTTAAAGCTGACATTGACCAATTGGGTTCTGGTCCTGTGGTATACCACTCATAAGGAGGAATTTCATAAACTTTGTACCCGTTTAATTTGATAAAATCAGCGGCTGCCCCAAAGGATGTAAAAAAAACATCGTGTCCATGAGAAGTCAATATTTCAGCAAGTTTTACTGATCTTCCTGCATGACCCAGTCCTATTCCGCATACGCCTATTAGAAATTTCATTTGAAAATACCGTCGGATTGCCTGTATCTTTTATTCATTATTTGCTAGTTCTGGGAGTGTGTTCATAGCACTCTTGGAGACTATTAAAATGTTACCATACAAACAAGCATTTTGCAGTATCATTAAAAAACCCTTCTTTTTTATGTTTGATAGAATATTATTCCTAATATTTGATTCGTCTGCTATCATACATTCCCTTTATTACTTTAAACGATTTAGAACATTACACGACAATTTCTACTGCATATCAATCCAAAAGAAATTTATATCGAAAGTGGTTTGATCAAAGGAGATGCGGGGAGTTATGGTACCTCTTGAAAAAATAAAAATTGAGCCTTTAGGTGCTGAATCACTTGGTGTAAGATCATTTTGTCTTTATGTTGAAACTCCAGACATTTCCATTTTGATAGATCCAAGTGTTGCGCTTGCACCTAGACGGGATGGATACCGTCCCCATCTTAGAGAAATTGCGGCAGCCAAATTTTCAAGAGACCTCATATCGGAACGAGCGAAAAAATGCACTATTTTAACCATTTCTCATTATCATTTCGATCATTACACGACTTCATTAAACCGAATCTACCAATGGACAAATGAGAAAATCGCTAAAGAGTTGTACGATGGAAAAATAATATTAGCAAAGGATCGATCACACAAAAGCTCTATAAATTACTCGCAAAAAAAGCGATCCTATTATCTCTATAAGCGTAAAGATTGCGAAATTCGTCCCGCTGACGGACAATCTTTTCAGTTTGGTCAAACCACAATTCGATTTTCTGAACCTGTCTGGCATGGATCAGAAGGCACTAAACTAGGATGGGTACTTATGACAACTGTAGAATATGGTGATGAAAAAATCCTTCACGCTTCCGATGTTCAGGGGCCAATGTCTGCACATACCTTGTCACTCATAGAAGATGAAAGACCTAACATACTTTTGATAGGTGGCCCCCCTACGTATCTACAACAGGTATCTCAGGAGGACTTGGAATATGGTATCGCTAACCTCAAAAAACTTGCCTCTTTTATTGGAGTTATTGTAGTAGATCATCATTTGCTTCGTGATGAGAAGTGGAAGGAACACCTTAAGAACGTCTATGCAACAGCAAAAAAGAACGACAATCAAATTTATTGCATAGCAGAGTTCATGGAACTTTCACCTCTTCTCCTTGAAGTTCAAAGAAAGGAGTTATACAAAAAAGAGCCCTTAGACAACAGTTTTCATGATAAACTATTTAGGATGAATTCCGAGATACTTGAGATTATAGAATCTACAAAAAATGCTCTGAAAGAGAAATTAACTCTCTAGTTTAGCTTTGATTTTCGTTGAGGCAAAAATTCTGTAGAGCAACAGTTTACGAGCCTCTACAGGAATTCTGATTGATAGCCTAATTAATTACCTTTTTTAGTGTCTTTCACCAATAATCTATACCAAAGTATTCTAGGGGATACGTACCAGAGAAATACTTAACATTCATGTTCTTAGTGATAATGACTTCTATGGAAGAGTAATGATGAGAAGCGAGCAGGAATTGCTGGAAAAATATGAAGAACAAAAAACACGAGCTGAAAACGATGCGCCTGTGGCTAGTGCAATGGGTGTCATAGGTCAAGGTCTTAGAAATGTAGGTCTCACGATCTTACAATGGGTTTTATTCGAAAAACCCACTGAAGAAGAAATCTACGCAGAATATATTCATGAAATTGAACGCCGTGTGAAATTCGAAAAAGGAATGCGGGTAGGACGAATACCATTCCTTGAGAGGAATTTAAGAACTGCTTGGCTAGGATGGATTCTCGGAATTCCCGATGACGAAATAAAACAGCATCAAATGCGCCATTCGTTAGTCTAATATTGACCTCTTAATGCTGATGAGAAAGGCTATAAAAAGTTTTATTCATCGAAATATTGACTTTCCCTGAAAGGCGATTTATTTATCGGAAACCATTGCAAGTTCTTCTTGAGCAACCTTGGCAATCTCTTCGGAGAGTTCCTCTAGTGATTGATGAGCATAATAAGTATCATAAAGAGCCTTGTATTTACCTCTGAGACGTAGTAGTTCTTCGTGTGTACCTTTTTCAATAAGTACTCCATGATCAAAAACGAACACTCGTGATGCATTTGCAATAGTTGTTAGCCGATGAGCTATGACCACGGTTGTTCTATTAGAGAATAATTTCTCTTGTGCAGCTTGGACTAATGATTCTGAGTAGGCATCAAGTCTTGATGTCGCTTCATCAAGGATAAGGATTTTGGGATTCGCTAACATTGTACGAGCAATAGCAATCATTTGTACTTGCCCAGCGCTCAAATTTTTACCCCCTTCTGTAACGATTGTATCATATCCATTTGATAACACTTCAATGAACTCATTTGCTCCGATAAGCTTACAGAGATTAACAATCTCTTGGTCAGTAGCGGATTGTCGTCCGTATCTTATATTTTCCATGACGGTATCGTCAAACAGATATGGTTCTTGCGCAATGAGAGCGACTGTCTCGTGCAAGGATTCAAGCGTCACATCCCTGATATCTTGATCACCAATTAGTATTCTGCCTTCTTGAGGGTCATAAAATCGGTTGATAAGAGCTGCAATTGTCGTTTTGCCAGCCCCTGTATGCCCTACCATCGCAACTGTTTCACCAGGGGCAATCTTGAAATTTATTTTCTTTAGAACTTTAGTTCCTTCTACATATGAAAATGATAGATTTTCAAAAGTGATGCCATCACTGGTCTCTTTTAAAGAAACTGCATTTGGAGAGTTTACTATCGTTGGTTGTACTTCCAGAACATCCAAAATACGATCCATGCTCGCTAATGACGCTTGAAACTGAGTCGACATCCAGCTAAGCCCGAGCAGTGGCCAAAGGAATCGTTGAACAAGAATTACACCAAGAAATACTTCACCCAGTGTTAAAACAGGGGCTGTACCAATTGCTAAGCTACCTCCAACAAATAAAAGGGCTGCAATTCCAATGATTCCCATTGCTCTTATCAAAGGCTGCATAATCGTCATTAAAATCATGAAGCGGAATCCGTGACGATATGCCTCTTGATTAAGTTGTTTCATTTTTGCTGCTGTTTCCTCTTCTCGGTTGAAGGCTTTGGCAACGTGAATCCCACTCAGATCCTCAATGATTTGTCCTGAAACCTTACCATAGGCTCGTTGCGAAGCCAGCATTATCCTCTGGCCAACTGTGCCAAATAACACCACAACAAAGACCACAGCAGGAGTAACTGCTAGTGCTGTCAAGGCGATTAGGGGGTTCGTCAACCACATTATTACGAAAGTTATAACAAATAAGAGAATCTGACTTGAAAAATCGATTGTAGTCTGCACCCCAGTTCCAAGGTCATCGATATCAGAAGTCACTCGTGCTGTTACGTTCCCACTCTGTTCGGACTTAAGGTAGGATAAATCAGTACGCACCAGATGGGTATATAAATCCTGTTGGATCGTCTGAACGAAACCAGCGCGTGCTCCTGAAAGAATCCAGGTGTTGATAGAATTAAGTATCCAGCTAGCTATCCTGAGTCCAACATAAATGCCACCTAAGATGAGAACTCCTGTGATTGTGCTGCCGGAAAAGACTAGATCAATACCCCGTGCCAGAATCAGCGGATCAATCGCCTGAAATATAGTTGAAACTAAGGCAAGCACAGCTCCGATAGCAATGATTCCTTTGAAGCGACCCAAGTACTCAAACATTTTAAATAAGAGAACATATATCGGTCGGCTTCTTTTCTCAGTCTGTCCAAAGTGTCTAGGACGTCTAGACATCATGTCGCACCTCCCGTTTCGGTCACTCCTCTGGCATACTGTAATGCTCCAGGCAACCTTTCAAAGATGCGACGGTAGTGTTCAGAAGTTCTGAGAAGTTCTGAGTGGCTACCCACGCCCACGAGGCTGCCCTTGTCGAGTACTACTACTATGTCTGATTCAATTAGTGTTCTGAGTCTCTGAGTGACCGTAATACTCGTTCTATCTTGCATCACTTCATCTAACGCCTTTCGTAACGAATACTCAGTTTGTGCGTCAATTGCAGATACGGAATCGTCAAGTAGGAGAAGCTTTGGATCATGTAAAATCGTTCTAGCAATAGCCAGTCTCTGTCTTTGCCCACCACTCAACGTCATTCCTCGTTCCCCTATTCTAGTATTATATCCCTCAGGCATTACCGAGATAAATTCGTGAGCCTGTGCCCGTTTGGCTGCTTCAATCACTTCTTTATCACTTGCAAGCATATTTCCAAAGGCTATATTATCCCTGATGCTCATTCTGAAGAGGAAGATGTCTTGTTCAACTAACCCAACAGCTTTCCTGACCTTTCTCGTATGAATGGTCCTAAGATCAATGCCATCGATTAGAATACGACCTTCTGTAGGATCATATAATCTCAATAGCAACTTCAGAATCGTGCTTTTTCCTCCCCCAGGTCCACCAATAAGGGCAACTCTTGAACCTCCAGGTATCCTGAGATTCAGATTTTTTAGCACATCGTTGCTATTCTTACCATTATTGTTTGTATAACTAAAATTCACGTTTTCAAATACGATATCTCCAGCCCAGTTTACAGTTAGACGGGGTTCTTCAGGTTCTTTCATCGGATCTTTCCAGTTTAAAATATTAATGATTCTTTGGGCGTTTACGTAACCACCTCTAATTTCAAGCAGGAATCTTGGCAATATCCAGCCAGCAGCATCGAGTGCTACCAGAAGGCCGAGTACTTGAACAAGCGTACCTACAGAAAAAACACCTAACAGGACTTGATTGGCTCCATAGAGAAAACATAGCCCAGTAACAGCAGTCAATATGAGAGCAGGAAGATAGAATGCAACTAAGCGCCCCTCACGTGTTTGTATCTCTTGGTACTCCTTAGAAACTTTGCCAAATTTGGCATACTCATATTCCTCGCTACCGAATGCTCTTACAACTTCTATCCCTCTAAAGACTTCTTGAGAAACTGCAGTTAATCTTTCGTTTTGTTCAGACCTTGCTCGTCTTACAGGTTCGACGGTTACAGCGAACCGGTAGGCGAAGTAGATATAAATTGGTATTCCAATTACTGCGATAATTCCGAGTGTTAAATCGATTATCCAAAGGAATACAACGGTAATAGCGAAGGAACCTATTACAGTGATAATGGTCCGTAAAGCTGGATTTAATGAGAACCTAATCCAGCGAATATCTTGCATAGAAACTGCAAGTAACATCTTACTATCAACTTGATCATGAAATGTCATGCTATTGTCACTAACAATCTCAAAGAATTCTTGCCGAGCATCACGCTCCCATCGAAGAACCATAATAGCGAAAGCATAACCTACTGCGAATATCGTTGCGAACAGACCACCTGCGAGTCCAAGAATCGTGAAAACAAGCATCATAAAACGGGGGGTTAACTGATTTGACACTGCTAATTCATCAATTGCTTGGCCTAAGATGATTATTGGATATGCTTGAAGAAGCGATGCAAGAAATGCAAGCCCAACAGCTGCTATTGTTAAACCAGGATATCGCAGAAGGGCTGATAGTTGATAAGATAATGCACTTTTGTACTGTCCTTTTGCCATTACATTCACCTAAGCCGTTCATAGTCTCGATGCTTTTGCATAAAAGGAGGCTTGAGAAGTACCAAAAAAATACTTTTGTTAGTTAACTCTTTTTCACAAATAAATGATTTGAAATTGACATTTCAATTAAAGATTATGAACAACATGGCATCCAATTTGCTTTAAGTTATTTGCCTTTACCGTTTGTGAACAATATTCTAAGGTTATCTTATGAAAGATACATCAATATGATATATATATGAGTCGAGGAGATATGAGTAGATAATATTAATTTTTGCACGAAATAAGATCTATTTGATAAAACGCTTTTGATTTACATATCTAAAAGCATCGTAGTGAGACCTGAAGGGGGATTTAAATGAACACTAAAAGGAGAAAAACTACTTTAATACTAATGAGTTTACTTTTACTTTTATCGTCGGTCTATTTATATCCGAACCCAACGATGGGCCAGGAATCTGTTGTTTCCTCATTTTCCTCTCCCGGAACTGATCCACATGGATTGGCGTGGGATGGAGATTATCTGTGGAATGCCGATAATGATGATGACAAAATTTACAAGATCAATCCGTCTACTGGTGCAGTCATCGACTCCATCTCTTCTCCAAGGGGTAACCCACAGGGATTGACGTGGGATGGAGACTACCTGTGGAACGCCGATGCCGCCAAGGATATGATTTACAAGATCAACCCGTCTACTGGTGCAGTCGTCGACTCCATCCCTTCTCCAGGAACTGATTCACAGGGATTAGCATGGGATGGGAACTACCTGTGGAACGCCGATAATGATGATAACAAAATTTACAAGCTCAATCCGTCTACTGGTGCAGTCATCGACTCCTTCTCTTCTCCAGGACCCAATCCTTATGGATTAGCGTGGGATGGAGACTACCTGTGGCATGACGATTCCACTGATGACAAAATTTACAAGCTCAATCCGTCTACCGGTGCAGTTATTGACTTCGTCTCTTCACCAGGACGTCAACCTAGAGGATTGGCGTGGGATGGAGATTATATGTGGCACTGCGATTCCACTGATGATAAAATTTACAAACTTGATATAAGCGGACCATCAGTTGTAGCTTTCAGCGTGAGTGTCTCTCAATCATCAAAAGAAGTTGTGCGGGGCAATGCTGTCAATTTCTCTATTAGCGTTGATTGGACATCAGGAACGCCGGAAACTGTCACTTTAAGCGTTTCAGGTATTCCAGAGGGCTGCAGTGCAGCATTTTCGCCAAAATCGGGTACATCAGACTTTACTTCAACTCTAATCGTAGCCACAACTGAGACCGCTACATTAGGAACCCACATCCTCAGGATTACGGGAGAGAGCAGCGGGGGAGAAACCCGTACCACTACAGTGACACTAGTGATCAGGGAATATGAGCCTACTATCTTGGAAACCGTTAGGGACCTCGTTACTAACCCAACCGTGCTAGCAGCAGTTATTGGCTTTATCGGCTCAGTTATAACTGCAATAGTTGCGATAATGAAATTACGGGGAAGAAAAAAGTCGGATTGAAAACAATCCATTTTTCTATTAATCTATCACAGAATTAAGTCAATGAAACTTTGATAGACTCGTAAGTATCATTCGCTAAAAAAAAGCATCTACCATAGGACTCAATGACTAGCTTAAAACAAAAGACAATGCCTAGTTTTTTGTGAAGAGAAGACGGTTCATTTCCCCAATTTCTCTTTTTAATCTCTTTTTTAATTATTATAAAGACAACTGCCTTTACCGATTAGATTTAAATATCGTTCTGGCAAAACATGCGTAGCTATATCAAGATTTATCATGAGGAGTTTTAAATGACAACAAAGCCATGGATGGCACATTGGCCAACTGATGTTCCACAAACTTTGACATATCCAAAAGTTCCGCTTTATCAATTGGTAAAAGAATCTGCAGAAGCATTTCCAAATATTACAGCATATGTTTTTGAAGATGAAAGAACGAGTTATGAGCTGTATTATACTCAAATTGAGAAGTTTGCTGCTGTTCTTCACTCATTGGGAGTTAAATACACTGACAAGGTTGCTTTGTATCTTCCGAATATCCCAGCTTATCTAATTAGTTATTTTGCCGTAAATCGGGTAGGGGCAATTGTTGTTCCGTGTAATGCAGCATATCGCGAAAAAGAAATAGGTTTCATACTCAAGGATTCAGGAGCTGAAACTATAGTAGTCACAGAAGAATCATATCCTGTAGTGGAAAATGTTCGAAAAGAATCATCTCTAAAAAATGTAATAATTGTCGGAAAAGTAACTTTTCCAAATACTCTTAGTTTTTATGAGTTACTTTCTAAAACTGAACCTAATCCTCCTGAAGTAGATATACAATCAGAAGACATCGCAGTCTTAGGTTACACAGGAGGTACGACTGGAATCCCCAAAGGAGCTCTGCTCACTAATTACAACCTTGTGTCAAATGCTATAACGTTCACTAACTGGTTTTATTTCGAAGAGGGAAAGGAAAGTACCATTGCCGTCTTACCACTTACGCATATTTTCGGTATGACCTGTGCGATGACAGGCCCAATTTCAAGTGCAGGAACCGTGTTCTTGATGCCAAGATTTAATCCAGCGAAGGTACTTGAACTGATTTCAACCTATAAGATTACCTATTTACCTTGCGTTCCAACAGCGTTTATCGCGCTCTTACACTATCCAGAACTTGAAAACTTTGATCTAAGTTCACTTCGATTTGCGCTTTCTGGTGGTTCATCTCTTCCAGTTCAAGTTATGAAAGAATTTGCAGATAAGACAGGTGTAAATCTTTTGGAAGGTTATGGACTTACAGAAGCTGCTCCGGTGACTCATTTAAGCCCAATCGTACGAAAAAAGGGAGGTTCAATAGGAATCCCAATTATTGATATCGTTGCACGTGTTATTGATGAAAACGGAAATGAAGTGCCTATCGGTGAACGTGGTGAGTTGGCGATTCGTGGACCTAACGTGATGAAGGGTTACTGGGAAAAGCCTGAAGAAACGAAGAATACATTAGTAAACGGTGAACTTCGTACTGGAGATATTGCGACTATGGATGAGGAAGGATATTTCTTTATCGTAGATAGAAAGAAGGATATGATTAATGTTTCAGGCTACAATGTTTACCCACGCGACGTTGAAGAAGTTTTATACGAACATCCTGCGGTTAAAACAGCTGCTGCTATTGGTATTCCAGACGAATACAGAGGAGAAACTGTGAAAGCATACATTGTACTCAAAGAAGGACAAAACGCGACAGAAGAAGAAATTATCAAGTTTTGTGAAGAAAAAATTGCGAAATTTAAAGTACCTAAACTTGTGGAATTTCGAGAAAGCCTTCCAATGACAAGCGT
>SMTZ1_10007533_pt1 | contig 10898 bp, 6 predicted proteins | sample DeeMarSWOR136_30_FD_25667 | JGI IMG/M metagenome (IMG submission 25667)
ATGCACCGTGGAAAACACCAGATGGCCGGTCATGGCCGCCTGTATGGCGATTTCGGCGGTCTCCCGGTCACGGATCTCTCCTACCATGATGACCTCCGGGTCCTGTCTGAGTATGGAACGAAGGCCACGGGCAAAGGTGAGCTCGATCTTGGGATTGACCTGAATCTGGCTGATTCCCTTGATGCGGTACTCGACGGGGTCTTCGATGGTTATGATGTTCTTGTCAGGGGTGTTGATCTCCCTAATCGCCGCATAGAGGGTGGTGGTTTTGCCGGAACCGGTCGGGCCCGAGACGATGATGATTCCGTTGGGCATGCGCAGAAGCTCTCGGGTCTCCCGTATCATTTTATCGATCATGCCAAGCTTGGTGATGTCGAATCGCTTCTCGTCTTTTACGAGGAGACGCAAGACCACGCGCTCGCCAACCACGGATGGTATAGTGGAAACACGGATGTCCACATCCGTAGTGCCGTACTTCACCTTGATGCGACCGTCCTGGGGCAGCCGGTTCTCGGCGATATTCAGGTGAGCCATGATCTTCACGCGGGATACGATGGCCTGCTGGTAGTTCTTGGGCGGAGAGAGCACGTTGTAGAGCACGCCGTCGATACGGTACCGCACTGTTACGCCCTCCTCCAGGGGTTCGATGTGTATGTCACTTGCCCTGGATTTGAGGGCCTCGGTGATCATGAGATTCACGAGCTTGATGATGGGCGCCTCGTTGGCCAGATCGAGCACATCCTCACCGGTCTCGTTGATTTCACCCAGTATCTCGATGTTGTCCGTGCCGTCCCGCAGGTCTTCGATGACCTTGTCCGCGCTTTCACCATCCGCTCCGGCGAGCATGTCGGAGAGTTTTAAAATGTCGAGTTTCTTGGCGAGTACGAGCTTTACCCGTTTTCCTGTGAAGACCTTGATGTTTTCGATGACATTGAACTGAAAGGGGTCGTTGATCGCCACCCAGACGGTGTCGTCGTCCTCATGTAGGATGATCACGTTGTAGCGCTTGATGAAGGATCGGGCCAGATTACTGGAGAGGACGACACTCGATCCTTTCAGCAGGTCGTCGTTGTACTCAAGGCCGAGCTGATAGGCAAGAGCCTGCAGGAGATCGTCCTCAGTGATGATGTTCTTCTGCAGCAGAAGCTCGCCGGTTCTCGTATTGGCGCTCTTCAGGCTGATGAGGATGTTTTCAAGGTCTTCGGGGTCGAGCTTTCCCATCTCGACGAGGATCTCTCCGAACCGTTTCCCCAGAAGTGTTTTCTGTCCGATCATAACACCTCGATTCCTAATGGTTGGAAAATTTCCTGTTCCCCCGATGCGCTTTGTGCATCCTTACATGTTTATTGTAACATACAAACCCGTACTTCGTCCTGATTAATTTAAAAGGCATCATTACCCCGGACATCACACGGGTATCCGGGGACCTGTGGGGAGATCCACAAATCTCTGCACGACCATCCTTCACCCTACTCGGGCATCTCGATCTTGTTACCCCGCTTCCAGTCCTGTTCGAGCTCTGATTGCTCGGCCTTCCGCTCCTCCGTGATCTGCTTGATCTTTTCGTCCTCGGTGATGATGTGAGGAGAGATGAAAACCATGAGGTTTGTGCGGATCTTCTGCTTTTTCGTCTTCCTGAAGAAAAGCCCGAGAAGAGGAATGTCTCCGAGCAGGGGCACTTTCTGCTCCACGAACTGGGTGTCGTCGCGGATGAGTCCTCCGATCACAATGGTCCGTGAATCCTTGACCGTGACTCTGGAGTTGATCTCGCGGTTGAACACCGAAGGACTTGCAAGCTCCCGAGTCTCCTCGACGATCTTCTGGATGGTCTGGCTGATGTCCATGGTGATGTAGCCGTTTTCGTTGATATGGGGCGTCAGTTTGAGCAGTATGCCGATATCGCGGTATTCGATGGTCTGTATGACGTTGTTGTTCTCGTCTACCCGGGAACCGGTCAGAAAGGGAGTCTGCTCGGCTATGGTGATCATGGCCTCATGGTTGTCCAGGGTGACGATTTCAGGCGTTGAAAGGATCTTGATATTCGTGTTTTCCCGGTTTGCATTCAAAATCGCATACATGTCGAATTCGCCCTTGAGCAGGCCGATGGTGAGCCCCGGAACACCGCCTGTCTGTAAGCTCTCCTGCGCAATACCGGTGTTGACGGCTACGACACCGTCGGCACCGTAGCCCGTGTCGATCAAGGCGCGCAGGTCGAATCCCAGTGTCTGATCGTCCTCCAGATCGATCTCCACGATCATGGCCTCCACCAGTACCTGCTGTCGCTTCTTGTCGAGCTCCATGATGAGGTCCTCGATTTTTTCCCAGTCCTGCGGCGCGCTGATGACGATGAGTGAGTTGGTCTCCGCGTTTGCGACAACCCTGAACCGTTCCTCGAAGTAGCCCGCTTCAGGAGCGGCCTTCTGCTGTGGTTCTTTGCGCGTGGGGATGCCACTCGACATGCTCTGAAGGGTCTGGGCCATGGCAGTTGCATCGGCATTTTCAAGGTGATAGATATGTATGTCTGACTGCTCCCGCGCGATCTCCGTGTCGAGGAACATCACCATGTTTAGAAGCAGGTTGATGGTCTGCACGCTTCCGTTTGCGATGACCGCGTTGGTTCGAGGATAGGCGATGATGAGCAGGTCGTTGGAAAATATCGGGCGCACCACATTCACTACGGTGTTGGAGTCGGCGAACTTCAGGGGAATGATCTGCGTGATGATTCCCTCCACCTTTTCCTCGTGGATATCGGTGCCGTAGAAGATGCGGCCGCTCATCTTCAGCGCTTCCTGGGCGGGATAGATGTTCACGATGTTGTTTTCGCCCGGAACGGCATAGAATCCGCTTGCCGCCAGTATGGCCAGAACCACGTCATACACCTTGCTCTGAGGCACGTCCCGGGAAGAGACAAAGCTGATCTTCCCCTTCACTCTTTCACTGAGCACGAAACTCCTGCCTGTGATCTCACTCATGGTTTTCAGGAAGATGGCGATATCCACCTCGTCGAAGTTCATGGCGACGTTGGTCTCTTTTGCAAAGACGAGATTGGCAGTGACGAGGTTCAGCTGCATGAGAAGGAGTGGGACAAGACAGAATTTGACTATTCGTCTGCGCATGCGCATTGCACCTCTTGCTCTCGTTTACTTCATATATCGGTTGATATCCCTGAAAACGAGAGCCGAGGCACCGAAAATTCCCGCCCTGGAGCCCAGTTTTGCGAGTACGATATCTACGCCTCTGAGAGAATCTTCCAGGGTCCACTCCTGTATGTGCGCCTTGATGGCGTTCAGGTAGATAGCGCCGGCCTCGGCGATGCCGCCGCCGATGATGACCATTTCCGGGTCGAATATGTTGATGAGGCTGCCGATCCCGATGGCCGTGTTCCTTCCGATTTCATCGACAATGCGGAGGGCGAGGCTGTCGCCGGCACGTGCAGATTCGAACACCATACGGGGGTTGAGCTGGCCCTCCTCATGGAGCATGCGGAAGATGATGCTCTCTTTCTCCCTGTCCTGTTTCAGAAATTTCCGTGTGGTGCGCAGTATGCCCCGTATGGCGGCGTATTCCTCCCAGCAGCCCCTGATGCCGCAGTTACAGGTCCGGCCGCCTGCCACGGCAACCAGATGGCCGATTTCGCCGGCGTATCCGGTACCGCCTTCGTACAGCTTGCCGTCGATGATTATGCCGCCGCCGATTCCCGTGCCCACGGATGCCATGACCACATGTCTCTTACCGACACCTGCGCCATAGGTTGCCTCGCCCAGTGCAGTGGCAGTGACATCGTTGTGCGCAAACACCGGCATATGAAACTCTTCATAGAGCACCCTCATAAAGGGAGTGTTCTGCCAGCCCGGTAGGTTGACTGCACCTCCGGTGAGGCCCCCGAACTCCGGATCGATGATGCCGGGAGTTGAGACACCGATACCCTCGAGGGGGATGGAACTGGTCGCTGCAGCCTCGAAAAGCGTTCCGGTCATACGAATGAGGTTCTGCAGTATCCTCCCGGGTCCTTGTTCCACATCCGAGGGTATGCTCCTGTGTTCGGTGAGCAGGCCCGCCTCGGAAACGATACCTCCCTTGAGGTTGGTTCCACCGAGATCGAGACAGAGTGCATGCCGTTCCATGCACCAATTATAAAACAGAAGACGCTCCTTGGGTACAGGGGATTTTAAAATAGCAGTTTACAGGAAGGAGGTGTGTTGCTATTTTTCCAGGGTGCAGATATACGACGATCTAGTTTTCCACAGGAAAGAGCACGGCGAAATAAAAGTCGGCCTGGTCGGTGCGGGATTCATGGGAAGGGGGATCGTCGAGGTGCTCGAAATGACTCCCGGCATGAGGGTAACGGCCATCGCAGACGTGGATGCGGCACGTGCTCATGCATGTTTCGAACACGTCGGTGTTTCTCCCATCCGTGAGGCCAGGAGCGAAGATGAGGCGGGGAAGATCGATCTATCGAGGGAGCGTCTGATCTGTGCCGACCACCGTATCCTCACCGCCCTTGGTCAGCTCGATATGGTGATCGAGGCCACGGGAAAACCCGATGTGGGGGCTGAGGTTGCACACGCGGCCATTGCACACGGAACGCATGTGGGTATGCTCAACGTGGAGACCGACGCGACTGTCGGTTACTATCTCAGTACCCGTGCCCGGGCACGGGGTCTCGTGTACACAGTGTGCGCCGGGGATGAACCTGCCGCCGTCAAGGATCTCTGCGATTTCTCCCGGGTGTGCGGATTTACCATTGTTGCCGCAGGCAAGGGAAAGAACAACCCTCTTGACCGGGAAGCAATACCGGAAAACCTTTCAGAGAGGGCGAACATCTTGGGTCTGAATCCATCCATGCTGACCGAGTTTGTGGACGGTTCCAAGACCATGGTGGAGATGGCCTGTGTAGCCAACGCGGCGGGTCTTGCAGTGGACTGCCGGAACATGCACGGGCCTAAGGCGGATATCAGGGACTTGGCCTGCGTGTTCCGCCCCCGGGAAATGGGTGGTATACTTGAGAAGGAAGGTGTGGTTGATTACGTGGTCGGAGATCTGGCGCCCGGTGTGTTTGTCGTAGTCCGGCACGAGGGACGCATCGCGAACGAAACACTACGGTACCTGAAGGTGGGTGAGGGTCCCTATTATCTCCTGTACCGGCCCTATCACCTGACCAATCTCGAGGTCCCCGACACTGTGGGATGGGCGGTGATTCATCACAGGGCAACCCTGGCTACCCATCGACCGCCCCTCACCGAGGTAATCACCATCGCGAAACGGGACCTCCAGCGTGGTGAAACCATCGACAGCTTCGGCGGGCACACGGTCTACGGCGGCATAGAGAACAAGGAACAGGCTGTGCTGGACAATCTCCTTCCCCTCGGCCTGGCGGTCGGCGGCAGGCTGAAGGAGGATGTGGCAAAGGGCTCAGCCATTACCTGGGATCAGGTTGAACCAAGACCTTCATCGCTGCTCGAATTCCGGAAGATACAGGACGGCATGCATGGCAAAGCTCGATGACGTGAAGGGGGTGTTCCTCGATTACGGCGGCGTGATCGAGGACATGCAGCCCGATCCGATGCTCTTCAAGAAGGGTGTCGCCATTCTGAAGGAGATGCTTGAAGGGGCCGGTGTGCATATCGAACCTGACGTGCTTGCGAATCTCCTTCGCGAGGGCCAGAAAGGCTACGAGGATTGGTACAGGCATAACGGCTTTCGTGAGCTCCCGAGCAGCGAGATCTGGTGCTCGTTCCTTCTCAAGGGGTACTGCCGTACCGAAAGGGTGCGCAGGAAGATCGAGGCTATGGCCGAGGAGCTGAGCAGCATCTACGAGTTCTACCAGTACAAGCGCCGCCCACCTGCGAGTATGTTGCATGTCCTGAAATACCTCTTCCAGAACAGATTCGTGCTTGCGCTGGTGAGCAACACCCTTTCTCGCACCCTGATTCCTGAACGGTTGCACAAGTTCGGTGTCGAACGGTACTTTACCACGGTTGTGCTCTCCATGGAAACCGGTGTACGAAAACCGGCACGCGCCATATTCGAGCATGCGCTCAAGCAATCGGGCATGACACCGATGCAGTGTGTCTTTGTTGGCGACACAATGAGCAGGGATATCGAGGGAAGCAGAAAGGCGGGATTCAGATACACGGTTCTCATCGAGTCGGGCATTACAGGAGAGAAGGACAGCGGATACCAGGGGAGCGTGTCGCCCGATCACACCATCGAGAAGATAGAGGATCTTTTACCCCTGCTGATAGGGTAGGGGAACCGGTGGTGAGGAATACAGTTCTGTGTCCCGGTGTGAGCCCAGTATCACACATGGATAACATGATACACATTCTGCCGTGAAACAGAGGTTCGAACAGATCGACGAGTCGAAGCTCAGCGCACCCCAGAGGAGGAAATCTCTCCCGGTCCGGGTAGGGGATCTCTTCATTGGCGGCAACAACCCGGTGGTCATCCAGGAAATGACCACGACCCACACCTCAGATATTGCTAAAACGGTGAAGCAGATCAATGTGCTCAGGGAGACGGGCTGTAGGCTGGTGCGGATTGCCGTTCCAGACCAGCATGCTGCCCGTGCACTGTTTGTGCTGAAACGGGAAACGGGGATGCTGCTCGTTGCGGACATTCACTTCGATTTCCGGCTCGCATTGCAGTCCATCGAGAGCGGTGCCGACAAGCTCAGGCTGAATCCCGGCAACATCGGTGCTGCATACAAGGTCCGGGAGGTGGTGGCTGCAGCGAAAGATCGGGGTATACCCATCCGTGTCGGCGTGAACAGTGGGTCCCTGCAGCGGGACATAGCGGATAAGTACGGCGGGGCGACTCCAGAGGGGCTCGTGGAGAGCGCGCTCAGGGAGGTGGCACTTCTGGAGCGAGAGGGATTTTACGCCATCGTGGTTTCCATCAAATCACCCGACATCGACCTCACCTTACGGGCCAACCGCCTGCTAGCGGAGAAGGTGCGGTATCCACTGCATATCGGTATCACTGAGGCTGGATACGGCGAAGAGGGGAAAGTCCGCTCGATTGTGGGGCTCAGCACGCTTCTCCTGGAAGGAATCGGTGACACGGTACGCGTGTCCCTCACCCATCCCGATCGCAGGGAAAACATCCGTGTCTGCAGGAAGGTTCTCCAGCTCCTGAACATACCCCATACATAGGATATTTGCCCAAACGCGCAATTAATGGTACAATGTGCGGAACTTGCTGGAAAACGAGAGACATGCATCGATTTAATCTCTATTTTCGAAAGTACATACTGCTTTGGGCTTTCCTGGCCATGGTGGTGGGCTATTTGGCGGGAAGGTTCAACCCCCAGCGTGTGGAGCATCTCAAGGTTTTCATTACTCCTCTCCTCTTCGTGATGATATTCATCATGGTCTTCCCCACAAGCATGTCCAGCCTGCGCAATCTGAAGCTCTACACTTTTCCGATGCTCGTTTCCTTCATCCTTACCGTACTTTCACCCCTGGGGGGGCTTGTGGTGGCGCGTATTATCCCGAAGGAATTCCTGTTCCTGCGCACGGGCATTGTCATATCGACCACGGTTCCTCCCTCGGCCATGCTCTCTGCATGGACCTCATTCCTTGACGGGGATGTGCTGCTCACCCTCATCATTCAGTCCTTCACCTTTGTGGTGTACCTGATTCTCATCCCCTTCGGGCTCAAACTGCTCCTGGTGAACTCATCGAGCTTTTCCATTCTCATCCTCATCAGGAATCTTCTCGTACTCATCGTCATTCCCTATGTTCTTGCAGGCGGGGTCAAGCTGGTCTTCAGAAACCGCCTGACCAGGGACTTCCTGAAGCGAATCAAGCCCATTCTTTCATCGATCTCCGGGATTATCGAGATCTTCATCATCCTCATCTCAATCGCACTCAGTGCTGAGATCATAACCCGGTATCCCGTAATCATCTGGTGGGGCGTGCTGACGGCGGCGCTTTTCTACGCACTGGCTCTCGTGGCGGCCTTTTATGTTACACGTCTGTGCAACTTTGATCGGGAGACCTCCATTCCGCTCATCTATCAGAACGGCACGAAGAACCTCTCCATTGCCATGGTGATCGCCATTACCACCTTTGAGAGCAGGACCATGCTGGGTGTTGCAGCCTGCGTCCTTGCACAGTTTCCGATCTCCGCACTCTTCTACTCCCTGTTTTCGCGACAGGGGGCCCTCGAGCCTGCGGCGGAGGAAATCGATTAGGAAGAAGACATTCTGCACAGGGGAAGGGTCTCCTCCCGAACCGGTTGACAGAACCATGTCCGTGAAGTATGTTTCTCAAATCTGAATCCAGGTGGGACCGAGCGTCATGGACATGCACAAGAAGTACAACCCGAAAAAAGTGGAGGAAAAGTGGTACCGGTTCTGGGAGGAGAAAGGCTTCTTTCACTCCGAGGTGGATCCTGCCCGGACTCCCTTTACCATTGTCATTCCCCCGCCGAACGTCACGGGCGTACTTCACATGGGACACGGTCTGAACAACACCATACAGGACACGATCGTCCGCTGGAGGCGTATGCAGGGGTACAACGCCCTCTGGCTCCCAGGTACCGACCACGCGGGCATCGCTACGCAAAACGTGGTCGAGAAGCAGCTCGCGCAGGAGAGAAAGACCAGGCAGCAGGTGGGTCGCGAGCGGTTCATCGAGCTCGTATGGGCGTGGAGAGAGAAGTACGGTTCCACCATCATCGAGCAGTTAAAAAAGCTCGGTGCAAGCTGTGACTGGAAGCGCGAACGCTTCACCATGGACGAGGGACTGTCAAGGGCCGTGCGCGAGGTGTTCGTCCGCCTGTTCAACGAGGGGCTCATCTATAAGGGAAAGTACATCATCAACTGGTGCCCGCGCTGTCAGACGGCACTCTCCGACGAGGAGGTCGACCATGAGCCGGAGCAGGGCTTTCTCTACCACGTCCTCTACCCCTTCAAGGATTTCAGCCCGTCCAGAGAGGGCTCGGGAGGCCTCGTGGTTGCCACCACGAGACCCGAGACCATGCTCGGCGACACGGCGGTTGCGGTAAACCCTGCCGACGACCGCTACAAACACCACATCGGTAAAACGGTCGTTCTTCCTCTGGCTGAGCGGGAGCTTCCTGTCATAGGAGATTCATACGTTGACACTGAATTCGGTACCGGTGCCCTGAAGATCACACCGGCACACGATCCCAATGACTTCGAGATTGGGAAGCGCCACGGCCTGGACTGCGTAAACATATTCAATCCCGATGCCACGATCAACGAAAACGGTATTCCAGACTGCATCGGGCTCGACCGGTACGAGGCCCGCGAAGTGGTACTCGAGGAGCTCCGCGAGCGGGGTCTGCTCAAGAAGCAGGAGCCGTACAACCATGAGATCGGACACTGCTACCGCTGTCACTCGGTCATCGAGCCCTACCTCTCGGAGCAGTGGTTCGTCCACATGAAGCCCCTGGCCGCGCCTGCCATACGTGCGGTGGAGAGGGGTGACATCGTCTTTCATCCGGAACGATGGGAGAAGGTGTACATGAACTGGATGACCCAGATCAGGGACTGGTGCATCTCCCGGCAGATCTGGTGGGGCCACCGCATCCCGGTCTACTACTGCCAGAGCTGTAACGAGGTGTTCGCCTCGGTCGATGAACCGGAGCGCTGCCCTTCATGCGGGAGCAGCGACCTGCGTCAGGACGAGGACGTACTCGATACCTGGTTCTCCTCCCAGCTCTGGCCCTTCTCGACTCTGGGGTGGCCCGAAGAGAATGAGGACCAGCGTTACTACTACCCCACTGACCTGCTCGTCACCGATCCGGGCATTCTTTTCTTCTGGGTCGCACGCATGATCATGAGCGGGCTCAAGTGCAAAGGTGACGTACCCTTTCGGGACGTGTACATACACGGCGTGGTCATGGACGACAGGGGCCGGAAAATGAGCAAATCTCTGGGCAACGGGATCGATCCTCTCGAGGTGGTGGAGAAGTTCGGCGCTGACGCGATGCGCTACACTATCGTGAACATCACGCCCCTGGGGCAAAACTTGCTCCTGTCCATGGACAAGTTCAATACCGGAGCGCGGTTTGCGAACAAGATATGGAATGCCTCTCGATACATTCTCATGAATATCGAGGGTATTCCCCTCGGGGATATCGGCGATCTTGGTGAACTGGACGAGCAAGAACTGGACACCGTGGACCGTTGGATGGTGAGCCTCTATGAAGATACGGTGTATAAAATGAACAGGTGCCTGGAGGCGTACGATCTTATGGAGGCGTCGTCCCTTATATACGAGTTCTTCTGGCACGAGTTCTGCGACTGGTACATCGAGATATCCAAGGTAAAACTCTACGGTGACGACGACACGAAGAAATCCCGGGCGGCGGGCATGCTGCTCCGGTTCCTCGATGGATGTATGCGGTTGCTCCACCCGCTCATGCCCTTTATTACCGAGGAGATATGGCAGCGGCTTCCACTTGAAAGGCAGACTGAAAGCATTATGGTTGCCCCTTACCCGAAGGATAGCGGCAGGCGATATCCCGAGAGTGTACGGGAGGTGAACCTCCTCAAGGAGATCGTGTACACAATCAGGAACATACGCGGAGAAATGCATGTTCCGCCGGAAATGAAGGCGAAGGTGCTTGTGAAGGAGATACACGAGGGTGTCGGGGAGGTGATCGAAACACACGGGGGTACCATCCTCTTTCTCGCCGGACTCGACTCACTCACCTGCGAACGGAATATTCTGAAGCCATCCGGAAGCGCCGCGGCAGTTGGAACAGGATATGAGGTGTATCTCCCCCTCAAGGGGCTGATCGACATTGAACGGGAGCGTGAGCGGCTTGCCAAGGAAGAGCAGCGGTTTCAATCCGAGATCGCGCGTTCCTCCACGAAGCTGGAGAACCCGAAATTCGTGGACAGGGCGCCTGCAGAGATCGTG
>SMTZ1_10007534_pt1 | contig 10898 bp, 8 predicted proteins | sample DeeMarSWOR136_30_FD_25667 | JGI IMG/M metagenome (IMG submission 25667)
GGGGGCTGTCGACGGGCAGGTGTCGGGAATATCGGCGCAGTTCGGCAATTTCCCCACGGCGATGTTCTTCGACAAGTATCCCGCGGGGCCAAACGCGCTGGAGATATACACCTGGCTCTATCATGGCGGCGGACTGGAGCTGTGGCAAGAACTCTACGACATGAACGGCATCAACATGCATGTTGTCGGGCCCATAGGATGCAGCCAGGCAGAGAACTTCGGATGGTTCCCCGAGAAGATCACCTCGCTCGACGACTTCAAGGGGCTGAAATTCCGCACGCAGGGCACCTGGGGCGACGTCCTCACGGCGCTGGGATGCTCGGTGGTTACCATGCCCGGCGGTGAGGTGTACGAGTCGGCGCAGCGCGGCGTCATTGACGCCTTCGAGTACTCCACGCCCGCAGTGGACATGTCCGCCGGCTTCCACGAGATCATGCCGGTGATGATGGAGCCAGGAATCCATGCGCCAATCGCCCTGTACGACTTCATCGTCAACACGGACCGCTGGAACGAGCTGCCCGATGACCTGAAGGTGCTGGTAGAGCTGGGATGCCAGGCCGGAGCAGCCTGGGTGCTCACCGATACCGACTACCAGGACATCTACTCCTTCAAAGACCTTCAGGACTACGGCACCGAGGTCGGTGTGCTGCCCGACGAGGTCGTTGAGGAGATCGTGGTAATAGCCAACGGTATCTGGGACGACATGGCGGCGGAAGATCCCTTCTTCGCCGAGGTGCTCAAATCCCAGCGTGATTTCCTGAGAGACTACAGGGCACTGCACAGCCTGAAGCAACCCGATCCGGCCCTGCTGAACTGGCCGCAATAGAGGGTTGTCAAAGCATCATAGGTAATGCCAGTCAGGCGGCCGGGGTGCACTAACAGGTAAGCGCCCCGGCTGCCTGAGCAGCATGGCGCCTGGCCTTCACAGCAAGAGGGAGAGAGCTGCGTCGAGGTTCCTGTCTTTTTACTTGGCCTTGGCGGAGTGGAGATGAAAGGGCGGAGCGGCCAACGATGCCAACGCGCCCTAGCTGTGTATGCGCCAGGCAGGCCAAGGCTGGAGAGAATCCACCGCTGCCGCAGCAGCAGGCTTCTGATAGTAGGCCAGGCACAGGGGAGGGAACAGTGAAATTCCTTAGAGCTTATATTAGCAGGGTCGAATACATCAGCGAATGGAGCGGCAGAATAGTCAGCTTTCTCGGCCTGGCGATGGTGTTCACCATCACCATCGACGTATTCCTGAGATACGTATTCAACGAACCGACCAAGTGGTCCTATGACATCACCTACATGATCGGCGGGACTCTCCTCATTATGCCAATGGCCTACGTCCTGATGCACAAGGGCCATGTCAGCATAGACATCCTGTACCGAAAGTTCTCCCCGCGCACTGCGCTGATCGTCAATGTGGTGCTCGACGTGCTGTTCTTCTTCCCCCTGATGCTGGTCATACTCTATATGAGCGCCACGCGCGCGTATTCATCCACCCTTGTCCGCGAGTTCTCCAATGTAGGCTTCTGGAGGCCGCCGCTGTATCCTTTCCGAATCATGATCCCGGTAGCCTATCTACTGATAGTCCTGCAGGGGATAGCCAGCTTCGCCCGCAACGTGTATTCCCTGGGTCATGGAGGAAAAGAGCTATGATCGAGTTGAGTCCCGAAGTACTGACGGTGGTCATGTTCGGCCTCCTTATAGGGTTTGTCCTGGTGGGATACCCCCTGGGCTTCGTCCTGGGCGCCATCGGCCTGCTAATAGGTTTCCTGATGGAAGGGCCCCCGATGCTCAATATCGTGTACCTGAGGCTGTACGGGGCCATCACCACGTACACCTTCCTGGCATGCCCCCTGTTCATTCTCATGGGGCTGATGATGGAGAGGTCGGGGGTGTCCGACAGCCTGTTTGAGGCTCTTCATATTTGGCTCGGCGGCTTTAGAGGCGGCCTGGCCATCGCCACCGTCCTCATCGGCACGCTGCTGGCTGCCTGCGTGGGGGTCATAGCCGCGTCCGTGACTATGCTGGGGCTGATAGCCATGCCGGCAATGCTCGACCGGGGGTACAGCAAGGAGCTGGCCGCCGGTGCGGTCTGTGCCGGAGGCTCTCTGGGCATCCTCATACCCCCCAGCGTTATGATCGTGTTCTACGGACCCATGGCCAACCTCTCGGTGGGCAAGCTGTTCATGGCGGCGTTCATACCGGGCTTCATGCTGTCCGCGCTGTACTGCACGTATATCGCGGTGATGTGCTTCCTCAGGCCCAAGCTGGCACCCTCGGTCTCCGCCGAGGAGAGGAGAATGCCCTTCCTGAAGAAGACGAGAATGCTGGTGTTCTCCCTGTTTCCGCCGCTGTTTCTGATACTAGCTGTCCTGGGATCCATATTCATGGGCGTGGCCGCTCCCACGGAAGCGGCCGCGGTAGGAGCCCTGGCTTCCATACTTATGTGCCTGGCCTACCGTAAGCTCAGTTTCGCCAAGCTCTGGTCGGCGCTGGTCGGCACGGCCCGCGTCGTGGGCATGGCGTTCACCGTAGTGATCGGGGCGGCTATCTTTACCTCGATTTTCATCAAGGGCGGCGGGACAGACGTGGTGAAGGACCTCATCCTGGCCGCGCCGGGAGGACGCTGGGGTTCATTCGCCCTCATTATGTTCATAACCCTCATCCTGGGGATGTTCATCGACTGGATAGGCATCATCCTGGTCATGATCCCCATAATGGCTCCCATCGGCATAGCCCTCAACTTCGACCCCATATGGTTCGGCATGATGCTGATAGTGAACCTTCAGCTGTCATTTATCACTCCACCCCTGGCCTACGCCATCTTCTTCCTCCAGGGCACGCTGAAGCCAGAGATGGGGGTGAACACCGGCCACATCATTAGGGGTGTACTCCCCTATATCGGGCTGATATGTATCGGCCTGGCGCTGATGGTGCGCTTCCCTCAGATAGCTCTGTGGCTGCCCGGCAAGATGATACGATGACCGGCGCCGAGCGATAGCCGAGGGCCCGTTTGGAAGGCTCAAGTCAGCGATTATCTGCGGCCTCGCCAGGGACTTCGCCCCTGGCGAGCTTGCGTTAGCGATATTCGCAGACCGGAAGATGGATGCCCGCTGAAGCGGTCTGCGCGGCAAAAGATGACTACAGCAGCAGGAGGTATCACAGGATGACAAAGAAGCAGGAGAACCTACTGAGGGCTCGCAAGATCGAGCGGCACCTGCGGCCCCCCACTCTGCCGGTAGGCGTCAAGTTCTGGAAGAAGGGGGAGCTGATTCCGCCTGAAGCAGGAGACGCCCCGGAACACAATCACTCGTGGTGCCAGTTCATATCGCTGGCACGGTTCAACGCCGAGACCCGAACCGTCACGCTGGTAAGGAAGAAGAACATCCTTTGCCCCATCGCCCCCGGAATCCTGGGGATGGAGAGATGGCCGGACATCTACCTCGAGGGGTCCGCCCTGGGAAACAAGCACTTCGCCAATGCCGAGCTGGCGGCCAGCGCGGCCAGGACCATCCCGCGTATCACCACTGAGGACACCGAGGCGATTACCGTGGGTCCGCTGGAGAACCTGGGGGTCGAGCCCGATATCATCGTTCTGGCGGTGACTCCGGGAAGGTGCAACAAGGTATTCGACGGAGCGCTGTGGTTCAAGGGAGGTCGTTTTGCCATGGGGTTCTCCAACGGCTGCGGCATCTGCGCCGACGCTACCGCGGGGCCCTATATCAACGCCGACCCGGTAGCCCACCTGTCGTTCCCCTGCCACGGGGCACGCCGCTGGGGTGGCTGGAGGGACGACGAACTCGCCTGCAGCGTGCGAATCGACAAGCTCGACACGTGGATCGAGGGGATGGAGAACACGTTCCTGTCAGGGCACTCCTACCCGGTGGCGCACCAGTTGACTTCCGAGCTAAGAGACACGCACCACGACAAGTTCGAAACGCCGTACGATGAGTTCTACCCGTACGGCATATGCCCCTAGGCGGGCAGACGCCACCCTGATGGGGTGAACCCAAAGATGATAGAATAGGGGGCGGCAGCCAAGAGGCAGCGCCCACAGGAGGTCCTATGCCCCTGACGAAAGAGTCGATTGAGCAGATATCGGAGCAGTTGCTGGAAGCCGAGCGGACATGTCAGCCCATAGACCCCATCTCACCCCGCTTCAGCGATCTGTCGTACGAGGACGTCTACGCCATACAGCTGAAGACGTTCGACACCAGGGTGAAGCGCGGCGAGGTCATCGTGGGCAAGAAGATCGGGCTGAGCAGCCGCGCCATGCAGGAACAGTTCAACATCAAAGAGCCCGACTACGGCATCATCTCCGACAAGCTGGTCCTCAGAGAAGGACAGCCGGTAGCGATGAAGAGCTTCATATCGCCGCGAATGGAGCCAGAGATGGCCTTCGTGCTGAAGGAAGACCTGAAGGGGCCGGGCGTGACGGCGGCGGCTGTGCTGAAGGCCACCGAAGGTGTCATGCCAGCCTTCGAGGTCATCGACAGCAGGTACAAGGACTGGAAGATCACGGTCAAGGACTCCATCTCAGATAACGCCTCGTGCGGTGCCGTAATCCTGGGCGGCAGGCTCACCCCCGTTGACGGCACAGACCTGCGTCTGGTGGGGATGGTGCTGGAGAAGAACGGGGAGATCGTCGCCACGGCAGCGGGGGCCGCAGTGCTGGGCAACCCAGCGGAGTCGGTGGCCTGGCTGGCGAACAAACTGACCGAGTACGGCATCACCCTGAAGGCCGGTGAGTTCATTATGTCAGGCAGCCTGGTGCGGGCGGTGCCGGTAGAGGCAGGCTCGTTCCTGAGAGCGAGCTTTGACCGCTTCGGCTCCGTTTCTGCTTTGTTCGAGTGACGTTGGGCGCTGGCACAGCAACGGCCAGCGCCGATTAAATAGCCTGTTGCGAGGGAGAAAGATGGCAAACATTGCTACGTACGTGCCGGACTCATATGTGCTGCTGCAAGGTAATGAGGCCTTTGCCAGAGGGGCACTCGAAGGGGGCGTCCAGGTCTGCGCCGCGTATCCAGGCACACCTTCATCGGAGATCATCGGGACGCTGGCCACGGTGGCCAAAGAAACGGGAATCCACGTGGAATGGTCCATCAACGAGAAGGTAGCCACCGAAGTTGCCGCTGCAGCGGCCTTCGCCGGTCTGCGAGGCCTGTCCGCCATGAAGAATGCGGGCTTCAACGTGGCCATGGACTTCTTGATGCACTGCAATCTATCCACCCTGGGCGACAGGGGAGGAGCGTTGGTAGTGGTGGTCTGCGATGACCCTCAGGCCCACGCCAGCGGTGATGAAGAGGATACTCGCTGGGGGGCCAAAATGGCCAACGTGCCGCTGTTTGAGCCGGCAAGTCCCCAAGAAGCGAAGGACATGATCACGCAGGCCTTCGAGCTGTCCGAGAGGTTGGCCTGCTATGTCATGCTGCGGGGCTACACACGGCTGTCTCACTCGCGGGCCGGCGTCAGGGTAGGACGGATACCCCGGCCTGCAAAGAAGGCCAGCTACGACACGTCCAAGGGGTACTCACCCTACATCGCTCCCCCGAAGCATGCGGCCCTGCTGGAGAAGATGGCAACGCTGCGTGCAGAGTTCGAGTCATCCCCTTTCAACACGTACGACGGCCCGGAGAGGCCAGACTTGCTGATAATCTGCAGCGGCAGTGGAGCGCCATGCTCTCTCGACGCCATCGAGGCCCTCGGGCTGACGGAATCGGTTGGCATCCTGAAGCTGGGCACGTTGTGGCCGTTCCCGAGAAAGCTGGTGCAGCAACACCTGTCGCAGGTGAAGAGAGTACTGGTGGTGGAAGAGGTGGACCCCTTCGTTGAGACTCATGTCAAAGAAGTGGTGGTGGAATCTCCCGGGCTGGCGGGCAAGGTGGAGATACTGGGCAAGGGCTCAGGACACCTCAACTACTACGGCGAGATGACGCCGGACGCCGTCATAGGTGCGCTCTCCAGCATCTTCGGCCTGAAGTACCAGGCCAGAGACGGAGCCTACGAGGAGAAGGCCCAGGAAGCAGCGCAGCGCACAGTGATCGACCGCGGCATGGCCTGGTGCCCAGGATGCCCGCACCGGGCCAGCTTCTTTGCCCTGAGGAATGCGATCAGAAAGGACCGCAGGAAGGCTATTGTCACCAGCGACATTGGCTGCTACACGCTGGACATGTTCCCCTACGGAACCCATCAGACGAACGTGCTGCACTGCATGGGTTCCGGGGCAGGCACTGCCTGCGGCTTTGGTCAACTCGGCCAGTTCGGATTCACCCAGCCGGTCATTTCGATATGCGGCGACTCAACCTTCTACCACGCCGCAGTACCGGCCCTGATGAACGCGGTTCACAACAAGTCGAATATGACGCTGGTGATCCTGGACAACGGCGTGACCGCCATGACCGGCTTCCAGCCACATCCAGGCACGGGCCACACCGCTACCCTGGATGCCGCCACAGCCGTGGATATGGAGTCCCTGTGCCGCGCCCTGGGATGCAGGGTGGAGGTCAGAGACCCCTTCGACACCAAGGAAACGGCGGCGGCGCTGGTCGACTTGATGAAGGACGAGAGCGGGGTCAGGGTGCTTATCCTGCGCAGGACATGTGAACTGCTGCGGATGAGGCAGGAACGGAAACAGCCCTTCAGGGTCTGGGTCGATACCGAGAAGTGCACCGGCAAGAAGTGCGGCTATTGCTACGAAGTGCTGCAGTGTCCGGGAATATCCCTGGACGAAGAGACGGGCAAGGCAAGGATACAGGAGACGCTGTGCGTGGGCTGCGGACTCTGCACCGACATCTGCCCCACCAAAGCTATTGGCAAGGAGGAAACCACATAATGACCATTTCTGCGGATCCGCTGAACCTGATAATCTGTGGAGTCGGAGGGCAGGGCAATATCCTGATGTCAGGCCTGGTAGGCAGTGCGCTGACCAAGAAGGGCTTGCACGTATCAGTAGGGGAAACGTTCGGGGCGGCACAGAGGGGCGGGGCAGTGTTCAGCAGCGTCAGGATATCGCCAACAAAAGCGTACGGTCCGCTGATTCCCGAGGGTAAGGCTCACTTCATACTTGGCCTGGAGCCTCTGGAGACCATGAGACTGCTGCGCAAGTACGGGAACCCGGAGACGATGTGCATCACCAACACCTACCCCGTCCCGCCTGTGGGAGTACTGTCCAGAAAGGACGAGTATCCAGACCAGGAGGAACTCAGACAGGCGATAGGCAGCCTGTGCAAGTCCGTATGGTTTGTCGACGCCACCGAGATAGCTTTGAAGCTGGGCGCCACCATTGCCACCAATATAGTCATGGTAGGAGCCCTGATTGCGGCAGAACAGATTCCGCTGACTAAGAAGGAAATCGAAGACGAGATGCGGGAGACTTTCCCCAGCAATAGAATGGGTCTCAACCTGCAGGCCCTGGAGAAGGGATTCAGCGCCATTCGCTCACAAAACTAGGATCCGGGAGAGCACAGACCTGGAGGCCACGCTTGCTCAAGGCACCGCGAGGCACATCAGATATCCTGCCGCAGGAACAGGCCTACTGGGACTTCGTAGAACGACAGGCCGCCTCCCTGTGCCAGCTCTACGGCTACCACCGCATAAGGACGCCGATATTTGAAGACTACCTCCTTTTCGCCCGCACGGCAGCCGGCGGCACCGACATCATCGACAAGGAGATGTACGTCTTTGCGGACAGGAGCGGCCAGAAGCTGGCCCTGAGGGCGGAAGGGACGGCGCCAGTCTGCCGGGCCTACCTGGAGCACGGCATGTTCAACTTGCCGCAGCCGGTAAGGCTCTACTATATTGGAGCCACTTTCAGGTACGAACGCCCTCAGGCCGGCAGGTATCGCCAGCACCACCAGTTCGGCTGCGAAGCGCTGGGAGACCTGGACCCCTCTCTGGACGCCGAGGTGATAGAGATAGCACGCCGATTCTGGATTTCTCTGGGGCTCGCCAGCCTCTCCATCTATCTCAACAGCATCGGCTGTAAGGACTGCCAACCGCAGTATGTGGAAGTCCTCAAGGAGCACTACTCGCGTTCCCTGAAGGAGATTTGCGCCGATTGCCGAGTCAGGTTCGCCAGGAATCCCTTGCGGCTGCTCGACTGCAAGGAATCCTCGTGCCAAGAGATTGCAGAGGCGGCGCCGAGGATTTCAGACTATTTGTGTCAGCAATGCCGGGCCCATTTCCAGGCAGTGCAGGACTACCTCGGGGCTCTGGGCATCGGCTTCCAGTTGAACCACAGGCTGGTGCGCGGCCTGGACTACTACACCAGAACGGTATTCGAGATTCAGCCGCAGGAGGAGGGAGCGCAGAGCGCCATCGTGGGCGGCGGTCGCTATGACGATCTGATAGAAGAAATCGGGGGGAAACCCACGCCGGCGGTGGGCTTCGCTACCGGCATCGAACGGATCATCCTGAACCTGGTCAGGCAGGAGGCCGCTGTCCCTCCCGCAAGCAGGCCGGCTGCCTTCATCGCCTTCATGGGCGGAGAGGCCAAGACTGAGGCGGTGAAGCTTGCCTCCGAGCTGCGCAGCGCTGGGATCGGCATTATCGCCGCCGCAGGCGACAGGAGCCTGAAGAGCCAGCTGCGGCAGGCCAACTCGGTCGGGGCCGCATATGCAATAATCATCGGCGAGGAAGAGGTCAAAGCGAGGAGTGTGGTACTGCGCGACATGGCAGCGAACACGCAAGAAACGCTTTCTCTAGGTGAAGTGGCTCCAGCGCTGAAGACAGCCACCAGACGGTCAACATAACTAAATATACCCCCCGACTTGGCCTTCGCGCCTACATATGGTATAATACCGTCACTGTGCTTAGCTGTTGTTGGCGCCGTCGGGGTCGAGACCAAGCCGCAGCCGTCTGGCGGCATTGCCAGCAAGACCAGGGATACAGGACGCCCAATCAGGCATGTCACAAAACGAGCTAGACAACAACAGACTGAACGGCGAGTACGGCGCCCGGGATATACAGATCCTGGACGAGATAGAGGCGGTGCGCCTGCGTCCAGGAATGTACATCGGGGGTACGGGCCACGAAGGGTTGCAGCACCTCCTCTACGAGATAGTCTACAACAGCATAGACGAAGCAATGGCCGGCTTCTGCGACTGCATTGAAGTCACCATACACGAAGACAACAGCGTCACCACCTCCGACAATGGACGAGGTATCCCCACCGACACTCTCCCCACCACAGACATCACTGCACTGGAAGCAGTAATGACCCGGCTGCACGCCGGAGCCAAGTTTGGCGGGCCCAGCTACGAAGTATCCAGCGGGTTGCACGGCGTCGGCGCCTCGGTGGTAAACGCGCTGTCCACCTGGCTCAGGGTCGAGACCAGGCGCGACGGCAAGATTTCCTGCCATGAATACGCGCGGGGGATACCCCAGGGAGAGATACGGGTTATCGGCGACTGCGCAGACACAGGCACCACCATCACCTTTCTGGCGGACGACGAGATCTTCGAGGAGGTCAACTACGACTTCAACGTGACCTGCCAGCGACTGAGGGAGCTGGCCTTCCTGAACAAGGGAGTACAGATATCGATCAAGGACGAAAGAAGCTCTCAGGAGAAGGTCTTCTACTTCGAAGGGGGCATAGCCAGTTCTGTCAGGCGCCTGAACAGGAACAGGCAGGTTATCCACCCGGACCCCATCTACCTCTCGGCCACGGTCAACTCCACTTCGGTTGAGGCGGCGCTGCAATACAACGACGGCTTCACCGAGTCCACTTTTTCCTTCGCCAACTGCGTCAACACGAGGGACGGAGGTAGCCACCTCACCGGATTCCGCTCGGCCCTGACGCACGCGCTCAACGACTATACACGCAAGAACAAGCTGGTCAAGGATACCGAGCCCAACCTCACCGGCGACGACTTGAGGCAGGGAGCGGTAGCCATTATCAGCGTCAAGCTACCCAAGCCGCAGTTCGAGGGCCAGACGAAGGCGAGACTTGGCAACCCCGAGGTAAGGAGCCAGGTCGAGTCCGTGGTAGTCGACGGCCTATCCCTCTACCTTGAACAGCACCCGGACGACGCCAGAGCCATTGTGGAGAAATGCCTTCTGGCCGCTAGGGCCAGGGAGGCGGCCCGCAAGGCGCGCGAACTGGTCCTCAAGCGCAGCAGCTTCGAGACGTCGACCCTGCCGGGAAAGCTGGCCGATTGCTCCGAGAAGAACCCAGAGCTGTGCGAGCTCTACTTGGTTGAAGGAGACTCAGCGGGCGGCTCGGCCAAACAGGGACGCGACCGCCGCTTCCAGGCCATTCTGCCGCTCAAAGGCAAGATACTCAACGTGGAAAAGGCCCCCAAGGACAAGATCCTGGAACATGAGGAATTGAGGGCGCTGGCTACAGCACTGAGAGCCAATGCCGATGGCCTCGACTTGTCCCGCTTGAGATACCACCGCATAATCATCATGACCGATGCCGACATCGATGGCTCTCACATCCGCACACTGCTACTCACCTTCTTCTACCGCCACATGGCCGAACTGATCGACCACGGACATCTTTTCATCGCCCAACCTCCTCTATACCGCATCAAGTCCGGGAAGGACGAATCCTGGCTCTACTCCGAGCAGGAGAAGGACAGCAAGCTCCAGGAACTGGGAGATGCCAAAGTGGAGATCCAGAGATACAAGGGCCTCGGCGAGATGAGTCCCGAACAGCTATGGCAGACCACCATGGACCCCGCTGCCAGAACTCTGCTGAAGGTAGAGGTGCCCGACGCCTTAGCGGCAGACGAGGCGTTTCACATGCTCATGGGCAATGAAGTGCCTCCCAGGAAGAGCTTCATCCAGGCCCATGCACAGAACGTTCGGAATCTGGACATCTAGGCAGCCCTCAGCTCCGTTTCAGTCCCGGTAGAGGCCCTGTTCCGCGATGTAGTCCGCCACTCCGTCCGCCACGAGATAACGCA
>SMTZ1_10008805_pt1 | contig 10897 bp, 9 predicted proteins | sample DeeMarSWOR136_30_FD_25667 | JGI IMG/M metagenome (IMG submission 25667)
GATTTTCTTGGCTTCCTAGAATCGAGACCGTACTGATTGAAAACCCCGAGATTGCTCCTCAGGGCTGCGGGGAACCTGCAATCACTCCAATGGGAGCCGTTATCGCCAATGCAATCTACGATGCAGTGGGTGTCCGGCTGTTTCAACTCCCCATGACCCCAAAGAGGATCAAAGCGGCATTGAATAAGGCCTAATATCGTTGAGGCTGAAAGAGAGCCGCTTGAGCCACGGAGCCGGCGGCAGAAAAAAAGTGTATAATAGAAAAAGAGGCAGCGCCAAACTCGGATATACAGAGTGCGATCATCGAAACGCATGCGTAGGGCCTTGCTCGGGAAGAATGCAAACACCGAATCGAGCTAACCACAAACAGGGAGGTAAGGATGTTTGGAAACAGAATCAAATTGTTTAAGCTTCTGGGCTTTGAAGTCCGGGTCGATTGGAGCTGGATCATTATCGCCATCCTGATCGCCTGGTCCCTCTCAAAGGGGCTGTTCCCCTCATATTACAAAAACCTCTCTCCCCAAACGTACTGGTGGATGGGGATTATCGGCGCAGCAGGGTTGTTCCTCTCCATCATTGCTCACGAGTTTTCACACTCCTTGGTTGCGAGGAAGTACGGCTTGCCCATGAAGGGGATCACCCTCTTTATCTTCGGCGGTGTCGCCGAGATGGAAGACGAACCTCCGAGCGCCAAGGTCGAATTTATGATGGCGATCGCCGGTCCCCTTTCCAGCATACTGATCGCTCTCATCTTCTACGGCATTCATGCCGCGGGCAAGCAGGTCGGCTTGGCGCAGCCGATTAACGGGGTTGTGGCGTATCTGGCCATGATCAACGGCATACTCGCCGTCTTCAACCTCCTGCCCGCCTTCCCCCTCGATGGGGGACGTGTGCTCCGATCGATTTTGTGGGGCGTGAAGAAGAACCTTCGCTGGGCCACATACGTCTCCTCCAGGATTGGTTCCGGATTCGGGATCCTTCTGATCGTTTTGGGAGTTATCCAGGTGTTTCGGGGAAATTTCATCGGCGGGATGTGGTGGTTTCTAATCGGCATGTTCCTCCAAGGGGCAGCAAAGGCATCCTATCAACAGCTACTCACTCGGAGGGCCCTTGAGGGCGAGTCGGTTCGTCGCTTCATGAAGACCGATGCCGTGACAGTTTCTCCGTCCATCTCCCTTGAACAGCTGGTTGAGAACTATATTTACAAATACCACTTTAAGATGATTCCCGTTGTGGAAGACCACGACAGGCTTCTTGGCTGTGTCACGACGAAACAGATAAAGGAAATTCCCAGGGAAGAGTGGAGCAGGAGAACTGTTGGAGATGTCGCCTCGCAATGCACTTCCGAAAATACCATTGAACCAGAGGCCGATGCCATGAAGGCCCTTTCTATCATGAAACAAACCGGTAACAGCCGCCTCATGGTAGTGGAAGGAGGGCGTTTGGTAGGGATAATAGCGCTCAAGGACCTCCTGGAATTGCTCTCCCTCAAGGTGGAACTGGAACAATAGCATGCCCTGCAGTCCATCACGCATGGGAGAATCCTATATTGTGGGAAGGCAAGAAAATCCTGATTTTCCTGTAAATCCTCTCTCGCACAAAAGGGGCATGCACTTGTGTGCCATTCTTTCTGTGATCATATTCAATATGAGAGGGCTCCGTTGAGCACTTTGCTGCTGAGAGCCCTGCTCATTACAAGGAGAAAACTGAATCCGGCGCTGCATTTTTGAGCATTCCGAACCTTGGGCAAATGGTTCTACGAAAGGAGGGAGAGGTGAACTTTCAGGCACTGTTTAAGCCAAAGACCGTGGCCGTTATTGGTGTTTCTTTGACTAATGATCGTCATCCGGCCAATGTCGTGTATACCAAAAACCACCTCAGATACCCGATCAAGGTCTTCCCGGTTAACCCTCGGGGAGGGGTTCTCGGAGGACAAACTGTTTTTGCTCACATCTCAGAGATCCCGGAAAAGGTTGATCTGGCTGTAATTGCAGCGCGGGCCGAGCAGGTTCCCACTATTTTGTCCGACTGTGTTGCAGCCGGAGTGAGCGCCGCAATAATCATCTCGGCGGGATTTGCTGAAACCGGCAGACTTGACCTACAGGATCGCATAGCCTTAATAGCCCGTGAGGCGGGCTTTCCCTTTGTGGGGCCCAACTGCCTGGGCATCTATTCCCCTTCCCATATGGACACCTTTTTTCTTCCTCCAGAGCGAATGGTCAGGCCCAATCCCGGAAACGTTGCCCTGGTAAGCCAGAGCGGAGGCGTGTTGGTTGACCAGATAGTCAAGTTCGCTGAAGAGGGAGTTGGTTTGTCAAGGGCGATAAGCATCGGCAACAAGGCCCTCATCGGGGAGCTGGAACTCCTCAATTACCTGGCCCAGGACCCGGAGACAGAGGTCATCGGTTTCTATGTCGAGGGTTTCGGAAGAAACGAGGGCCGCGAGTTCATTCTGGCTGCCAGTCACTGTCCCAAGCCCGTGATCGTCTTGAAGGCCGGCAAGAGCCCCGGCGGAGGCCGCGCCGTATCAAGCCATACCGCTTCTCTTGCCGGCGACTATGAGACCTTTTCAACCGTGCTTTCCCAGTACGGCGTTGTTGAGGCAAGGGACCAACTGGAAATGATCTCCTTCTGCGAATCGCTCAGTTGCTACCAACGATCAATCAAGGGGAACATAGGCATCATAACAGGTAGTGGCGGGCACGGAGCTCTTGCCGTAGATACCTGCACCGGCCACGGTCTTGCGGTGCCGTTTCTATCTGAGCAGGCCCAAAACGAAATCAGGAAAAACCTGACTTCAAGTGTACAACCAATCGCCTCCCTTGGTAACCCAATTGATCTAACGGGCAGCGCCGTGGACGATGACTTCGTCTTTGCAACCAGTTACCTGAGCAGGAGATCGGAGTTCGATTGTATCGTGATGCTGCTCCTTCCGTATCTGCCTGGAATAACGTCAGATATCGGTGCCAGGGTAAGCCAGATCTATCAACAGGAACACAAGCCCTTAGTCGCGTATGTGCCTCACGTGGAGAAGTATCGCATGATTATCGAGGGATTTGAATTCAACCGCATGCCGGTGTCACCCTCCATAGAGGGCGCAGTTCTCATGGCCGAGGCACTGAGGAGAGGCAAGCCATGCTGACAGAAGAAGTTAAGGATATCCTTTTGGCCTCCCGTGAGCTGGGCTGGGTTCTGGAACCGGAAGCCAAGCGCCTGTTTTCCCTCGCTGGATTTGATGTGCCCAAGTTTATGTGGGCACCTGAGATTGAAGAAGCGGTTCGGTTCGCTCAAGAGATCGGCTATCCGGTAGCGGCTAAGGTCGTATCACCTCGCGTGCTACACAAATCCGACGTCGGTGGGGTTGTTGTGGGCATAGGCAGTGACGAGAAGCTGAGCGAGACTTTTGCACGATTCAAACACCTGGAAGGCTTTGCCGGTATGCTGGTCGAGGAAATGGTTTCGGGAGTGGAACTCATAGTAGGGGCTAAAATCGATTACCAGTTCGGTCCAGTCATACTTCTGGGAATGGGCGGAATCGGAGTGGAGATTTACAGGGATACGACCTTGAGAATGGCTCCTTTGAAAGAAAAGGATGTCGACTCTATGCTGAAGGATCTTAAGGCCCACCAGTTGCTCGAAGGGTACCGTGGATCTGAACCGGTCAATCTGACAGAATTGAAAGCCATGGTGGTTGCTTTTTCTGATTTGGTCATGGAACTTGAAGGGTACATCGAATCCATTGATTTGAACCCGGTTCTGTGTTCTTCAAGAAGATGCGTTGTGGCGGACGCCAGGATTATGCTCGAGGCGACCAAACCATTTCACGAGGCAAATGCCATCTCGTGATGCTCGTAATTCCGAGACCATCTTCTCAGAAAATCATTAATTTCAAGCCAGCGATTGGTATCGATGTCTCACTAGATTGATGAGATTGGCCGCTTTGACGTGATGTCGGGTGATGCTACTCTTTCGGCGGTTTGTTCATGACTGATAGCCACTTGCTGAAAAAACAATTAACACATGGAGGTGCCACATGGATCTGACACACTTACCGCCAGGCCCGAATCCACCTGGAGTCATCCATGTAATTGTCGAGATTCCCAAAGGCGGGCGAAATAAATACGAATACGATCCAAAACTCGGGCTTTTTCGGCTCGACCGCGTGCTGTACTCTGCGGTGCACTACCCAGCGTGCTATGGCTTTATCCCAGGGACCCGAGCAGAAGAGGGGGTCCAATGGATATCCTGGTGATGACAAGTGAGCCCACTGCTATTGGATGTCTCATCGAGGCCCGTCCGGTTGGGCTCTTTAGTATGCAGGAAGAGGAAGGCAAGGACGAGAAGGTTCTGGCCGTGCCAATATAATTGACCCCCGGTATAACGAAATCCAAGAACTCTCCCACATAGCTCCCCACTTCTTGAGAAAGGTGGAGCACTTTTTCCACATTTATAAGGAGCTTGAAGGGAAGAGGGTCGAGACCCACGGTTGGGAGAGCCGGGAAGTAGCTGAAAGGGCTATTCGTATGGCGATCGAGGCTGCCAAGAAGCATGACTACGCGGGTTCTCCGGAATAAGTCGCTAAAGTGAACCATGCACATTAAGCTGCATATTCCCCAAAAGGCAACAGCAATTTTGGTCTATGGCCGACCACCTTTGGTCTTTGCAGGAATGCTGTGCGCCGTTGCGGTCATGTGGACCCGGAACCCAATGCTGTATACGTTGGGTGTGGCTTTTCTCTTTGTCTCCATGAGCTTTGATCTGGTCGATGGGTGGTTTGCTGCCCGGTTTCGTCCTCATGCTACATTGGCCCATCTGGCAGACCGCATCATGGATAGAGTCGTGTATTCAATTATCTTTCCCCTTGTTGCTGCGGGCATGATGTGGCGACTTCACTTTATCTCCCCTGATCCGAGCAACACGGAGTTGCTGCACGCGATCTTTGTCCTTCTCCTGTGCGTGACTGTCCTGATTCGGGACAACTTTGCCAACTTCATGCGCAGTTTTGCCGTGCGCAAGGGGCAGGAACCCGAATTAAGTGAGTTTACCCGGTTGCGAACAGTTATTGCTGCCCCAGTGGCAGCTTTGCTTTATGCTCATGCCTTTTATGTTCCGGAGGGGCCACCCTCTCAGATTTATTTCTGGATTTCGTGGCTTGGTACTTTCCCTGTGCACGGCCTATTTTTAATCGAGATTGTATTCTTAATCGTTAACTTCGGATCCATTGCAGGATACTGTCGCAAATATGGTACTTCCTGTTTGGATGAACTCTGTTTTGGGGACGAGCTTTTACGCCGGCGAATTTTGGCCTTCTTCCCGAATGCGTTGACCGTCATGAATGCCATAATGGGTTTATTGGCCGTGCTTTTTGCGTACCACGGGCAAATTCGGGAGGCCTATCTAATGCTGATTGGAGCCGCCTTGTTTGACAAGGTCGACGGTGCGGTGGCGCGGAAACTCGGCCTCACAGAACCCCTTCCCGACCCAGGACTCCCGCATCGGATCAGTGTGGGGGGCATTCTCGATGATATTTCTGATGCAGTGAGTTTCTGTATTGCACCGGCTTGGATTTTTTACCTATCTCTTTCGGACGTTTCGGATTCGGTAATTCAACAATTGCCAGTTGCTCTCATTGCCGTGCTTTATGCCGTGCTGGGGATTACGCGGTTGATCTATTTCACAATAGACCGCACTCCCATTCCTGGATTCTTTAAAGGCATGCCAACCCCTGCCGCAGCGTTGCTCGTTGTAGCGCCTTTGATCATCTTTACGGAAGCAGCTCATGAACCCTCAGAATGGGTGCGATTTTGGGGAATTTTGTGCTTTGGGCTGATGATCTTTGCAGCATTTCTAATGAACCTCTATCCCATCCGCTACGTGCATTTCGGATTCTTTATGGGCAGGCATCCCTGGTTTACTCGCACGACCATACTTCTGGCTCTTGTCTTCGTGTTCACGCCCTATTTTGGACACATGGCCCTGTTATATCTGTTCCTGTATGTGCTCTCGCCTTTGGTTTCGTGGCCCATTGAACCAGATGTTGTTGCCAGGAAAACCAAAGTAGGTACCCCTCAGTAGTCATTGTACAGGCGTTCCCTGGTTCCCCAACCAAAAAACCTCCAAAAAACTGCCTCCTTATTCCTGTTCCGCTGTTAACCGACCCACCTTGAAGCCACCTGTTGACTCATAATTAAATGTTACTAATAAGTGTTTTATCCATCGTCCCGCAATAGATAGTGACATGGGACAAGATCATTGATCAACATTTTTATGGGTTCAATTTTTACGGTGCGGGATGATGGATAAAACACTTATTAGTAACCTTCGCTGAGGATTTGCGATTCAAATATGATAGGGACGGGCATCAATGGCCGTTGTCTACTTCAGTTAGATATACGCAAGCCGAGGGGCTATTTTGTCACCCCCCTGATCATGGTAGAAAAATGAGCAAAAAATGCGATTTGACATTGCAGATTCTGTGTGAGATTTTGATTTGAGTCGACAGCATAGAAGATAAAGTATAAGAGTGGAAAGGAGGGTGGCTGACAATGAGCGATAATGAGGGATTAGTCTTTGCATATGTCTTAAATGGGAATGGCGGGGGACAGGTAATCGATTGGGAAAAGCTCAGGCACTGGTCCCCTGAACAGGGTACGCTCTGGGTGCACCTTAATTATGCCAGCGAACGGGTGCATACATGGTTGATGGAAGAAAGCCGCCTCAGCCCGCTACTATGTGACGCGCTGCTTGCAGATGAAACCCGGCCTCGTATTGTCGCATCTAGCGAAGGGCTTCTCTTGATTCTTCGCGGCGTCAATTGCAACCCTGGCGCTGACCCCGAGGATATGGTATCTATCCGGATGTGGTTCGATAAACATCGCATAATTACCATGAGACACAGGCGCGTCATGGCTATCGAAGATATCCGCAATGCCATTGAATCCGGCAAGGGACCAGGCTCTTCGGCTAACTTTCTCGCCATGGTCTCCGAACGCCTGACTGATCGAATGGGAGATGTGGTAGCAGATATCGATGACAGCATCGATGAACTTGAAGATACGGTACTCAGTGCTGAGAGTTATGAGCTTCGGCCGAAACTTGCCAATCTGCGGCGCCAGACCATCAGTTTGCGGCGATACATTGCCCCTCAGCGCGATGTTCTTATGCGGTTGCAGAATGAGCGCATACCATGGTTAGAAGACACCGATAAGGTTTATATAAGGGAAACTGCCGAACGTACCGCTCGTTTTGTTGAAGATATTGATGCTGCCCGCGACCGAGCTGCGATCACGCAAGAAGAGTTGAACAACCGTTTGTCAGAACAGATGAACAAGGCTATGTATGTCCTGTCGATTGTAGCGGCAATATTCCTGCCGTTAGGACTTCTTACCGGCCTTCTGGGGATAAATGTTGGAGGTATACCAGGCACGGAAAGCCCCTTTGCCTTTGCGATCGTCTCACTCTTTTTGGTGGTGATCGCTCTATTGCTCATATGGCATTTCAAACGTCTAAAATGGCTCTAGAAGAAGTTGTAGAATACCTGTTCGTCCAGAAAGGAGCTGAGAGGCAATAACTCTTCTGCAGCAATTATGAAAGACTCTCATCTCATGATGATTATGACTATCCGATTAAGTGCTGGACTGTCATAAGCTTAATGATCGGTCTCTCAGCTAGGGTGCCCGAATATCTCTCTAATAGTCATAGCTTAGATTGTAACGAAAACCGATGCTTGCAGAAATCCAATCTCGGAGGCGAGTCAGTTCTGACCTTGTTTTTGTTCTTATGAATTTGTTGAATCCAAGATGCTATGCAGTTGTTTATCTATGAATATTCTGTCTATTTCGGTTTCAAATAGTCAGGATCACGAGTTTGAATTTCTGCTATTTGTCTACAATCTGGAACGCATAGAAAATGCTAGCGATATGATTGTCATATCTTCAGCTTCGCAACTAGGTCGGATTTGCCTTGGCGGCAACTCCTCACGAAATCTCTTGGAGTGCCCAGATCGGTTAATGTCGTTCCTCAATTGGCCATGCCCAGCATCTGGGCGTTACTGTGATCGGGCCTGAGGATTTGCTTTCTTGCCATGAAATCTTTGAAGCTCATTTCTAGTGTCACACTCCACGATTCGTCATCTGTTTGCCAAAAACATATGCTGCACTATCGCAATCCTCCGCCATGCCCATTTTCTTCAACACCTTAGAAGAAAAAGGCCAACCAAAGGAAGGCAGTGGCCTCAGCGAAGACCTGGAGCGCTCCTTTGGCTGGCATAATGTTTTGTTTGGAGATCCAAAGAAAATAAGAGTACAGCTGAACAGCATCGAATCGATTGATCTGAACCCGGTTCTCTGTTCTTTCAAGAGATGCGTTGTGGCAGACGCCAGGATTATGCTCAAGGCGACCAAACCATTTCACGAGGCAAATGCCACCTAGCCTTACCGCCCCATTTGACCGACCACCAGCTAGTGGCGCTGCTAAATCCAAGCCGGCATCAGTCGGTCTTGATTATGACCCGCGCGCAATCCCCTTCGCGATGGATTTCGAAACCCATTTTGCGTGTTCACGCGAAACTGGAGATTCAACCCGCTCTGTCAGGCGAAGCGAATTATGTCATGTGGGAACTTCCTCTTGGCTCCCCATCAATGCCCCCAAAAGCTTCTCCACCTGGTAGCCGGAGGCTTCTGACGCCTGCCGCAACGTATTCACTGTTTCCCAGAGGGCTGGAATCTCTGGCGCTGGTCGGTCTGGAGACCTTGAGCTGCAGACCACAGTTGCAATGACGAACATCCACCAGATGATCTGCTCAAAGGCCTCCCTATTAAACCACAGGGTGTCCTGGTAGCGATTCACCTGCAAGGCCCGCTGGGCATCATTGTCCCTGAATAGCGACGACAGTACCTCGCGCATATCAACCGTGGCCCCTCTCTCGAACCAGCGCTGGTGTGCGGTGAGGAGCTTGATCACCGTGACCGCATAATCGGCCGCTCCTTCATCCAAGCCGAAGTCCCGTAACACACCCGCCAGCATCCGGCCGAGCTGCCATTCATCGAGCCAGCTCCGGCTATGCTCTTCAAAGCCGATCTCTGCCACCATCTTCCCCAGACCGTGCACAAACAACCAACCAAAAAGTACACCCCATGCTGCTGGGTCATTTTTGAGATTCGTTCGCAGGTACTCGCCGATCTCGCCTTTCATCAGCACGGGCAGCCGCAGTGCGGCTGACAGTTGTGCGCGAATCTCCCGCGCAATTGCGGCCTCGTCGCCTCGCCCGCCGGCAAATCCCTTGATTCCCTGCAACAAGGCCTGCATTTTCCTTTCCACTTCGTCCAAAAGCGCATCGTCGGGGCGGGCACGGGCCTTGGTTACCCGAACCTTCATCAATCGCTTGAAAACGTCTGCGTTCACTAATTCCATGAAGGGATGGTGGACCGGTTGCAGTAAGATCTCCAGCCGTGCGGCCTCGACACTCGGCACACCACGTCCGTTCAAGTAGGCTGCAATGTGCTCGTAATGGTGCCACTCATTATCGCTGATCTCGCGGAAATCCAGAAAAACATGGCACTTATATGCCTCCAGTTCTGCGTAAAGCCCGCGTTCGCACAACTCTTTGCTGCTCCGGATGTACTCCAACCCCGTCGCATTGTCACGAAAGATCGTAAAGGAACGCTCATCCTGGTGCAGAGCCAAGCCCTCACCTAAGGTGCGCTGGGCGATTTGTTTTGAGCCCTCGGGGTTTTTGACCGCGAATCCGACTGAGCTGCGGATCCACCCGCGGGCCTCCGCGAATTTGTTGTGATACACGACAAGGGCGCGTTCATCTCCACAACGATTCGAGTATGCAAAAACATCCTCGTTCACGTACCCTTCCGTAGTCCAAAAATCGTAGAGGACGAAATCCCTCACGTCGGCGAAGACATGGCGCCGATGGATTAAAGGAAAGATCTCCCGCTCGTGCCGGTCTGTAAGGTAAGGGTCAGGGACCTCTTCCCAGTATGCACGGCGATACTCCATGCCGTATTTCTCGGCAAACCCCTCGATCTGCCCATGTCCAAACATGGGAAGCCCCGGCAGGGTGAGGTGACCATCATCGTGCAGATGCCGAAGTACTTATCGTCCTTGCCGAACTGATCCACCGCGGTGCGCTCATCCGGGTTGTTCATGAAGTTCACGAAGCGTTTCAGCACATCGGGATCAAACTCCAGGGTATTCTTCATCACCGAGCGATACTTGGCGTTGTCCTCGTCGCGCAACATGTTCATAAACGCGCTATTGTAAACGCGGTGCATGCCGAGTGTGCGCACGAAATAGCCCTCCATCAGCCAGAAGGCCTCTGCCAGCAAGAGGGTATCGGGCACCTCCTGAGCCACGCGATCCACCACCTCTCGCCAGAATTCGACCGGCATGGCCTGATCAAACTGCTCTCCGGTCAGGCCTTGCTCCGCTCGGGAGGGAATTGCGCCGCCTGTGCCTGGCTCGGGGAACCACAGTCTCTGATAGTGCCGCTTGGTGAGCGTCATGGCCGCATCGAAGCGGATAATGGAGAACTGCCGCGCCACGTGGAGGATTGTCTGGATTACGGCTTCTCGTACTTCGGGGTTCAAAAAATTCAGCTGGGCGGTATCATTCCAGGGCATTCTGGTACCGTCGTTGCCGTGGTAGATGAACTTCTCGCTACCCGTCCAGAAATCCACCCGCTTGAAAGCGACCGCGGCATCGGATCGATCGTAGTAGTGGTCCTCTAAAAAAATGCCCACCCGACCGTCCCAGGAGAGGTTTGGGCCATTGAAGCTGTGAGATGGGAACGGGCTGTAGTCCAGTGCAAGGAACCAGTCGGGGTGCTCGATGAGCCATCTGGAGTCGATACCCATGTGATTGGGCACCATATCGCTGGCCAGGCGGA
>SMTZ1_10007536_pt1 | contig 10896 bp, 15 predicted proteins | sample DeeMarSWOR136_30_FD_25667 | JGI IMG/M metagenome (IMG submission 25667)
AAGTTTAAAATATTGATGAACAATCAATACTTGATCAAAAATTAATAAAGAACTTCCCAATAAGATGGTAATTTTCTCATATTTACCGGTTACAATTTTATGCCTCATTTTTGCAGCAATTATGTTTATACATATAATAAAAACCTGGAATTCTGAAAGTAAGAGCGGATATAAAAAGATTAATGAATTAATATATGCTCTATTAACAGTGGCATTTGCACTTATTTATCCGTTTTTAATATTAAAATTCGGAGAGGATAAACAGGGAATCATTTTCCCTAAAGCTGTAGATGAATTAATCCTTTTAGGGAACATTTTTATTGTAGGAGTCATGATTGGTGTTTCTTTTTGGGGGATTTCAGCAAAAATAAGGACTATTAGAAATCCTGAACTTTTAAAAACACAACATAATTATGAACTTTTCTGTAAGGAATTTTTAGAGGAATATTCCGAAAGAAGTCAAATTAAGCGCAGGATTACTCATATCCTTCCTGGAGCTGTGGTTGGATTATGTATTATAATTGTCTATTACTTTTTTTTTGGACTTTTGGGAAGTAGGTGGATCGATTATGCGATGTTTATAATAATTATCATCGGTATTGATTTTGCTCTGACTTTTATAGCTCAAGATTTAATTCGTTTATTTGATTTTAGCTACATGCCTCCCTCTGCTATTAAAATGTGCAAAGCGGGACTTACTCCAGATGAATTAGATTCATTTTCAAGCACTTCTATTATGGTTTTTTCCTTTGGACCTTTTATTTTTTTTACCTTTCCGATATTTTTTATAGTACTTTTAATAACTTCTGTGGCTGATGCTATGGCCTCTATGATTGGTATACTTACTGGAGATAAAAAGCATCGTTTTCCAAAAAATAGCAATAAATCTATTGAAGGTTATATAGGGGGATTTATATTTACATTTATTTGTACAGTTTTCGCGGTAGTTTTTTCTAACCATTTTCAACTATCAAATTGGGGATTAGAATTAACATTGTACATTGCGACGATTCTTTCAATTGTATTTGTTCTTATAGATCTCTTAACAAGCAAAATTGATTTGCAAGATAATTATTTAAATCCATTTATAACTGGTTTTATACTCATACTAATTCTTATTATCGCTAATATCTCTGTATTTTGAATTATTTAAGGATATTTAACTGTATAGGCGGGTAAGATTATTATTTTATTAAAAATTACACTAAATGAAAAAAATTAATATTTAATGTTCCTGTAAAAATAGTTATAAAGCGAATTTCTTAATCCAAAAGTTAGGTGAAAATTACTATTCCAAAAGAAAATGTGGATTACGAAGCTGAGATTTTGGAGTGCATAAGAGAAAATCCTAGTGGTATTACGATAACGGACATAGCAAAAGATAAGGGATTTTCAAGAAATACCATTTCCAAATATGTTTCTATGCTTGAGATTAAGCAAAAAATATTCAAGAGAAAAGTCGGGGCATATAACCTATATTTTAGCTCTAAGAAAAGTTTTTTTCCAAAAGAGATTATTTCATCATATTATAAAGCACTTCTATCGGGATTGAAGAAAAACTATCCGAATGATGAAGAAGTGTTTAAAGATATTGGACGTAATAGCTTAGAATTCATCGATTTTTCTTTTGGTCCTACAGTTAGAAAAGGTTTAAAGAGTTTGCGAAACATACCAGTTCCTAAATTATATTTTGAAGTATTTGGCAAATTTTACCCCTCATATGATATACTGCAACCTTCAATTGAGATTTCCGACCCAATGATGGATGAGTCAGGTAATAAAGCAGTATATAGATTTAAAAATTCAGAGTTTTTAGATAAAAATGAAGATTTCATTTATCATTTTTATATCGTATCTGGAATCATTGAGGCTCTATGGGAAAGAGAAGTTGGGAGACCTGTGAAATGTAAGGTCGAAAAAATCCATGTTGGTAATAAGAAAGAGGATGCTTTTTTTGAATTATCTATAGAGATAAAATAGAGCTATTTTATTGTTTTTGGTTAAGTAAATCCTTAACTGTAATATCAGGATGGTGGTATCTTCCCCTTCCTAAGGTTCTTTTACCGTATTGAATGGCTTGTTCGGGGCAAAAGTTTATGCAGGCTAAACATTGCTGGCATTGATGTTGCCATTGTGGTTTACCTTTTACAAGAATTATATTATTTACAGGACACACTTTTTCGCATATTCCACAATTATTACAATTTTCATCAGCTAAGAAGTGTTTATCACTTTCATTAACACTTTTATGAAAGGACATATTTGTCCTTTCTATTCTTCTTCCTCTTTTCTGTTCGAGGTCTATTTCCATATTTTGTACATTTTTATTAATGGCATCCGCAATTTTTTCAATCTGTTTCATAGATTTTTCAAGCAACTCTTTTTCTTGATCTTCTGGATATGTATCTTGATCAAAAATAAAATTATTTGGCATGGTTACTATAAATCCGGCATTTAGCGAGTTAGATTTAGTTCTGAGGATCTTTTCTAATTGATTAAATGCCGCTCCTTCCCATTCCCCTCCCATCGTTATCACAGCAAATATATAGTCGGTCTTATCCAGGTCTATTTTATTTACAAAATCAAAAAGAATTTTAGGTAATCCATAATAATAGAGAGGAAAAACTATACCAACATTTTCGCTGGTAGCTGTGATATTTTCCTTTCGCCAAACTTTAGCAATAGGAATTAACTCACAATTTTCAACTTTCTTAGCAAGATCTCTCGCGACTTTTAATGAATTTCCTGTTCCTGTAAAGTAATAGAGTGTGGTTTTCATACTCGTTCATTTTAAATATATATTTTAAAAAAACCAATAAAATTTGATAAATAAATATACATTGCTTCTTTAATAAATAAATTTCATTCTTTAAATGATCTTAAATACATAAAGCCTTAAAGACTAACAAACAGTGTTTTAATGAGTAAAGTAAAAAAATTAAGAAGAATTAAATTTTATATCCTTATACTCGACCATAGGTGAAGTTTGCAATTAGTAAGAAGAATCATAGCAAGGATTACGAAACTGAAATTTTGGAATATATAAAACAAAATCCTAGTGGAGTAACGATTACAGATATTGCAAATGGAACTGAACATTCACGCAACACAGTTGCAAAATATATTTCTAATTTAAAAAATAAAAATAAAATCTTCCGTAGGAAAATTGGTGCATACCATCTATATTTTATTGGTAAAGAAGGATATTTCCCGAAAGAAATAACAACATCATATTATAAAGCGATATTAGCGGGATTGAGAAAACATTTTCCCGATAAAGAAGGGACATTTAAGCAAATAGGAAGGGAAGCTTTAAACCATATAGATTTTTCATTTGCTCCAACGATTAAGAGACAGATGAAGATTGTTAAGGGGAGTCCAATCTTAAAATTATATTTTGAATTATTTAAGAGTTTTTACACATCCTACGATTTACTTCAGCCAACTATAGAGATTTCTGATCCTGAAATAGACGAAACCGGTATGAAGGCAAAATATAGATTTTCTAAATCTGAATTCTTAGAGGATACGGATGATTATATCTATCATTTTCATATGGCAACAGGTATTATGGAAGCTATTCTTACAAGAGAAATTGGAAGACCTGTAGAATGTTTTATAGAAGAGATTCACATTTCGGATAATAAAGAAGACTCTTATGTGGAAATCTCAGTGAATATCAAGTGAGAGTTAATCTCAATAAAATATAAAAAAATACAGTTTATCCACCAAAGAATATGTAGATAAAGGAAATGTCGTCCCCATCTTTTAAGGGAGTTTCCAGAAAATGCTCATCTCGATAAGTTCTTCCATTAATTATTATTGAAAGCATTTTATGTAGTTCATTCTTTTTTTCTTTATCCCAAATAAGGCTTTTAAATTCTTCGCCGTATTTTTCTTGAAAAAATTCAATTAATTCAATCAATCTTAATTCTTTATCAAAATATATAACTTGATTTGATTTTTTAGCTAAAATACTGAATGGAGGTTCCATATGAATAAGATATTTCACAATCCCGCTACTAATACAGATCCCCTCAAATTCATCTTAATAATTTCTATGTAATAAATATTAAAAAAAATATAAAATTTTAATGTTAAATTTTTATAAATAGTAGGAAAAAAAGTTTTAAAATTCAAATTATGTGAAAAGAGAAGAACACTTAACTTAGAGTAGAGATTAATCGTCGCCTAAAGCTCCTTTTATTAGCTTCTTTCCGAATTTCTTTAGTCCCTTTTTGACATCCTTTTTAGCTTCTTTTTTGGCTTTTTTCTTCTCTTTTTCTTCTTTTTTCTTCTTTTCTTCTTCCTTTTTCTTCTTTTCTTCCACGTCTCCCATACTAATTTCCGCTTTTTATGGTATTTATATATTAAATAAGGTATTTTTTAAAAAATTAAGATTTAGTAAAATAATGAAAATTAACAACTTAAAAATTTTAGTATAACGAAAATATAGTGCAAAAATTCTGCATTAAGACAGAAAATTTTCGGATCAATTCTAAAATATAAAATAGGATTTGCTCAAAAATACTTTTAGATTAAGATAAATAACTATGAAGGTTAATGAAAGTAAACTAGTAATATTATAAAATAAAAAAAAACAAGAGTATTTAATTATAAAATAATTTTTTTGAAAATATAGGTTTATTATGCTTCTTTTGCTTCTTCCTTTTCCCCTTTTTTTGTAATCTTTTTTCCTGCTTTTTTTCCAGCTTCTCCTACTTTCTTTCCTGCTTTTTTTCCAGCTTCTCCTACTTTCTTAAGACCGCTTTTTGTTTTTTCACCAATATCTTTAAGTTTATCCTTTAATGGCATAAAATCATCTCATGTTTATAATTCTTATAAATTATTAGATATTTTTTGGAATATGCATTTACTTAAAAAAAATATAAAGTTAGGTTCTTATAAATTTATCCTATTATTAAGCTTTTCTATAAATTGTTTATTAATCATAGAATAACTTATAATTTAATCGAATAAAATACTATTTTATTAAATACGTCAACTTAATGACCAATTATTTACTGAAATGAATAAATTTTATAAAATAATTAAGTAAAAATGGTTCTATTATATATATTGAATTTACCTCAAGGTATTTATCCAAAAATTAAAATCGGCATCAATTTTTAGGTTCACATATAACTTTTAAAATTTATTAGACCTTATTAAAATTTTAACAGATATATTATATAATTATGAAAAATACAAATCACTTAAAAAGCACATTTAGAAAATGGCAAAAGTTATTTACATTACAAAAGAAAATGTTCGAGACGCATGGCTGTCTGCCCTAGCACAAGTTTTATACCAAGGAGACGATATTAAAACAGAATATGATAAACCTGAAGAAGCCCCTTCTAAAGATGCAACAGTATTAATTGAAATTAAAAAACCAATGAGTGCCCCCATTAGGCGGGGAGAAAAACTTTTAAAAATAAAGTCGAAGTATGGGAATTCTTATGAAGTTTATGGAAATATATCGGACACGTTTTTAATTGGTTCAATCCAAAGCGGTTATATCGAAGAAATTTTGCAAGGAGTGAATGATCATTACATCTGGGATTCGGATGCCAGTTTTCCCTATTCGTATCATGACAGAATATTTCATTATACCCCATTTGCACTCGAGGATACAATTCATGTAGATTACGATATAGAATTTGTCGATAACGAATTTGTAAAAAGACATCAAAAATTGATAAGAGCTAAAAAAATTAGGAGCACAGCGGAATCAAATATATGGAAATTAAAAAACGGTACAGAATTCGAATTAGATAAAACAATTTCTCAGCAGATTGGGATTGAAAAACTTCCACTTGGCATTATAAATTTTCCAAGAATAAATCAAATTGAATATATTATTCAAAAATTGAAGAAAAATCCGTATAGTCGAAGAGCTCAGGCCATTACTTGGAGACCGCTTATAGATCCCTATCATTCCGACCCTCCTTGCCTACAGCGCATTTATATGAGAATAAAGGGAGGAAAGCTACTAATGCAAACAACATGGAGAAGCCGAGACCTTTTTCGGGCATGGGAAGCTAATGTGAATGGAATGATTAGAATCCAAAAACGTATAGCTGAGGAACTAGGAGTAGAGATGGGGCACTATTTAGATTTTAGTAATTCTCTTCATATTTATGGAGTTAATATTCCAGAAGTGAAAGATTTGTTTAACAGAATGAAGAATAGAGGAGAGATACTGCCAATAGAAGTTAGAGAGCTAATTGAGAAAAATAAGAATATCTAAAATTCAAGCATATTTATTATAATCTAAAAGAAAATAAATAAAAGTGATATAATTAAATGCCAAATGTTGTGATAGATGGTCCTAAAATAGAAGAGATAGAGGTTAAGAGAACATTAGTGAAAGAAATAACTGATGCTCTTGAAAAAGCTTATAAAATTCCACGATTTGCATATACGGTTTTGATTAGAGAAAATAAGCCCGAAAATGTGGGAGTAGCAGGTACTTTATTAATAGATAGAAGAAAATAGTGGATTTAAATTTTAAAAGATTTTTGGGAAAATTTTTTGTGTATTTTTTTCAATTTGAATCTCTAATTCATCAGAGGGGATTTCTTTAAATTTAGATATTAAGTTCAGAACCTCACGAGTCATTGCTGGAGTGCCAATTTTTCCAGAATACTCTACTGGTCCATCACTCTCTAATAATAAATGTTCTTTATCTACATTCATAACAACTTTTTTTACAACAGGAGAATATTTTATAGCAGGCGTAATTGAAAAATAATATCCTCTATCAATCCCCTCTTTAAGATAATTTTCAGGTCCACTGTACCAATGAATGTTTATATTAGGAATTTTATAAGAGGGTAACGAGTCAAATATTAATTTTTCTGCACCTTTCGTATGCAGATTCACGGGAAATTCTAATTCTTGGGCTAATGCCAGCATTTTATCAAATATAATTTTTTGCAATGGATATAACTCCTTTTCTTTTATAAAATAATGATCAATCCCAATTTCACCAATGGCACAGATAATTTCTCTATTATTTCTAATAAACTCAATTATCGATTCTAGTTGATTTTCAATGTTCTTATTTAGTCGTACTTCTTCTGGATGAATACCTAAGGCGGGGTATATTTGATTATATTGTTTGGAGATTTCCAATACTCTTTCAAGACCAAAAGCACTCATTCCAACACAAATGATTTTTTTGACGCCTTGAATTTCAGCTTCTTTAATAATCTCATCAATATTCAAATAGAGATTACAATGGCAATGGATATCTATTAACATTATAAAAACTCCTTATTGTTTATTTTTAATAAGACATAAATCACTAATTATTCAAAAAGAGGATAATCTATAAAAACAACATATTTTTTTATAATTCATTTAATTTTTCTCTTAATTTGGCAATTTCCATTACCAGATTAAATTTTTTTGAACTTATAATATCATCTGATTCTAAAATACTTTTTAAATCTTCTAATTTTTTCAATAAATAATCTTTTACATCAATTGGTCCAATAATCTTGGGTAACGGTTCTATTTTCGAGACTTTCTTCTCTCTTAAAGAAGATATTGCTTTTGCTAATTGCATTTGAAATCCTTGATGAGGACCTACTTCATCAAGAGAATCGAAAGATTTTTTCAATCCATCTATAAAAGCTTCAATGTCTTCAACGTCGATTTGATCTTCTTTCATTATGAAGGAAAATTATGAAGTCCAAAATTAACTTATGTAATCTTTAAAAAAATTTAAAATTTGTAATTTAAAATTCAAAATAACTAAACTTGAGTTCTATGAAAATCATAATCTATTAAACTTTTCAAATTTAAATTTTAATTAGATATTTTATGATTTAATTTCAATTTAGTGATTTAAATGAAAAACAAATTTGTTATAATGAATTCTGAAGATAATTGTGCGACAAGTTTGACTGATATTCCTAAAGATGAATTAATTCAAATTAATGGAAATAATATAAAAATTAATCATGATATTCCTATGGGCCATAAATTCGCTCTAAAAAACATAAATAAAGGAGATTTAATTAAGAAGTACGGCCAAATTATCGGAATTGCCACTGAAGATATAAAAGTGGGTGATTGGATTCACATTCATAATATTAAAAGTCATTATTTGGAGAGGATTGGAAATGAGTGAAGAATTTATGGGTTATGAAAGGCCCAAAGGTAAGGTTGGAATAAGAAATAAAATCGCTATTATATCTTCAGTTGTTTGTGTAAATCGTGTATCCCAACAAATTGCTAATCAAATTGAAAATGGTGTTGCTATAACTCATCCTCTTGGATGTGGACAATTTGGACCCGATTATACTTATACGCTTCGTACTTTGGTAGGTTTAGGTAGCAATCCAAATATATATGGCGCGATTGTAGTAGGATTAGGGTGTGAAAATTTAAGCAATAAACTTATCGCGAAAAATATTAAAAGGACAAAAAAACCAGTCGAATTTTTTAACGTTCAAGAGATACAAGGAGGGAGTGCTGCTGCGATTGAAAAGGGAGTAAAAATTGGGAAAGAGATGGCAGATCAAGCAAGTGAAATAAAAAGGGAACCATTTGATTTTTCTCATTTGGTTTTAGGATTAGAGTGCGGAGGATCAGACTCAATATCAGGAATCACCGCTAATCCGGCTGTTGGGGTAGTTTCTGATAAAGTAGTTGATCTAGGCGGAACCTCGATATTACCTGAATTTACGGAATGGATCGGAACAGAGCATTTATTATCTAAACGAGCCATTGATGAAAGTGTAGCAGAAAAAATCAAAGCTACTCTTAATCTTTTCTTAGATAATACCATGAAAATAGGAATAGATTTTAGGGGTGTACAGCCAACTCCCGGAAATATCGAGGGTGGTTTGACCACAATTGAGGAAAAATCTCTAGGAACAATTGCAAAAGCCGGAAAGGCTCCAATCCAAGGAATTATCGAATATTCAGAGGCACCTAAAAGTAAAGGACTATGGCTTATGATCGAACCAGGTTTAGATGTCGAATCTATGACGGGTTTAGCCGCTGCCGGTGCTCAGATCATCTGCATGACTACGGGACGGGGGAGTCCATGTGGGAATCCCGTAGCCCCAGTTATTAAACTCTGTGGGAATCCCCAAACCTGTGATTGGATGGCTTCTAATATTGATGTTGACTCCTCTAAAATTATTACTGAAGATAAAACCATTGATGAAATTGCCGGTGTTTTATGGCAGAAATTAAAAGATACCTGTAATGGAATGAAAACATATGCCGAAATATTAGGTTTCGAAGATTTGGCGATATGGAGATGTTCGGCGGCCCCATTTCAGATTTTTCAATCAAAATAAGTTTTTTTTATATTTATTATCACTTACTTCTTATATCATGTTATTTTTATATACGGTCGTAATCCTTTACAGTTGTAAAATTTAAATTAAGAAACTAAACATTTTTATAGAAGATGGTAATTATAAATTAATAATATTTATTTAAAAAAAAAAAATTAGCATAATTAATAACCAAGGGCGTGTATTAAAATGTCGGTAGAAGAAAAAGTATGTGTAAGAGTATTAAGTAGCATGATAAGTTATGCGGCTGGAGAGATCCCGAAATTTGACAATGATTTTAAAAGTAAGTTAGCAGGAATAAACGAAGTACTACAGTGGAAAATAGGCGATGATATCGCTAATTATACTGTAATAAAAGATCAAACGATTAAAGGTTTTGATGGAATCGCAGATAATCCAACAGTAACCTTTACAATCGAGAATGTTGGAGATGCGTTAAAAATGTTAACGGGGCAGATAGATGCAAGTGAAGTACTGAAAATTATAAAATTTTCAGATGCCGAAAAAGCTGCGAAATTGGCATTTATTACTGAGACTGTGGGTAAATACGCTGAAGGATTGAGAGGAGGTTGAGAGGTGATAATATGGATAAAAAGGAACTTAATGTGAAAATGATGGTTTACATCATGATGAAGAGTTTAGAAGAGATTTCTAAAGTTGATGAGGAGTTTCAAGAAGATCTGGAAGATATTGAGGGGATAATACAATGGAAAATTGCTAATATCAGAGCGTATCAAGTCTATAAAGACGGAAAATATTCATTTGTAATGGATGAGGAAGCTGATGATCCCGATGTAACAATGATTTTGGAGGATCTTGATTTTGCTCGACAGTTTTTTAGTGGAGAAGTTGATGGAACCTCTGCGTATATGAGCGGGGATCTGAAGATTGAAGGAGATTTGCAATTAACCATGTCAATGGGATCTCTGGCAGCATATATTGCGGACTATTTAGAACCTATTAGACCATCCTAAAGGAAAGAAAAAAAGATTTAATGGATTCATGTGTCAACTTAAAACTAAAACTTATTTTTTTAATTATTTTTTACTTTATCTCTTATTTTCTCAATATTATCAAGAATATCAGCAATAGAATCAAAAATAAAATCAGGCTCGAGTTCAAGCATTTTTTGACGAGAAAATATACCTGTTAAAACCCCTATTGTAACAGCATTAACATATTTACCTAAAAGGATATCCGTATGCATATCTCCACATAATACAATCCGGTTATGGGGAATCCCTAAAATTTTAGAAACTTTATTGATGCTTTCAGGATGAGGTTTTAAATTTTTAACAGAATCTCTCGAGATTATTTTTCCATCAAATTTGTTATAAAAATCTGGGAATTTCTTTAATCTATCATCAACTTCCTTCGCAGAAGAAGTAGTTATGATGGCATAATCGTAATCATTCTTGTTTTCATCGAAAAAGTCTATTAGTTCTTCCGAACCATTGAATAACTTAACTTTTGGAATTTCTTCTTTGAAAATATTATTTGCCCTTTTCAATGCTTTAATTCTCTGCCAAAAAGTTAATCCCACTTTTTTAAATATCGCCCACATTAATTTGGT
>SMTZ1_10007537_pt1 | contig 10896 bp, 4 predicted proteins | sample DeeMarSWOR136_30_FD_25667 | JGI IMG/M metagenome (IMG submission 25667)
ATATTATAACTTTCTAGAAGCAAAAGATTATTTTAATGAAACAAAATCTTTTACAAATTATGAGATATATATTACACTTCTAGATCTTTATATTGATTTAACAGATGCCGGTTCAAGATTAACTATGCTTAGATATAATGCTAGTAAGTTTCTGATGTATTTAACTGAAAATTTAACTTTTAATACAGAAACAAATAATGTGACTTATTTGACAAATATAACCAACCTATTGATGGTATTTGATCTAACTATGGCGGCTTACGGCATTGTTGAAGAAGAGTTTGAAGGCTATCAAGATGAAATAGATGAATATGAATTCTTTGATGAAGTGAGATAAAATATTAAAATGTGGGAAAAATACATTGTTAGGAAAAAATTAAAGAGAGGGTTCTATTTACCCTTTTTACAAAATCTTATTATTTGCCCTGGTAGTGTAGTGGTCTATCATCCGAGCCTGTCGAGCTCGGGACTCGGATTCAAATTCCGGCCGGGGCGTTATTTTAATAAAGAGTGAATTAAGAAAATATTAAGACATCTATATTGTTATCTTAAAATTGTGAGGAGTATGAGAAGGATTTTTTTAATAAGTTTGGTCTTTATTTTATTTCTAACTATGTTTACTTTGCTATATAATGTTGAAAATGTAAAAGGAGATACTATTCATGTTGGCAGTGGACAGACATATTCTACAATTCAGGCAGCAATTAATGATGCTAATGAAAGTGACACTATCTACGTTCATAGTGGTACATATTTAGAAATGATAATTGTTGATAAGACGCTAACTTTAATGGGGGAGGGAAGTAGTAGCACAACTTTAAGCGGATCGGGTTATCACACACTTAAAGTTACTACTAATAATGTAAATATTTCTGGATTTAAAATACAAAACAGTGGGGTAAGTTACTATTGTGTTTTTTTGGATACTGTAACAGGTTGTATGATATCAAATAACCATTTAAGAAACGGTGGACATGGCATATATCTAGGAAGCTCTGACAGTAACAATATTATAGATAACATTATTCAAGATAATAATGTAGGTATATATCTATCAAACTCAGATAGTAATAATATTATGAGTAATAATATTAAAAATAATAATGCTAATGGTATTTTTCTTAACTCGCTTTCTTCAGGAAATACTATTTATTTAAATGATTTTTCAGATAATATGGATAGCAATGCAAAAGATTACGGATTTAATAATTGGGATTACAGCTTGCAAGGTAATTATTGGGATGATTATAATGGAGTTGATGACAATGGTGATGGTAAAGGTGATACACCATATAGTATTCCTGGTGGAAGCAATCAAGATAATTACCCATTAGGTTTTTTTGCTGGAGGAAACCAAGTACCAACTGCTAACGCGGACGGTCCTTATTCTGGACAGACAAATAGTGAAATTGAATTTGATGGTTCAAGTAGTTCTGATCCAGATGGTAATATTGTTGGTTATAGATGGGATTGGACAAATGATGGAACCTATGACACCGGCTGGTTATCTACAGCAACAGCAACACATATATACTCGTATGCTGGAACATATACTGTAAAACTTCAGGTTAAAGATAATGATGGAGCTACTGATACAGATATTTCGCAAGTAACAATAACATTTGTCAATCAAAAACCTCATGCATTTATTTTAAAACCTACAATACCAACTGCAGATTATGGGGAAAATGTTACATTTGAGGCATATGGATCTGATCCTGATGGTACAATTGTAGAATATTTATGGTGGTCAGAACCAGAAGGAATTTACACGGGAGATTCTTCATTTATAAAAAATGATTTACCAGTTGGCCAATATACCATTTATCTAAAGGTAAAAGATAATAACTATGAATGGTCCTCAGAAGTATCAACTTCTCTAATAATTCTATCAGATGCACCTGAGAATCATGCTCCAATAGCTGATGCAGGTGGATCTTATAGTGGATATGTCAATAAGAGTGTAACATTTGATGGATCAGGTAGCTATGATTCAGATACTGGTGATACAATATCATATAATTGGGATTTTGGAGATGGTTCAACTGGTGAAGGTATAACTCCCACGCATATCTATCCTTCTGAAGGTAACTACTCTGTCCAATTAACTGTGATAGATAACCATGGAGAGCAATCAAAAAGCTCAACTTATGTTAAGATAACTATAAATGTCGAAAATCAAAATGGAAGTAATGGAAAAAGCAGCGAAACTCCTGGTTTTGAAACAATTATAGTATTTATCGCGATATCAATTCTAATTTTTTGGAAAAGAAAAAAGGATTAACTAGGGATATCCTCCTATCTTTAGGCTTGGATCACCTAGCAAAGCCCATTGTTCGACTGTTTTTCGGTCTATTTCATCCTCATTGGGATCAAATTTTATGATATAATCATTTAATGTCTGACTATGAACCAGACCAAGGGAGCAGGCATTTAAATTAGCTGTTTGATTATAAACCTGGAAGAAGTGCGTAGATATAAACCCATCACCAGTTTCTGTGCTTCCTTCTCCTCCGATGCCCCATCCAAGACCTGTATTTCCAATGGTTGCAATGGCGCCTCCCCATTTCTGTCTGACAAGATTCCAGCTCCAACATCTTTGAAGCCACATCATTTTACCAAAGCATTCCTCGTCTTCCACCCAGCTGAAGTACGCAGATCCCAATTTTAGAATTCCTTGGAGAAGTCTTATTGATGCTACATCAAACTGGCTGTTATGACAACCACCAACAACACATATAGGAAGTTTAATTCTGTTTAGTAAAACCTTCATATCAAAATTGACCAAGGCATCAATCCATCCAGTATCATTTTCTGGCCAATGTGTCGACCATACAACAGGGCTTCCATGACCTGCACAGAATAAAAATCCAGCACCTTTTCTAATTGCAGGAATTAAGCTATAATTTGTCAATGATTCATCTGATGCAAAGTATCTGTCTATTTCAAATCCGAGTGGCTCCATATAGCTTGCTGCTAGCTCATTTTCATATTCTCCTTCCCAAGTTCCATCACCATAGGGAACTGTATCACCACCTGCAACAATCATCCTTTTGAACCACGGTTTGTTATATGAGAATCTCTCATATAATATTATTTTTCTTACAACTGCTCTAACCTCTTTTCTAGTTTTACAGGCAAGACGTCCAACATATACATCTGGGTGAAGATCGAGAATGTCTTTTTCATCTGTTTCATACCACCACCAACGTTCTGGGTCCCATTTCCAAGTCCATTCAGCAAAAATACCATTTTCATTAGAATCCCAATCTTCAAACTCTACTTTTTGAGCAGATTCATTATAACGATAAATATCTGCAAAATAAAGATCACTTGCAAAGGAGGTTTCATTCCAGTAGCTTCGATCAAATGTGTGAGAATATCGAGCTGGCATAAACCATCTTGCACCAAATCCCTGTCTTCCACCTACTAACAAAACATACTTAATATCCCATTTTTCTATTGCATTCTCTATAAAGTATTTTATCTTCTCAGGTTTGTCTCTACCTTCTCGGTATTGTCTGTATATTGATTCAGTTGTCTTTATTTTTGTAGAAACACCCATTCTATTTTTATGAATCGCAAGGGGTAAAACTCCTAAATAAAACCTTCTAGGAGTAATAATTACCAGATCATATTTACCTTTAGTAGGTAATGGATTGATTCCTTCTTCATATGTAACCTTTACATCAACATTATCCATATAATAGATGCTATCTTCTTTGGGAGAATAACGCACTAAGTAAAAACGTATCTTTAAAAACAAAACACGTTCATTTTCGTCAAGACCACAACCAATGCTATAATCATACCATTTATCTGGATACAGCTCTGAACTAGAATAAACATCATTGTTTTTTTGTACATCTTTTACAATGCTATCTTTTGATTGTTTCAAAGATATGAGAGGAACAGGTCTAGGTGCTGGTTTTATCTTCCCCGATATAACATCTCGCTTTATCTCAGATGGCATACATTTTATATCTATTATCTTAGTTCCCAAAGGAAACTTAAACGTTTTTACATATACGGGTAGCTCTGGTTTTCCTGGTTCTTTCAGAATAGTATTTGCCTCTTGAATATTTATTGAAACATATTCTTCGTTGGATTCAATTATTGCTTGAGAAAACGATATTGTATCATATTTTACAGCATTTTTAATATAATTATTCTCATCTGTATTTACGGCATTTACATTTATGCTTGTTAAAAGTATGATTATTGTTATTCCTAATGGTAGAATTTTTACCTTCATGAGTTTGTATTCCCCCATTTTTGTATTCTAATTAATTATCAGTATTAATATTATATAAAGGTTTGTATACAAGTATTATCAGATTACTGATTATTAATTATATGCAAAGAATATAGTTTATATGCGGATGTAGAAAATTCTACCGAGATTACTTGTAACCTCTTCATCTTCTCTATAAGTTATTGTTGTTATCTTGTAGAAACCTGTTGGGAGGTTAAAGTTTACATGAAATCCATCTGATGGATCATGATCCCAGATAACAGTTTCTTTTCTACCTATTAATCTTGTTGCAATGAATTTTGCCGCATCTGCATTACTAGATGCCACAATTTCTAAGGGCTGATCAATTACGATTCCGAATTTAAGACTCTCAACATCTATAGGAACATCAAATTTGATAGATCTTAAGATTGGAAGAGATGGCAGAAATCTCAACAGTGTAGAAGATAGAGACCTCTGGAATTGAATGTATATGTTGTACTCATATTCATGACCTGCATAGTCAACGGCGACAGCTATAAGATGTCTCCACTCAGTCTTCGGTGTTGTACGGTCACAGTACCATTTATACTGTCCAGAACCTGGTGGGTCGTCTTCAAAAACCTTAACAGGATCTTCATATGGTGGTCCTACATCGAATTTAACATACCATATTCCTGAACAATTATCTGAAGCATCAGCTTGTACCCAAAAACCTCCTCGCATTGGGACCTTTGCCCGGTCTGAAGGATCCCATATCTCACAATATGGTATTCCTTTATCAATTCGTATATGCTCAGGTCCATTTGGATCTTCTATGTTTCCTGCATTATCACGTGACCAGTAGTAAACATTATGTACTCCACATAGAGCATAGGGGTCTTCTGCTGGAAGATTTATACCTGTATTGTCATCATATTCCTTAATTTCTCCATAATCTATTTTATAATAGGTACGATTCACACCTGTTCCGTATTGGCCATCTGTTGCATCTAGATATATTTTAACATTGCTTTTATACCATCCATTATCTCCCAGTGTACCTATGGTTTCATCAATTGTGGTTTGTGGTGGATTCTCATCGATACCAATATAGGTTACAGACCAATAATCCATTAACGGAGTGTAAGAAGGTTTATCACGATACAGATGTGCTTGTAAACATATCTGTGGATGCTCCTCAGGATCTATGCTAGATAGATCTTTTCCATCATTTATATTATACATTAGTACTGTTGTTGCACTACTATCTAATATGTTGAAGATTAATCCACCTCCCTGGCTTGTATCATATAAAACATTAAACTCACTCCATTCTAAAACTGTATTATCTGGAATTGGTTTTGTAGTTATTTGTGCATTTAATATGAGGTCTTTTTCAACACCTACAGAGTAAGATACCTCAGTTCCACTGGGAATGTTTAATGTCCATATATTTATGTATACATCAGGATTCAGATCATCCCAAGGAGGGGGATAAACAACTCTGTTGTCCTCCCAAGCGACAAAGATTTTTCCACTACCAACTGCCATATTTGCCCAATCAGCATCAGCAGAGTTACTGGCTGAAAGACGGACATCTTCAGATAATACATCTCCATCAGAGGATAATAGTTTAGCCCAGATCTTTGTGCTACTGTCATATGAAACAAAGAAGTGGGTAGAAAGATAAGGTACAATATCTGTCCTAACGTAATTACCAGATTTTATTGTAAATTCATCAACAACAGTGTCTCCAGATGTGTCAAAAATTTTCCCTTTAATATTACCAAACCAGTCTTCATCACTTATGTCACCATCATTCCACGTAACTAAAAACAGCTCAGATTCCTCACAAAACTCCACGCATGGATAGTTATAATCAATATTTTCATTTGGCCAGCTAAATGGTTCTGCAATTGTATCAGTCCATATCTCATTAAGGTTATCTGCATTATATAGACCACCCATTATTCTAAATGGGCCAGATTCAGTATATACTCCTTCTTCCCATACTATCATAAACTGCTCATTTATAGGGTCAAAAGCAGCCCAGGGTTCGCATTGACTATTTCCCTCATCACATATGACTTGTTCACTTCCAACAGGACTACCACCGGTATCATATAACCTGGCATAAATATTGTAATCATTATCTCCACTTCTGGCATCCTCCCAAACCACTAGGTAATGATCATTAACAGAATCAAACACCACAATTGGGTCAGCCTGACAATTACTAGCTGTACATATATTTTTAACACTTCCAAGTGACAATCCATCACCGTTTCTCTTTACAGTCCTACCATAGATATCCATGGTTGTATAACTGGGATCAGCAGTATTATCATAGTGCTCCCAAGCAACAAAGAATTTACCATCTCCACCATAAGCAGCAGATGGATTCTCATTACGATAATACGTAGTCCCAGGTTTATAGACTCGCTCATCATCAACTATCGTGGTTCCATCTGGTTTGAATATAGATGCTCTGATTTCTTGTTTAAATCCAAATGTTAAAGGAATTAAAGGGTATGATCCTTCTTCCCAAACAACCAGGAATTCATCATTACCATAGCATACATCAGGATCCCAAGCACCTTCTTTATCCAAATGATAGGTAACTCTTTCATCATTTGCCCATTCCTCCTCCCAATCAGTAAAAACACTGTAAAAATCACTCATACCAGATGCCAAGGAATTTCCATAGAACATATATAAAATACTATCACCCGTAGGAATATAATCGACCTTAACCCATACAAGTGCTTCAGAGTAGTCGGATGACTCTATCCAGTAATCACACCAAACAGATGGGTTTTCTTCATGTTTAAAACGTAAATCATCATAATCATCTTGCATGTCACTATCATAATCAATATTGATCAGTACTGCATAGTCTGATAGAGGGGAGCTACTGGTAATTGTAATTTGTTTCATCTTTGTCCAATCAGGATTAGTCCATATTTCATATGTATTCTTCATAAGTGCAACAGTATCACCTTCAATAGTATCAAGTTCATAGTTAAATGATAAGGAAGGATCTGGATTTATCCACTGAGTTGTATCAAAATCATCCTCCCATTTATAAAATGGGTCATCACCAAGCGGTATCGGAGATGATTGTAAAGCATTGGTTTTATCAACTATTATATCTCGAAACTCAAATCCCAGTGAAGCAGATGTAAATATCATGATTGTAAATATAGCTAAAACCACAAGCTTTACATATACTTTATTTCCCATTTTTTTCACCTATATTTTTAATATAATTTATTGGGAGAAAAATTAGAGTATAGAATACCATGTTTCATACCAGAGTAAATCTATATGATCGATTTCTCCCCCAACATAATACTCAAGCCACCAGAAAGGTCTCCACCATTCAGGATCCTTAATCCAGTCTAAATGGAAATACAAGCTTACATCGGTGATTAATATGTCAATACCAAATTTATCCTTGTAGGTGGCATAAAGCTCTATTGCTAAAATATTTGCATCATTTGTATTATCATTAATGTAGAAATGTCCTGCTTCTCCCCATGTCCAACCAATGTCAAAATGTATATGCTCTGTTATTGTTACAGCGCCATAGAAATCAAAATTCTCACTTACTTCACTTAGGTCAAAGTCTAGTGTGGTAGGTTCTTCTTGATATAAATCTATCTCAAAACCACCATCGTCACCTACATCCCAAGTACCAGAAAATTCAGCATTCTTTCCACTTAGAGATATATCAACATTAAAATTCTCAAATGTTTTTATTTTACCACTAAATTCTAAATCATCAATTTTTAAATCACCGCCAGATGTATCAATTGCCCATTTTGATTTGAATCCTTCAGCTGAGACTGTATCAACAGATATTCCCAAAGAATCATCTGTATCTGCATTGATTACCTCAAAGGTATTGCTAAGTATATCATTTGATGTATCAAAGTTGAGATATCCATTTTTATTTATATGAAAATCTGTTTGTATGTGACCATCACTAATCTCTAATACATTGGTCAATGTAAGTTCATCAAACTCTAGATAGAAATGAACAGGATCTGCTGCCCCAGTAGATGTTCTTTCAGCTCTTCCATATCCCTGTAGTTTATTCCAAAGGAATTTTCCTTTTGCATTTGCATTAGCAGGAACATCTGAAACCTTAACTATCGGAATTTCTACATTTGGTATATAAAAACCTATCTCACCAAAATTGGAACTGGATTCTCTAGCTACTCTTCCGTAAATATAATTATCTGGATTTCTAAAATCATCTAAATCTATATAAAGAGAAGCTTCTGCGCTAATTTCTCCATGATTGGAAAAACTACCACTTGGTATATGAACCATGCGCATATCAGGATCATGAGGATCTGCCTTTGGCCAATATAGCGTTATGTCCCCAAGTGAGCTACTCTTATCATGACTAATAAATCCTCCAACATCTAACTGTAACATGTCTCCTTTGTCAAGATTCAGAGAGGCACCTGCACGTAACTCCCTAGAGCTTGGTATATCATTTACCTGGAAACAAGTAACATCTGGAACATCATGATCAGATTTTGGATAGTAAACAATAATATTATCAAAATTACTACTCATATCTAAACCAACAAAACCTTCAATCGTAGCATCCAATAACTCATCTTGAACAACATTAATTTCAGCATCAACACCCCACTCAAAAACTACGCTCTTTGGAATTCCTCTCAACTCAACTTTTTCCTCAAATCTTGGAGAATTTGCAATAATTCCAACTTCGAATTTGTGACTTGCAGCATAAATGAGTTTTCCTCCCAATGGTGAGGCATCACCAATTATTTCGGGTTCAAAACTCATCCATTTTCCTTCTCCAGCCACAGCATTAGGTGTGTCAAAGTGAAGAGTAAGAGACAGGGTACCTTCCTTTTCCTCATTAGAATCACCACCTTTAAGAATGTTTGAAGAAAAAGTGATATCTAGAGGATTTCCTGGGCCCACTTCATGATAATAGTATGTTACTTTACCTTCTCGTGGAACAAATTGAGCAACAGTATATACTGCTGGATTAAAGTTTATGGTAAAATTTATGTCGTATGCAGGAGATGACATTCCTTCTCGGAATACTTGAAATCCAAGTATAACATCATTTGAAGCTATTCCTATAATATCACAAGGATTCGTTTCTTTCTGGAAGATTATAGGTCTGAATATGTTCTTTTTTCCAACTGCAAATTTTTTCTCAAATTTTATTGGGATTTTCTCACCTTTAGGAGAACGCCATCCTATCCTTGTTACGAGATAATCCTTCTCAGCACCTAGTGTCCACATGTTTTTTTCTTCATTATTATTTTCCAAGGGTTTTTCATCTTCCACACGATTTAGAAGCTTATCCAAAAGATTCTGAAGTAAATTAAAGCGTGTTCCTTTTTCAACCAATCGTTCAAGTAGTTGTTTTAATAAGAATCCTGGTTTAAATCTATCCAATATTTTTGAAAGAACAGTTGATGATCTATCTACAGGTCTAGAAATAAGTATGTCAAGGTTGATACGGAACTCTTGCCAAACCACAAGGTCACCTAACTGATCATCAAGTCCGTCACCGATTTGCATAAAATCAAATGCAGTAGCCCACGCAGGATGATTTTTAGTAGATCCATCTGCCATGATTTCGTCGATACCATAACGGAAGAAACCAAAACCGGTTTCTAAATCATCTTTGCCATCGCCATCTATGTCAAAACGTATTGGTGTTCTATACTTAGGATCTGTTAATTTTCCTCTGATCGTTTGTAGATCTATTGGCACCTGTTTTTCATAACTTTTACCATTATAAACAATATTTATCCAAAGTCCAAATATCTCTTTTCCACCAAGTGTAGGTTGGGGAGTACAATATGTTTCCTTATGTATCGAAGGTTCATATAAATTTTCATCCATATTCAGATATTTTGTAACAGTATCTTTTAGATTTAATATTGTATTTGAAGGTGGTTCAGCATTTACAATATTTTTTTCAGGGGTATCATTGACATCTTCAGAAACAATACCTGGCATGCTAATACATAACATAAAGGATAACAAACATACAATTATGGCTTTTCTCATTTAGAATTCACCTCTTCTACCCGTATTATATAATCTTTATAATAAGAAATATATATACATTATGCTGATTCTATTTTATAGTATATAAACCTTATGCTTGTTAAGGCTTTGCACATAAAGTAAGGGGTTTATGTGCAAAAACACATTCTGCACATAAACTCAAAAATAAAATCTAAAAATTTAAATTTGTTTATTTTTTCAACTTTTAGATAGGCAATATTGTTAATAAGTTACAACAAATTCATAAAATAACTTTATATATTTAAAACATATGAGATATTGTTAGAGGTAATAAAATAATGAAGAAAATATGTATAATTGGTTTCTTTATATTACTAATGTTGATTCCAGTTATTACAGCAGTTGATAGAGATATAGAAGCAGATAATGAACCGATAGATAATTCTAATGAGATTGGAGCATCTGATGAATATGAAGAAATTATTACTTATATTGGAGGGTCATGTTATAGCGTAGAACTAAACAGGAAGGGTATTATCCGTAATGTAGAATTCTTTTCTATGTCAGGGGGTACAATTATTGATATACAAGGTTGGAGACGAAAAAGCTCTGGTATTGGTTTGGAAAGTTTCTCTGAAATGAAT
>SMTZ1_10012661_pt1 | contig 10896 bp, 10 predicted proteins | sample DeeMarSWOR136_30_FD_25667 | JGI IMG/M metagenome (IMG submission 25667)
CGCTGTACACCAACCGTTGAAGGGAATCGAATCTATGTAATTAGTGGGCGGGGCGAGATCGTTTGTGTTGATGCAGAGAATGGCAAAAAATTTGGTCTGTCGCTGCCTTTAATAAATTTGAGGGAAAATGTGGTTGATGGGAAATTGCTGAATCTCCACTTGTGGTCGATGAAAAGGAGTGGCAGAATAAAGGATAGATCATTTATGCGGATGGGATGCTGTATTGCTATGAAGAGAGACGAGGGCATGTCGCATTGGTGAGACCAACACCAGATGATTTTGAGATCGTTAGCACATTCAAAATCACCAAAGGATCGGGTCCCTACTGGGCGCATCCAGCCATTTGTAACGGAATTTTGTACATTCGACATGGGGATGTTTTAATGGCTTACGATATCAAAGCAATGTAGGACAGGTTGGCAACCTGTCCTACAAGGACACAAAAAAATGAAAGGATATTACGAAGAAAAACTTTCTTCTGAAAAATTATTAAAGGTCTATAAAATCGCACCGCCCAGAGTTCAACAATATTTAAAGGCCGAGCTTTCCTATGTCTTGGAAAAAATTAGCTCAAAAGATGTGTTATTGGACCTGGGTTGTGGCTATGGCAGGATCATTCCGCAATTGGCTCGAAAAGCAAAATTTGTGATCGGCATTGATACGTCTTATGCCAGCCTGCTGATGGGCAAAGAAATGTTGAACGGCGTTTCCAATTGTCTGTTGATTGAAATGAACGCCATCAAACTGGGATTTCTGGACAATTCTTATGATGTGGTGATCTGCATTCAAAACGGTATTTCAGCGTTTCATGTCGATCAGAAAAAATTAATTCGTGAAAGCATCAGGGTTACGAAGCCTGGTGGTACCGTTCTTTTTTCGACCTATTTGGATAAATTTTGGAGCCACCGCTTACATTGGTTTCAATTACAAGCTGATGCTGGTTTGCTCGGTGAAATTGATTACAAAAAAACTGGCGATGGCGTGATTGTCTGTAAGGATGGATTTAAGGCAACGTCGGTCAGCCCAGATCAATTTTTCGAATTAACCAGAAGTTTGGATGTTCAATCAACAATTAAGGAAGTGGATGAATCCAGTGTTTTTTGTGAGATCAGGAAGAATATTCCTCAATAAATCTTCCATATCATAGTTTTCTCAGATTCGCCTTTTATTCCGATTACAATTTTTTGCATATTAACCAAAATCTTGATCTTTTCCTCAAATGGCAATTTTGCTTGATCCTTGTGGAATTGCTCCTTTCTTTCGAACAACTCCTCTCGGGTGATTATTTTACCCTTATTTATAATGATCTTTTTCTGGTTCGTTTCTTTGTTTAACATGGTCAGTCCTCTAAAAATTAAATTGTTCTTTCAAATTATAGCTATTCAAAATATCATTGAGCTTTTTCTCATCGATCTCTGCCTGTGTTAAAAGTTTTTCAACTTTTTCCAGATCCTTTTTTCTTCCCGCCCGAAAGAGTATAGCAATAAGATATTCTGGAGTCACTACCTTTGTCTCAACTCCCTCGTATAATATTGTTTTTGCATTGTTCATAGCCTCTTCCTCAAGTTCATCTGCAGGAATGAACTGCACAGGTATTCCTTCCACAATAATATGCTCCCCCTTCCATGAACAGCCCTTTTTCTTAAGATAATCAAATATTGGTGAAAGGACAATTAGTTTTTTTTCTTTTTCTTTCGGCGGTAGCGTAATAAATATGTCTAAATCATAGGTCAGGAAAGGCTCGATGTAAAATAATGCTGCGATACCGCCACCTATCGCATAGTCCTCTATCAAATTTTTCTTTTTAAGCTCATTTATAATATTTATTGCTTTTTTCATTGTGTTAAATTCCTCGCCTCTTACTAGAATAAAATAAACCTCTCAATTTCTGCCTCGCGGACTCGCTTCTCCAGATAATTATTTCCCATCGTCTTTCATTTTCAACACCACAAATGTCACATCGTCCCCCTGGGCTCTCCCGTTGCGCCACTTTTCTGCGACCTCAATGAAGTAGTCAATTATATGTTCAGGATTTTCATGCCCAATTTTTTCAAACGTCTCTTTGACACGATGATAATCAAACATCTCTTTTTCCTCATTAAATAGCTCGGGTAAACCATCGCTTAATAACAGGATGGAATCACCATTTTCAAGTGTTACGTGTTCATCTTGATAGGAAAAATCATCGAAAGCGCCCAATGGCATTCCTTTGAGCACGATCTCATCGACTGTCTTTGTTCGATTTCGATATATATAAATGGGAGGCATCCCGGCAGCGGAGGCGATCAGCTCATTGTCTTCAATTTTGACAAGAGCCAAAGCCATATATAAATTCCCCAGGTGCAATTGCTTAATGGTTCTGGTGCAATTTTCAAAGAATGTCTTAAAATCAGCTTGGGAAACATTGGCGACGAACAAACCCTTTATCACGGAAACCATGGTACCAGCATTTAAACCATGACCTGTTGCATCACCGATTACGACTGTCAGGCAGCCTTTGTCATCAAGATAAAAATCGTAGTAATCACCGCCGACTTCAGTTGCGGTTTGCATGTGAACTGCTATATCAAGATGGGGAACTGTCGGTAATTTTTTGGGCAGCATGGAAAGCTGAAGCCTTCGGGCTTTCTCAAGTTCAATAGTCTTGCGTTCATTTTCTGCCTGAATGGCTCGTGCCTGCGCTTCGGCTGCCTGTGCCCTGAGTTCAGCCTCCCGAATTTTTGCCCGTGACCTTTCTCGTCGCACAACAACAATTCTTTGGATTCGATGTGTAATAAGAAATAAAGCGATTACTGACATAGTATAAAGTACATAAGCCCATGTCGTCTTCCACCAGGGTGGGGTAATTATAATCCGGATTGTCGTCCCTTTCTTATTCCATACGCCATCATTATTCGATCCACGCACCCGGAAGAAATATTCGCCCGGTTCCAGATTCGTATACGTGGCGCTGCGACGGTTGGCAGCCTCGTGCCAGGCGTGATCGTAATTTACCAACATATAAGAGTATTTATTTTTTCCCGGTTGATTATAATGCAATGCCACAAATTCAAATGAAATATTGTTCTGCCAATGGGCAAGCTTAATTTCAGTCGTTTCAGAAACATGTTTCTTTAACGGAGAATTGTTGGCGATGGAAACAGATTCGCCAAACAATTTAAAATCAGTTATGGCAATTTGTGGCTCGTAAGGATTATCTTTAATGCTGTCTGGATGAAAAATATTGAAACCATCGATACCGCCAAAAAACATTTCACCTCTATCGTTTTTATAGCATGCCTGACCATTGAACTCTTTGCTCTGCAAGCCATCATCAACATCATAATTAATGAACATATTCGATGTTGGAATAAATTTTGAAATACCTCGATTGCTGCTGACCCAGATATTGCCCTGGTTATCTCCCAGTACCCCGTAAATTACATTATTTGGTAGATCACTATTTGCTTCGGTAAAATGCTCAAATTTCTCTGTTTTCGGATCGAATCGGTTGAGCCCACCTCCAAAAGTCCCGATCCAGAGAATCCCATCATCACCAATATAGATCGATTGAATTGAATTATTGCTCAGACTATTTTTATTGCGTGGATTGTGGCGGTACCGTATAAAAATTGGCTTTTCGGGTTTGAATATTTCTGAAGCCCCTTTTCTCCTACCCTCATCTTTGTTTAATACCAGCTTATTTAATCCACCGCCAAAAGTACCAATCCACAGCACTCCAGATGAATCTTGTGCAATAGCACGAACCGAATTGTAACTCAGACTAGTCGGATCATCAGGATTGTGGGTAAATCGAGTAAAATTATCTGCGCTTCGATTATATTTATTTAGCCCTTCCTCATCTGTTCCGATCCAAAGTGTGCCTGATTGATCCTCAAATATAGCACGAACCACATCATTGCTCAGGCTGGTCGGATCGTTGGGATTATGATGATAATGGATAAATGACTCATTACTTCGATTGAATCGATTTAGCCCGCTTAAAGTACCCACCCAGAGTTCGCCATACCTGTCTCCGTTTAATGTAAACACTGTATTGTTACTCAGGCTTTTTGGGTCTCTCGAATTGGAAAAGTAATGTTTTAGCTGTTTTGTCTTCGGATCAAATCTATTTAAACCACCATCTATAACACCAACCCAGAGATGTCCCTGTTTATCCTGGTAAAAAGAACGCGTAATCGTTGCGCTTAAACTGTTTGGGTTTGCTGGATTGTGGGTAACTGTCTTGAATTTCTTGGCATACAAATCCAGCTTATTCAATCCACCAGTATTGGTTCCAATCCAGAGAACCCCTGTGGTATCAATGTATGTGGACAGAATGAAATTATTACTTAAGCTATATGGATCACTGGGAATGTGAGTGTAATGATAAAAAGTTTCAGTTTCTTTTTCAAAAAAATAAATTCCATCGAATCCAAGAGTTGTGATCCACAGGTCACCGTTAGTGTCTTCAGTTATGGAATTAACGATATTGCTGCGATTGCTCGGATATTTTGGATTAGGAAGGAAATATTTAAAAGATTCCGTTATTCGGTTGAATCGAACAAGCCCTTGAGTAGTGCCCAGCCATAAAATATTGTCCTTATCTTCGTGGATTTGCCAGATAATGTTACCGCTTCTTCCTTTTAAACGTGTGGGTTTTAAATAATAGTGTGTGAATTTTTCTGTTTTCGTTTCAAAACGATTTAGACCGCCGCCTTCAGATAATTTTTGAAGCTCTCCCGTGCCTATCCAGAGGATGCCTGGTTCATCTGGAGATTCATGGATAAACGTCACCTCATCATAACTTAAACTGTTGGGATCAGTTTTACTCGGTTGATAATGTATTATCGTATCTCGATCAGGATAATATCTATCTAACCCGGCTAACGTACCAATCCAGATGGAACTGTCTGCAGTCTCAAATCCACATCGTATGAAATTATGGCTGAGTGAATTTGGATCATCTTTCTTATACCGATAGCGGGTGAATTTACCTATCGTTCGATCCAAACGATCAACTCCGCCAGCCGCTGTTAATACCCAAAGATTTGATCGAAGATCTTCAAAAATGAAATAAACTATATCACTGCCGATACTGGTTGAATCGTATGGATTATGGGTAAAATGGGTAAAAATTTCATTTTCCCGCTCAAACCTGTTAAGCCCACCGCCGACCGTAGCAATCCACAGCATACCAGAACGATCTTCGCAGATTGCTGAAATTTGATTGTTTGATATGGAAGTTGAATCAAACGGATTGTATTTGTATTCGGTGAATTCATAGCCATCATATTTATTCAGTCCGGACTGCGTACCGAACCATAAGAATCCTTTTTGATCTTTGTGGATGACTGTTACGATGCTCTGGGATAAGCCTTCATCGAGGGAGATGTGCTCAAAACGGAGAATTGATTGTTGAGCATTTAAGATTATCGGGATTGTAAGGATAAAAATAACTGTGAATTTAATTAATTGATTAAAAAATTTTGTTGGAGTCTTCGTCATTTTGGATTACTCCGATATAACGATTTTGAAAAAAAATAGGACTAATCGATTGTTTTTATATATTTAAATCTCGGTTTTACTATATTAACCACAATGTTTATCCAATCCCGTCACATTGCTATTACTACATAGTCAGATTAAAATCTTAAATGTCATTCCGAACGAAGTGAGGAATCTGTTAGTCCATCGTATTATGCCAAATAAGAATTTCTGTTTGATGTACAGATTTCTCCTCACTTCGTTCGTCGAAATGACAGGTTTATTTTAATCGATTTTGAATAATGTGACTAAGTAGTGCTATTTACAATACGAAAATATTTAATAATTGTCAATAACTTTTCCCTGATTTTTATCTTGATGCTAATTCTTTGATTAATTTATATGCTTTTTCTGGATCGTACTCATCTTTTAACATTTCCTCTGTCCGACATTTGATGCGGGGGACTAATTTCTTATATTCATAATCGATTCGATGCTGATCAAAAATTTCTTTTCCCAACTGGCTAATCATTCCAGCTTTTACTCTTTTTATGCCAAGATATACCTGAAGCAAAGCTGCCGCTCTTCCAACAATTTTGTCCTTTAGTATTAGACTGGCTGGATCATGATTTTGTTGCCTTAAAAATATTTCTAATTCAAAAATTGGATGCAACCATCTTCCATCACTGTAAAAAATCAAGTTATCACCCAAAAATGCTTCTAATGTATGGTTCATAAAACCTCATTTCTGAAATAATTTTTATCAATAGAATGGAAATCAAATTTTTCATTTTTCGTATTGATCCTCATTATTTGCAAGTTATTGGTTCTGCTATTGTAGGACAAGATGCCATCTTGTCTTACATTTATGCCCTTCTCGCTTTTCTCAACCTCTGCCAGAATGGTTTGTAAAGAAAACTTCTTTCATCCAAAGCACACAATTGTTCAAACAACGGCTTTGTCACAGTAAATGCAAGAATATCATGCGGCAAATACTGGCGCATGGCAATGTCAGTTGCACCAATCATGGCTTGTGGAATATACAAATCTTCAAACAATGGAACCAATTCCATACATCCCGAACCGAACGAAGCGAGAACTGGCAGCGGATCGGTCGGGGCATTGTTATACTGGGCGCCCAGCATAAGTAAACTTAGTTGATCGGGATTGACATAAAAAGTTATGCTTTTTAGGTATTCATACTGTCCTGCTCGCAGTGGGCCAATTAAAATATTATCATATTCTCGTTGATATGGCTTGTGGTTATCCAGCCACTCGTTCATCAGATCGTGCGAGGCTTTCAATCCCTCATCATCCACGAGAAATTTTACAAAATCTTCCCGTGATCTTGTTTCACGATCGAATATCCAATATCCCGCGCCGCCGCAACCGAAATTATCTTTAGTCAACTGAAGTGTTTTTCCATTTAACCAACTTTTATAGAAAGCGAACATGCAAGCATGTTGACCTGGATTTGGCATAACCAGTGGTTCGAAAGAAACAGGATCAGGGGCATCATAAAATCCAATAATTGGATTGGTAATACCAGATATTTCGAGTAATCGATCTGGATCAGGTTGCAAGATTTCCTCCGTTGGTGATTTCATCTTATCTGTTTTACACTTTAAATTGTATTAACATACAAAGATTTAATATAAATATCAATTAAATTTTCGTGTTTTGTATTTTTATTCAATTTATGTAATTGAATTTTTAATTTTTATCAATTTTTATATTGACAAATATCATCACATGTGTTAAATTAATTAAACATAATTCAAAACAATAATGTTCATTGATTGTTAAAATTTGCGTGAGGTGTTATGATAAAACAGCGAATCGGTTCTCTCAATCTAAAAACATTATACCGCCAGAATGACTTTAAGCCGACTCTTATTCTACTGTTAGCAGCTATGTTACCTACGATCCATGTTTATTTCGGTTCCATTGATTTCGCACGGAAGACATTTCCTTCAATTAGCGGATTCGGCGCTTCAAACTACATGTTTTTATCGATGTTTATTTTGATGGGGCTTGTGCCCGCAGCGATTGTGGTTGTTATATTCAAGGAACCTTTGCGAGATTATGGATTAGCCATCGGCAATTGGCGCAGCGGTCTTCCAGTTACGCTTTTTCTAATCATTGTGATAGCCGGAATAATGCTCTATCCTTCATCTCAACTAGTAGAATTCCGAAACGTTTACCCTTTCGACAAAACCGCAGGAGATTCAGTTTTTACATTTATCCGTTTTGAATTGATGCGGGGATTATTTTTTTATACTGCCTGGGAATTTTTCTTTCGTGGATTTATGCTGTTTGGTCTGAGGAAATTTGTTGGTGATTGGATTGCTATTTGTATCCAAACCATTCCTTCATGTTTGTGGCACATCGGGCTGCCAACTGGGGAAATTTTCGCTTCCATTATAGCTGGCATATTGTTTGGAATCATCGCGATTCGAACTCGATCGATATTGTGGGTGTTTATTTTACACTATCTAATTGGCGTATTTCTCGATTTGTTTATTGTTATAACTTAGCGCAGTGTATTACTTTTTATATCTTAAATTATTTTTTAACCACCAGGACACAAAGATAAAAAGCTTTTCTTGGTATCTTGGTAGTTAAAATTTATGAACAATTAAAGACATCAATAAAAGAGACTGAATTTTGGAAACAAAAATAATAACCGGAAATCCAATTTATGATAATTTTTATCCAACAATCAAAAATTTTTTAGAACAGGATCAGGTTACTTATATAATCGATGGTGAACGAGTTCATGGCTACCGAAGCCCGGACTGCAATGCAATCTGGCTCCGAGATCATTCCGATACGCTTCGCGGCGCACGCTATTTTGAAGACGATATGACCAGTGCAGTTTGATTTTGTCTCCTGCGCCATGGATCGAGAAAATTGGACTAAATACGTGCGTGTTCCAGTGGAAGCGGATGTGGAATTTCGGTTTATCAAAGCGCTCTATTTAGCCTGGCAGGCAACAGGAGATGATAAATGGATAGCTGAAATGTTACCCCATGCTGAACGAGCGATGAATTATATTTTCACTCACCCCTGGCGCTGGTCAAAGGAGCATGGGCTGGTCAAAAGGGCTTATACTATCGATACATGGGATTTTGATTATGTTGATGAAGATCAGCCCTGGCTCAATTTCCAGATTACCGATAAAACCCATTGGGGTATCATGCACGGCGATAATTCCGGGTATTTTGAAGCCTGTTTATTGCTTTCAAAAATTTATCAACATGTCGAAAATGATGAGCGAGCAAATTATTGGTTTGATATAGGGAAAAAAATTCGGGAACGAACCAACAAATTATGCTGGAACGGCAGGTTTTATTCCCATCGAATTCCACTGGATGGTTTTCGCATAGCCGGTGTTGATGAGGCTGATCAGCTTTCACTATCCAATCCGATGAATATAAATCGAAGACTCACGACCCATGACATGGCAGTTAAAATAATTCAGGAATATCAACGACGAAGAAAACAAACAAGCGCTTTTGCCGAATGGTTTTCCATCGATCCTCCATTTCCAGATGGATTATTTGGCGATCGGAAATTGATTGCCGGTGCTTATTGTAATGGAGGGATTATGCCGCTGGTTGGCGGTGAACTATCCCGGGCAGCTTTTGAACACGGTTACGAAATATACGGTGTGGAAACACTTTTAAAATATGCTAAGATGATTTATGAAAAGGGGGAGACCTATCTCTGGTATTTTCCTGATGGCGCGCCATCTTCACTGGAAACCAGCACCAGTCCTGATGCCACACCAACAGATGGCTGGGGTTCGTCTGCCATGCTATACGCGTTTATGGAAGGATTGGTCGGTGTTGTTGATGAATACTATCAATTCAAAAAAATAAAATTAGCTCCCCGTTGGGTAGTTGCTAATGTGAGAAATGCCCGTGTACAGGTTGGTTACGGTGCTTCCGATGCTGGATTAAAATATGAATTCCAATGGTCTCCCGAGAAGAATCAAATCTGTCTAGAATTGGAAGGTGAAATGGAGGTTCAGTTGCATCTGCTTTTGCCTGAAAAGAAAAAAGCTGTAAGTTTAAAATTTGCCGGGAAGGAGATTCCTTTTCAAAATGCCAGGATTGAAGAAAGTGGTTATATAGAGGCTGTGGTTTCCGTGAAAGGAAGAGGAAATGTTCTTTTACAATATAAAAAAAATGAAAATTACAAATAAAAAATTGAAAAATTTGAATTGTACTAAGTTTATTGTTCCAATCCACTTGCGTAAATCTCACCAAAATTCCCCTTGACTTTTACCCAAAAAATTATTACTATGGATTTACAAGAGGGGAGCACTTTTGAATGATACTGGAAGAAATACTATTCCAATACCAAAATCTCATCTTTAAAGTCGATACTGCCTGCCGGAAGCTGGAACAACTTTATCAAGAGCATTTGTTGTGCAAACCAGGATGCAGCCAATGCTGCGAAGTTGAGCGGACGGTTTGTTCTGTAGAAGCGTATTTCATTAAGCAGCAGTTGCAAACTTTATCAATTCAGAAAATCAAGCGATTGAGAAAACTTCATAAGGATAATGATGAAACCTGCCCGATGTTGCTTAGAAACCGTTGTGTTATCTATCCCGCCCGTCCGATAATCTGCCGCACTCATGGATTGCCCATCCTCTATCGTGAAGCCGAAAGAGCTTTTGTTGACTATTGCCGTCTTAATTTTACACAACTCCCTCAAGATTACAAGTTTAATGAACAACATATTCTTGATATGAATCCTTTTAATATTGAACTCGTTCAAATTGATAATAAATTTTCAGAACATTTTTTGGAAAAACCCTGGCGCCCTGATAATCGCAGATCGCTAAAAAGCATTTTATTTGATTTTGATCTCAACTTAAAATAAAATCGTGACTTAAATATCAAATTAATTCTGTTTCAAAAATGAAATAGGAAATAGATCGAAGTAAATTTTTTAAATATTTTACTTGACATTTCAGAAAAAAGAATTATATTGAAAATATAACGCTATCGATCAAGATCGGATCTTTTTGAATCTTAATCGATGCTTATGCGGGTCAAATGTTTTCACACCTTTGTTACCAATAAATTGGTTTTCCACAGTTTTTATATGCTTTTATTTTTGCCAGGTGCTAACTGGCTCGGTAAAATTCTTTTGATCAGAAAATCTGTCTAATAGCATTCGGGTCAAATGATTTTGCAACGCCAGACAAGGCGATGCTTTTTTGTCTCTGGATGATTATTCGACCAGCCTGTTTCATCAGTCGGCTTCGGAGGAGAGGAAAAGATGAGAAAGCTGTCGATTTTCATGTGGGGGATTTTTTTTTCTTTTTTTGGATTCAGAACCAGTTTTGCGGAACAGCCAGCCACCGAAACATTCGAATATGCGATTTCCACCTGCCAGAACTATCTAATCGATGCA
>SMTZ1_10021886_pt1 | contig 10896 bp, 7 predicted proteins | sample DeeMarSWOR136_30_FD_25667 | JGI IMG/M metagenome (IMG submission 25667)
AAACTTATGACTAGCTGCTATGATTGTGGATAATTCAAAGGCCGAGAAACTTATGACTACCAAACGAAACCTTGAATAAAATCTAATTTGGCTGCACGATCGATTATGGCACGAACCCTTGATTCTTATCTCATCGGATCTGATTTTGAGTTCACATTTGTTTCTTCCTTGACTTTTGATTGAGGCTTTTGGTAGTACTGCACTACAAAACAGATACGCACATATCCTAAGTCCAAGATAGCACATAGTCAAAACAAAGGGGTCTACACTCTTGACAAACAGTCAAAATTTGTCAAGAGTGTAGGGGCTGTTGCCCAAACAGCAACTCCCCTGCAGCGAATATTAAAGAATTTTTGGTAACCATTCTTGGCGAAGCGAAAGAAGAGCAATTTCCGCTGGAATGGTCAAAAAGTATTTTTAAAGAGCAAAAGGGGATTTGAGCAACAGCCCGTGTAGGCTTGACCCTTATATTCATTATGAAGTAAATCTGAGAGCTAATTTCTCTTGACTTGAGAAACTTTTTGTCCTTTGAGTAATTGTGCAGTTTCTTCTTGATAATTAATCAAAGACAAGGAAAGGAGGTAGAGTTAGGCATGGAAAAGTCTTTAGAAGAAAGGGTTAGATATTTAGAGGACACTAAAGAAATACGAGAGCTGATGCACAAGTACTGTTATACTATGGATGCAGGCGACTGGGATGGTGTGATGAGTTGTTATGCCAAAGAATGTTCCTGCTATTTTGGCCACTTTAGCCAAGGGGAGGTTAAGACAAGAGAGGAAGTAGAAGATTTCTATAGAAAAGTCCTCATGTCGATGTTTGCGGTCTTTATTCACCGAATTACAAATGAGATTATTGACATAAAAGATGAGACGCACGCAACTGGAAGGTGGTATCTTGATGAGCCATGTATCCTCCAGGAGACAAAACGTGCAGCTTGGTCATCATGCACCTATTATGTGGACTTCGTAAAAGAAGATGGAAAGTGGTTGTTTAGCAGGGTTACTGTTAGCGACTGGCGTTGGATAAGCGACTATGAAAAGGGATGGGCCAAGGAGCCATTTACGGTGCCTGGCAGTCATTCACCGGAGGACATAGCCAAAGACCTGAAGAGATGGGAGGCTGTCAAACAGCAGCTTTCCTCAGAGTAGGGGAACGGGGGTCAAATCGTTATTTTTGATAAATCACCTCCTCGCCTGGCAGTGAAGAGTTATTGAAACACTAGTCAGAGGGAAAGGGGACGTCCTTAAATAATTCAATAAAGGCATTGATCAATTGCTAGTCATTGTCTTCAGCTATGACTTCTCCTTTTTCAGCTGCATAATCCAATCGTGAGGGCCTCATTTCATGAACAATAGCCAAATCTGTTAAGGTCCACTCCAACTCCTGCTTGAGAAATACTGAATTATTTAAGGACGTCCCCCATCCTGGCAAAGTATTTACTATGGCTTCGCTGGATCAGCTTGTGACCCATACCCGCATACGAGAATTTGTCAGTGTCCCTAGCGCAAATTAGACAACAATTCTACAATGAACACAATCACATCCTCAAATTCCGGGGCTAAAACCAATATGTGAGTGCATGTGGAGGGGAACGTTCCTGCAGAAATTGCCTGACGGCTCAGTATTTCGGTTAAAGACTCCGTATTTTGCAAGTACGGATCTAGAATGATAAAGGTTGCAATAGAGGTGTATATTTGAATAGCTGTGCAATTTCTGCATGAACGTCTCCCTTTATCATATTATTATTAGGGCGGTCACGAGCCCAGCCGCATAGGAGGACATCATGGAAACGGATAGTTACCAGAAATTGGCGCGTCATCTAGACAAGCTACCCGGGGGGTTTCCGCCTAGCGACAGCGGTGTGGAATTGCGCTTGCTCAAAAGGTTGTTCACCCCTGAAGAGGCGGAGCTGGCCGTGCACCTGACCCTGGATCGGGAGGAGGCCCAGGTCATTGCTGACCGGGCCGGGCTCGGTCTCGCTGAGGCGGAGCAAAGGCTCAGGAAGATGGCCCGCAAAGGGCTCATATTTTCCATCGAACCAGAGAGTGGCCCTAACCTCTACCACGCTGTCCCATGGGTGATCGGTATCTATGAGTTCCAGGTGAATAGACTGGATGAGGGCTTCGTCCAGGATCTAAACGAGTATGCCTCCACAAGGGGTAAGGATGCGCGGCCGCAACCCATCCCCCAGATGCGCACTATCCCTGTGGGGCAGAGCATCGAACCTCAGCTGGAAACGCTAACTTATGAGCGGGCCGAGGAGCTCGTCAAGACCCACGAGAAGTTCGCGGTAGCCCCCTGCATCTGCCGCCAGAAGGCCAAGATAGCGGGTGCTGGCTGCGATGCGCCTATGGAGACCTGCCTCATGTTCGGCGATTGGGCGGACTACTATGTTCGCAATGGCCTGGGACGCTACATCGATCAGGCCGGGGTGATGGAGATCCTCACTCGGGCCGACGAAGCCAACTTAGTGCTCCAACCCAACAATTCCAAGGACATCGTTTTTATTTGCTGCTGCTGCGGTTGCTGCTGTGGGGTTCTGACCCGTATCAAGCTCCATCGTAGGCCATCTAAAGTGGTGGCCAGCTCATTCATGGCCAGGCATGAGCCCGAAACCTGCGAGGGCTGCGGGCTCTGCGTGGATCGCTGTCAGATGGGGGCTCTGACTCTTGAGGACGACCACGCGGTCCTGAACCCCGACCGCTGCATTGGCTGCGGGCTCTGCGTGTCCACCTGTCCAACTGGCTCGTTAACCCTGGTGCGCAAACCCGCCGGCGAGCAGATTAAGGTGCCCGTCAACATGGACGCTACCTGGCGAGAACTGAGCCAGGCCTGGGGTAAACAGGGATAGGATCATCAACAGCTCCACGATCGCAAGAGTCGGGTCAGTAGTACAACAATTCGTAAAACTCCCATGTGTTGTGCCCTAAGCACGTAATGCGAAGCTAACAACTCCTCCTATATTTGAAAAGAATTTGAAGGCTAAAAAACTTATCACTACCAAATCAAGTCTGTAATAAAATTTCGATAGTCGTGGGTTTCAACTATGGCAAGAAACCTGAATTTTTCACCAAAGCCAAATTATGCACAATCATCAAAGAATGCTATAGTTTTTAGGTTGCTGATATGTGGCAGCGTGCAAACCCGAGCCAGTGTTGGATATTTTTCCGATAACAGAACATTGTGGAAGCTGAAGGTATTGGCAAGTTATCACAACTTCTTAAGTGGAGATGAATTTTATGCCTTCTAAAGACCGGAAAGCTTTGTTTGGCTGCCGTACAAATATTAGATATCGATCATTGCTTTCCAAGGCGCTATTTCATTGTATTCAATAACAGCATCTTTTTTTATTGATTTTCCCCAGGTCTTCCCTTCCCATTACCATTGATATTGAGCAATGTTTCAATGCATGCTAATTTTCTATATTTATTGTATTCGGCAGAAACTTTCCTGCGTAAAAAATAGTGATCCTTTTAGAAATGGAAAAAGTCACTCCAAACACAGGCCAAAATCAAAGACGCTATGATATTGACTGGCTGAGGGTCACCGCCATGCTGGCGGTCTTCTTTTTCCACAATGCCAGATTCTTCGATATCTTAGGGTGGCACATAAAAAATGCGGAGCAAAGCATGATGGTGACTTTGTTCATTGTCTTGCTCGCTTTATGGACAATGCCGCTCTTCTTCCTGCTCTCAGGGGTTGGTTCCTGGTATGCATTAAAAACCAGGAGCAGCGGACAGTATCTCCTTGATAGAGTCAAGCGCCTCCTGATTCCCCTTTACACGGTGGGTGCATTTGTGTTGCTTCCACCTCAGCTTTACTGGGAACTTGTCACCCAGAGGGCGTGGACGGATTCATTCTGGACGTCATACCCGCTGTATTTCAGGCGAACCTTGAATCTTAGCCCAAGTCCCATGTTCGGCTCCTTCTGGCCGGGCCATCTCTGGTTTCTTAAGTATCTGTTTCTCTTATCTCTCTTCACTCTGCCACTACTTCTCTATCTTAAATCGGAATCTGGCCAGCGCCTAATCGAAAGACTGGCTTGCTGGTCCGAGTTCCGGGGTGGCATATTCCTGTTCCTGATTCCCCTTGCCCTTGCCCGCATCTGTCTCAGGGGATTCTTTGGGGGAGAGCATACCTGGGCCGATTTAACCGAATACGCGGTCTTCTTTGTCATAGGCTATCTCATACCGACCAACAAACGCTTCACAGAAGGCTTTAAAAGGCATGGGTGGGTATGCTTGGTGCTGGGGATCGCTGGATTTGGAGGTGTCTCTTTTATGTCAATTGAACTGAGATATAGCCCTCTAGCCGGCGAGTCCTTCTCGTGGATATATCTGCTCTTCCAAATCGTGTGGAGCATTGCCAGCTGGAGCTGGGTCGTCTTTGTGCTTGCCGTTGGAGCAAAGCATCTAAATTTCAACAGCAAGGTACTCGCCTATGCCAACGAGGCGGTCCTCCCCTTTTACATCCTCCACCAGACCATAATTTTGCTCGCGGGCTGGTATGTTATACCGGCTCGCATGTCCATTCCGTTGAAATACCTGATTATCAGCACGAGTTCGTTTGTTGTGATCATGGCCCTGTATGAACTGTTTATCAAACGGATTAATGCAGTACGGTTCATCTTTGGCATGAGGCTTTGAGCAAATCTTAACTTTAACAGAGTATCCTCCCACCTTGCTGAATTTATCGATTTGCGGAAGAACTAATCATTTATCACCTACCACCCTGGCAGTGTTTCATTTGAAGTTAGCTGTTATCTTGGGCAGGAATCTATCACGCTCAATTCATGAGATTTAGATGAAATATGAAAGTGTGAGAGAAATCCTATATGTCTCCAGTGATGGCAAGGTTCAATCGATGATCTCACAGGAAACAATTGAGGAATAGCAAAGAGTTGGCGAGACTTTGGCCCAGCAATTTCCGGGAATTGATCTAGGCCCAATCCTTGAACTTCTTACTGTCAAGGCAGAACTGATTCTAGCTTCAGGCTTGCCCGAGCCAGTGTGCGATGATCCTGATGATGACAAGTTTCTGGCATGTGCCCTTGCAAGTAAGGCCAAGCTGATTGTTAGTGGAGACAAACATTTATTGAGAGTATCTAGTTATCGAGGGATAGTGATTCTAAGTCCTCGGAAATTTATTGACGAATATCTTATATGGGAATTGTGAAGCTAACCAGTCAATCCAGCTGACCTGGAAAACCGCTGCGCGATTTCCAGATAGCTGATCTCCACGTTTCTTAACATAGAAAGGATCATTTCAGAAAAAGCTATAAAAAGGTGATATCGGATTAGAAGCAAAATTTGAGTATGAGAGGGGACATCCGTGCAGGAATTGCCTGACGGCTCACCATTTCGGTTAAAGACTCCATATGTTGCAAGTACGGATCTAAAATGATAAGAGGTTGCAATAGAGGTGTATACAATCATCAATTAATGGATGTCGATTCTTAGATCTTTGAGGGCGTCCCGCTTCACAATTTGAGCCTGAATTCTGCATAGGTTACAAATTCTGACATCCACACAATTCAATAAACAGGAAAATATACATTGGTGAAAAAGCAATAGGTATATCTGTCGAGAGGATCGAAAGGTCGATATTGCTTGTTCGTGGCCATAAAGTAATGCTCGACTATGACCTGGCAGATCTGTATGGCGTGCCAACAAAAACACTTAAACAGGCCGTAAGGAGAAACATTGATCGATTTCCTTCCGAGTTTATGTTTGAGCTTACACACAAAGAGTTTGCCTACTTGAGGTCACAAATTGTGACCTCAAGTTCACCTCAATGGGGTGGGAGACGTTATACTCCTATGGTCTTTACCGAGCAAGGGGTGGCTATGCTCTCAAGTGTTCTGCGAAGTAAACGTGCGGTTCAGGTTAACATTGAAATTATGCGAGCCTTTGTTCGACTACGCGAAATGCTTTCCGCACATAAGGATCTTGAGCGAAAGCTGATTGCATTAGAGAAAAAATATGATGAACAGTTCAAAGTTGTTTTTGACGCCATTCGTGCCTTGATGGCTCCACCTGAAAAACCAAGAAAAAAAATAGGATTTGAGGTAAAGGAGCCCAAAGCTCAGTATGGTATAAAAGGTAAAAAGAAATAGTCAGTGGAGGTCAAACCTTAATTTTGAAAAATCACCTCCTCGCTTGGCACTAAAGAGTTATTGAAACAGTAGTCAAGGGATTAAAATAGGGCGCATGAGTTAAAATAGAGGCAAGGTCAAGCCAATTTACATCGCGTGGAACCACAAACGGTTTTCCTTGACTTTTGATTGAGGCCTTTGGTAATTAGTAAAAAAAAGATACGGAGATACCCTAAGTCCAAGACCGCAGTAATAATGCGTGAGGCAGGTATCTACCGGGTCCATGGCTGGCCCCCCCCGGTGGTCGGGGCAGTATCTATTAACCTTTTTGATTATCCTAAGTCCGCTCTAGTGACCCCGTCGGCACTGACAGGGAAGAAATAGAGGGCAGGTAATCAGAAGGCTTGTTTCAAGATGGAGAAACCCCTCAAAATGTGCCTACATTGCCTCCAACGGAATGTGGCTATTCTGGCGGGGGCTCAATCGTCTGGATAAAGCAACCTTTCAAAAAAGAATTCTACCAGAGGAGGAAGCATAATGTTATTCCGTCACCGTTCACAAATGATCGATCTTCTCAAAAAGGTACCTCTTTTTAGCAATCTTAGCAAACGCCATCTGAACGAGATCTCAAAACATGCAGACCAGGTACTACCTAAGGCAGGTAGGGTTTTGGCTCAGCAGGGTAAGAGAGGCTGGGAGTTTATCTTCATCGTAGAGGGCAAGGCCCAGGTGAAAAAGGACGGGAAGGTCATCCGTCACCTTTCTGCAGGCGATTTTTTTGGGGAGATATCCCTCATCGATGGACAAGAGCGAACAGCAACGGTTATTGCTGAAACCGATATGAGCATATTGCTCGTGCACAGAAGGTCATTCGGCCATCTACTTGACACGATTCCAGGCCTGCAGAAAAGGATCATGCTCTCCCTCTGCAACTACCTTCGAAGAGCTGAGAAGGCCGTAAATATGTAGCTACGCCAGCAGTTGATCGATTGACACTCTCATTCATGTTTTGGATTTTCTGATATAGCTACTTCTGAGCGAAGAATCTCCAGCAAACCGAAAGCTATCTTTTACCTTTATCTGTTCTGAGAGGTAATCTGTCAAGAATCCATTCAATCCTCCAAGAATTTTTCAAAGGGACGTCAAAAATGAGATGTCCAAAATGTCAGTTTGAGAATCTAAATGGCATGAATTTTTGTGGTGAGTGTGGGGCTAAATTAGAAAGAATTTGCCCAAAATGCAATTTTTCAAATCCACCTCACTTCAAATTCTGCGGCAAATGTGGCTACAACCTAACCGTCCCCTCTGAGCCAAGCCCTAAAGATCTCTCCTTTGACGAGAAACTAGAAAAGATTCAACGGTATCTCCCCAAGGGGCTAACCGAAAAAATCCTATCTCAAAGAGACAAAATAGAAGGCGAACGTAAGCAGGTCACGGTGATGTTCTGCGACATGGAAGGATTTACAAATCTCTCTGAAAGACTTGACCCTGAGGAGGCATACTCGATCATGGATGAGGTCTACGAGATCCTCATTCACAAAGTGCACGCCTATGAAGGCACAGTTAACGAGATGACCGGGGATGGGATCATGGCCTTATTCGGGGCTCCAATCGCTCTGGAGGATGCCCCTCAACGAGCAATCCGATCCGCTTATTCCATCCACCGGGAGATGGCCAGGTTCAGCGAGAAATTAAAACAGGAGAAAGAAGGCGTACGACCCGTCAAAATGCGCATCGGGATCCACACCGGCCCTGTGGTCGTAGGCACCCTGGGCAATGACCTCCGGGTTGAGTTCAAGGCAGTGGGGGATACGGTGAATCTCGCCTCCAGGATGGAGGGGTTAGCAGAGCCGGGCACGACCTATGTGACCGAGGAGACCTTCAGACTCACTGAAGGGCTCTTTAGGTTTGAGTCTTTAGGTGAAAAGGAGATTAAGGGCAAAGAAGAGCCAGTCAAAATCTACCGGGTGATCGCACCTAGTACCAGAAGGACGCGCTTTGATGTCAGCGCCGAACGGGGACTGACCCCTTTCGTAGGACGGGAGCGGGAGCTTGAGCTCCTCCTTGATGGATTTGAGCGTGCAAAGGAAGGCAGGGGTCAGGCGTTCTCCATCGTGTCCGAAGCCGGAGTAGGCAAATCCCGACTTCTCTATGAGTTCAGAAAGGCCGTAGCAAGCGAGGATACGACCTTTTTAGAGGGTAGATGCCTTTCCTATAGCAGGGGAGTTGCTTATCATCCAATTGTAGATATCTTGAAGTCAAACTTCAATATCCAGGAGGGCGATGGGGATCTGGAGATCAGGGAAAAGGTCAAAAAGGGTCTCAAAATATTGGCAGCAGATGAAGCTTCTACACTTCCGTATATTCTGGAACTTCTGTCAGTGAAGGACAGCGGTATCGACAGAATCCCTATGAGTCCTGAGGGGAGAAAAGACCGAACCATGGAGGCAGTGAAGCGAATTGTTCTGAAAGGTTCGGAGATACGGCCCCTGATCCTGGCCTATGAGGACCTCCACTGGGTTGATAAGAATTCAGAGGATGTATTGAAATATAGTCTAGAGAGCATACCCGGGGCAAGGGTCCTGTTGATATTCACCTACCGTCCTGAGTTTGTGCACACTTGGGGCGGCAAGTCCTTTCACAGTCAGGTGACTTTGAACCGGCTCTCCAACCGTGAGAGCCTTGCCATGGTAGCCCATCTTTTGGGAACAGAAGACATCGACAGAGATCTTGAGGAGCTGATCTTGGAGAAGACAGAGGGGGTCCCCTTCTTCATCGAGGAGTTTATAAGATCCCTCAAAGACCTGAATATCATAGAGAGAGAAGACAAGAGATATCGCATAACAAAGGATATAAAGGATGTAGCCATTCCCTCTACGATCCAGGATGTGATCATGGCCAGGGTTGATTCCCTGCCTGAGGCGGTAAAGGTAGTTCTCCAGACCGGCTCTGTAATCGAGCGGGAGTTTGGCTATGAGTTGATAAAGAAAGTTACGGGTTTATCGGAAAAAGAGTTATTGTCGAATCTTTCCGTTCTGAAGGATTCCGAGCTTCTTTTTGAGAGGGGGATATTTCCAGAGTCCACTTATATATTTAAGCATGCTCTGACCAGGGAAGTGGTCTATGACTCGATATTGACCAGAAGAAAAAAGGGGCTTCACGAGGATATCGGTAATGCCATTGAGGAATTATGTAAAGATAACATCGATGAGCATTACGGAATATTGGCAGAGCACTATATTGCGAGTGAGAATTACGGGAAGGCGGCTGAGTGTTGCAGGCTAGCGGCAAGAAAAGCTGAAAAAGCGGTCTCATTTCTCGATGCGATTACCCATGCTGAGAAGTGGGTGGCCTGTCTCGAAAAGCTACCCCAGACAGAAGATGTGGAGAAGAGAATAATCGATGCACGAACTACTCTGGGGCTTTATGACGTTCAAATCAATTACTTTGCCGAGGCAAAAGAGACTATAGACCCTATCATTGAACTTGCCCTGGATCGCGATTACAAAAGGAGGATTGCTCAGATATATACGATCGTAGGAATACATAGTTACTGGATTGAGGAGGATTTCCCCAAGGCCATCAATTATCTGGAGAAGGCCATAAAGGTGGCAGAAGAGACGAATGATCTCATTTCCTTGATATTCGCAAATCACTGGCTGGGTCATGCTCTCGCCGATATTTGCGAATTTGAAAAAGGCCGTCATCATATAGAGAAGGGTTTGGAGATTGTTCAGATGGGCAATCTTCTCTGGAGCATATCGTTGCACAAAGCCTGTATAGCTTTAACTATCTATTTTCAGCAGGGAAAGATTGATCTAGCTTATCAGACCAGTAAAGAGGGATTACGGCTGGCCGAAGAGAGTGGCGATATACTATCAAAGACAGAAGCGCATATCAATCATGGTGTTTGCTGTTACGGTAAGGGATTCCTGGATGAAGCCGAGGAACATCTCTTGAAGGGGAGAAAATTTGCCGAAAGTGCCAATTTCTTTCTGTATACTTTCGTGGTCAATTTGTTTGTAGGCCTTCTCTACGTTTGCAGGGGAGAATATCGAAAAGCGCAGGACTGTTATAACAATGCAATTTCCTTCGAAAAACTTGGCATCCTCGGACCTTCATTTTTTAATCTCACTAGAATAGCTCTGGCATCTGCAAAGGCTATGAACAATGAGAAGGACATTGCTTTGCGAACATTGTTTGCATATGCGTCTGGAAATAAAGTAAAGAGATTTTCGGGCTCTATTAAAAGGTTTATGGGAGAAATCTTATTAAACCTTGATGATGAGCACATACCGGAGGCGGAGCAATGGATAATGCAGGCTATCGAAGCGGATAAAAGACATGGTATGCTGTTTGAGTTAGGAATGGATACCGTGCTTTATGCTGAATTGCTCAAACGAAAAGGTGATCAATCAAAAGCCAAAGAGAATCTGGACAAGGCAATAGAAATCCTCAGGGAATGTGGTGCAGACGGTTGGGTGGAAAAAGCTGAGAAAGAATTGGGTTCAATTTCATAATAGAATTTCAATATACTGTATATACCTAATCTCTCCCAAGAGTATAGCTTACTGCTGAGACTGTCGAAAAAGTCCAAATATTGCCTCTTATCGAAATTCACATATTGTAAAATCAACTACTTACAAGGCCCAAAATTATTGTCTTAGGGTTTTCCGACAGTCTCGCTATTATTGGAAACAATTTAAAGGCCGAAAAACTTATGACTACCAAATCAAGTCTGTAATAAATTTGATCGGTTGGCAGGTATATGATATGGCAAGTAGTCATAACTTTTCTGGTGA
>SMTZ1_10007538_pt1 | contig 10894 bp, 10 predicted proteins | sample DeeMarSWOR136_30_FD_25667 | JGI IMG/M metagenome (IMG submission 25667)
AGGCAAATCTGGGCTTTACCAACTCCACCCACCAGTCACAGAAGTCATGCCAGATAAAATCATACAATACCTTAATGGAGGAATTGAAACGATAATTCTCCATAAGCTGGGTCACATCCTGCACTGTCTTGTTAAGCCGGCTTAAAATCCAGCGATCAGCCAATTCCAGATGGTTATCGTTGATTTTAAGATCGGTTCTGTTCAGGTCCAATGATTTAAGATTCATCATTACGAATTTGGAGGCATTCCATAGTTTATTGGCAAAGTTACGGCCGATCTGAAAGGTGTTAAAGGAGATACATGGGTCCTGCCCTTCCGGAGTGACCAGGATCATGCTGACTCTTAAAGCATCAGTGCCGTATTCTTCTATTATATCCAGGGGGTCTATTCCATTGCCCAGTGATTTGCTCATTTTGATCCCCTTGGCGTCCCTGACTGTTCCGTGAATGTAAACATCAGAGAAAGGAATCTCACCCATAAATTCCAGGCCCGCCATAATCATCCGAGCCACCCACAGAAATATGATCTCCGAGGCAGTAAAGAGTGCCCTGGTGGGATAGAAGCTTTTTAACTCCTGGGTTTGTTTTGGCCAGCCAAAGGTGGAGAAGGGCCAGAGCCAGGATGAAAACCAGGTATCCAGAACGTCCTCGTCCTGCTTCAGATTGGCTGAGTTACATTTGCTGCATCCTTGGGGAGGATTTTTATCTACTATTACTTCCTGACAGTCCAGACAATACCATACCGGAATGCGATGCCCCCACCAGAGCTGGCGGGATATACACCAGTCGCGAATGTTCTCCATCCAGTGCATATAGACCTTTGACCAGTGTTCTGGATAGAATTTTATCTTTCCCGATTTAACCGCCTCAATGGCAGGTTCAGCCAAGGGTTTCATCTTAACGAACCATTGTTCTGAAAGATAGGGTTCGATAGGAGTATTGCATCTGTAGCAATTTCCCAGCGGCACGGTGTAAGGTTCTGTTTTCTCCAGAAGTTTCTTCTTTCTCAACTCAGCTAACAAAGCTTTCCGGCACTCATATCTGTCCATTCCGGAGAATTTCCCTGCGTTTTGGTTCATGCTTCCATCCGGATTCATCACCGGTATCCTTTCCAGCTTGTGGCGGTTTCCAACTTCAAAATCATTGGGGTCGTGTGCCGGAGTTACCTTTACCGCACCCGTGCCGAATTTGGGATCTACGTAGTCATCTCCGACTATAGGCAGCTCTCTGTCCAGAATGGGAAGAATGGCTGATTTTCCTATCAATTTCTTGTATCTTTTGTCCTTGGGATTAACTGCCACCCCGGTATCGCCCAGCATGGTCTCCGGTCTGGTGGTTGCTACTGTTATATATTTGTCACTTCCTTTGAGTTTGTATTTAATATACCAGAGATTTCCCTCTTTTTCTTCTCTTTCCACCTCATCATCGGAAAGGGAAGTCTGGCAGCGGGGGCACCAGTTGATGATATATTTCCCCCGGTAAATCAGGTTCTTTTTATAGAGGTGGACAAATACCTCCAGAACTGCCTGGGAAAGTCCCTGGTCCAAGGTGAACCTGGTGCGCTCCCAATCGCAGGAGCAGCCGATTTTCTTCAACTGGTTTAAGATAGCCTCGCCGTTTTTCTCCTTCCATTCCCAGGCCAATTTTAAGAATTCATCCCTGCCAATTTTCTCTTTGGTTTTCTTCTGCTTTGCCAGGTTCTTCTCAATAACCACCTGGGTGGCTATGCCGGCATGGTCTATTCCGGGCAGCCATTCCACCTCAAAGGCCTGGAGCCTTTTCCATCTAACCAGAATATCCTGCAGGGTATTATTCAGGGCGTGTCCCAAATGGAGAATATCCGTGACGTTTGGCGGAGGGATAACTATGCTGTAAGGGGTTTTACCATTTTCCGTCTCAGCGTGGAAAAACCCACCCTTAAGCCAGAAATCATACCACCTGTCTTCGGTCGGCTTGGGATTATAATGCCTGGGTAACTCCTCAATCAGCATATAGAATTAACCTCCTTAAAACAGGAAAAATAACCAACCATCATATCTTTGTCAAGCTTAATAAAAAAAACTAAAAAGATTTTGAATACTAATGATTTACAATTATATTCCTACGTAAATATCTTAATTTAGCTTGTTTTTTTAAACTTCAGAAGATGAAAAATTCAAAATCCCAAAAATTTGACCAGCTGGTCAAATTGATGACCAAACTCAGGTCAAAAAAAGGCTGCCCCTGGGACCAACTCCAGACTCATAAATCCCTTTTGCCCTATCTTTTGGAGGAATCCTATGAGGTCTTGGATACCGTGGAATCAAAAGATGACAAAAAGCTCAAGGAGGAATTAGGGGACCTGCTTTTGCAGATCGTTTTCCATTCCCAGATAGCTAAAGAGAGAAAGAGATTCGACATTTATGAGGTAGTTGACGGTCTTATGAAAAAGCTTGTTGAGCGCCATCCTCACGTGTTCAAAAGCAAAGAGAAGATCTCCTCAGAACAGGTCATAAAAAAGTGGGAGCATATAAAGCTCAAGAATGAAAACCGGGGGATTCTCTCAGGAATACCCAAAACCCTTCCGGCTCTTTTGAAAGCTTACCGGATTCAGGAGAAGGTGGGCAGGGTGGGATTTGACTGGGAGGAAAAAGATGACATCCTTTTGAAGCTTGAGGAGGAGTTAGAGGAGTTCAAGAAAATCTACAGAAGAAAAAAATCGAAACTGAAAGAGGAAGAGATCGGAGACATCTTCTTCACCCTGGTAAACTTGACCCGGCATTTGAAGATAAATCCCGAATTCGCTCTGAGAAGGACCATCAGAAAATTCGTCAAAAGATTCCACTACGTTGAAAAGGAGTTGAAGAAAAGCGGGAAGTCACCGAATGAAGCCAGCTTGAAAGAGATGGATTCATTGTGGGAGAAAGCAAAGAAAAAGCGAAGCTAATCACGATATCTCATGATTTGTAGTGGACAACACTTTGGCTTACACAAATCAGACATTGGCCAGAAGCGAATAGGGCAGGGTAGTTCTGGAAGTGTAAAAGAAGTTTTGTGCCACGAATTTAAGTTAAGACAGTGCAGAAACAAAATCTGTTAGAGCAGACCTTGAAATTCAGACTATTTGACTTCAAGAGGCCTGAGATTCTTTTGTTCCGTTTTTAAAACAAGAAAGGGGCGCCATCACCCAATAATTATCCTCTTACTTAGGTTTAGCTGCCAGGCCGCGGATAGCTCCCAGAGTTTCAGTGTACCCCGCTTTTCCAGCAAATTCTCCGGCTAATTTCTGGGCGACCAGTCCCACGATCTTTCTGAAATTTCCACGCGTAATAAGCGCCACCTGGTTTCCCACGTGGATGTGGGGATTGCGTATTCCTCCTCTGATTCCCTTGATGATTCTGATTCGGGGTGCACCTTTAACAAACCTGGCAATCACCGCCTTACCCAGAAACTTGTCAATCGGAACGGGCCAGCATCCAGCCCAATGTTTCGGCGGAAACACACCTATCATTCGGGTTGAAACGCTGCCCGGGAACTTTTTGATTGCACCCTGAAACGATTCCAGGAATTTGCCGAAATCCTGCTTGGTCCCTTTCCATTCGAATTCCGTGCTGAATGTGATTTTTTGGTTCATGAACTCCCTCCTTTCTACTGGTAATGACGCCCCTCATGAAGGTATTTCATGAAGTGATCCAAGAACAATTCATTGTTTTTCAAAGTGAACAGAATATGTTTGGCCGCCTGTATGGCCGCTTTTTCGCTCTCGCACATTATTGGTCCGGTCAAGTCTGTGTGCCCGGTTATGTAATAATTGGTGCACCCACACCAGTTCATGCAGTATTTTTGCAGATCACAAGTCTTGCATTCTTCATTGTGGTTTCCTCTTTGTTTGAGCAAGGAACAACGACGGGTCAGATCAAGGCCAGAATGCACATTTCCCAGACAGAGAGAGGAATTGTCATCTTCCCCAATAAACCTTTCACAGGGATAGATATTGCCGCTTGGGGCAAAACCCCACTCCGTTTCTCCCATACCGCACTTATCACTTTTCTCATACCCTCCTTTCAAGAAGACAATGATCTTGCTATCCATGAGGTTGACCGCGAGTTCCTGTCCCTTTTGGTAGCTTCGAATGTAGTAATCTGCAACTTTCATGTAGGTTTCCTGGAGTTTTGGGTACGCGCCTTCATCCCAGGATACACAGATGTTTAGATTCAGGTGAATAGCAGAAACGCCAAGTTCTGCAAAAAAGGATAGGCTCTCCGGCAGAAAATCAATGGTATCAGGGCCAAAGACGGCATTCACCTGCAGGGTCCCCAGTTCTTCAATAGCTGTTTGCAGGTTCTTCACCACTTCCTCAAAACTGCCCCGGCCATCCTCGTAGCAGCGATTCAGATTATGTACATGTTCCGGGCCGTCAATGCTTATGCACAGGTCAATGCCTTCATCCTTGAAAAAATCAAGAATTTCTGGAGTAAGAAGCGTCCCGTTAGATGTGACGCTTAGGCAAAAAGTCTTTCCGGGATTTCGTTTTTTCTTACGGATATAACCAACGATCTCCTTTATCAAATCAAAGCGTAAGAGAGGTTCACCCCCGAAGAAACTCAATTCGATTTCTCGCTCCGGGGGGGTAATATCTACGGCAAAATCTACAATCTTCTGGGCGGTGGCAAGGGAGATGTCCTTTTTGAATTTCCTGCCGGCATAGCAATATCTGCAGCAGAGATTACAATGGTGAGTTAAACTTAAGGTGACCTTCACTTCGATCCTTTTTGACGTGCAGTTTGGCCCTTGAGCACTGAACGCTTATAATCGAATCCTGAGCCTAAACTCTCACTCTGTGTCAGTTCAAGTAAGGCAACGCAACTTGACTTCAAAAACGATCCAAGAATTCAACTCGAAATCATGCTTCGCTCTACTTTGACCTCCAATACCTTCACGAGTTACCCTTTTGTTCCTTGCATTTAGATTATACCGTTCCTTTTCAAATGTCAAGCATTTTTTGATCTTGTCCAGAGCGCATTTTTTATTTGACTTTTCACAGAAGATGAAATCTTGCCTGAACGTTTCAGTTTTTGCACAATCTATAATTGACAATCAACTGAAGACCTGTATGGAACAAAACTTAATGGTGTAGAGCTGGGATACTGTCAGAAGTGAATCTCACAGAAAACCGGTTTCAAGATAACAGTTTTTTTCAGGCAAGGAGAATGTAAGCTACCTTCTCTGCCTAAAGAATTTTTTTCCTATTTTAGGTAAAGCAGCTTCCTTATCAAAACTCGAGCTGGTGGGTCAGTTCCTGGACGTGCCCGTCTTTCACAAAAACCCGGATTTTGATCTGAAAAGTTCCCCAGCCGGTGGCCGTTAAGACAAAGGCATGAGGTCCCTCACCCCGATCACACACTTCCTGCACGGGATCAGGAAAAGTGGGGTGCAGGGTATACTCCACACATTGAATCTGTTCCAGAACTTCGTCCGGTCCTCTGAGGAAAACGGTCCACCTCCACAATCCAGCGCGTACTTCATTTGCTACATTATCTGGAGTGATGGGAAGTGAATCCTTAACCGGTGGTGCTTCGAATTTGAGCATATGCCTTAGATGACGGACGGTACCGTTCCTGAAAATGACTTTAATTGAGATCTCAAAAACTCCCCACCCATTGCTCTTCAAACCAAAGGGATAATGTGGGTCCTCCAGAGCGCACACGTTGCGAACCGGATTAGGAAAAGTGGGATGGAGTTTATATTCCACGCACCTGATTTTATTAAGAACTTGCGGCACGGCCCTGATATAGACAGTCCAGTCCCATCTACCATTGCCCACGTAGCGTGATGTGTTTGAGGTAGAGATTTCCTGCGCATCTGAGGATAGACACAGGATCAGGCACATCCCTGCCAAAAATGCTGCAGTCTTGGGCAACATAGTCGTCTGTCTTTGTATCATTCTTCTCTCCTCATCTGAAGTCGTGTTTTTGGTATTTCCACATCGTTACTCATCCAACTTTTTTCATCACCTTCGTACGCAACGATCCTTAGCTTATCTCCAGATCTAAGGTCGTCTACGTTCACCCAAACGTCATTAGAAACCACATCGCACTTCTCGCAAGGGCGAAGTTGACGCCCCACCTGGCCAGGTTCCTCAATATAAGCCTGGACTTCGATCTTGGGAGCATCAATGGTATCTGTTTCTGGAAAGAGCAGGTGAAAACGCATAGAATAGACTTGAAAACTTTTCAAAATCTTATCTCTTTCCTCTATCTTGGTTTGAGCCTCATTCAACAGTCCCTTCAGATCCGTCACCTTGGTTTCATAACCCCTATACTGAAAGAAAACACCCACGCAAGCCATAAGGAAACCCAGCAGAATCAGAAGAGTCATAGTATCTGCCTTCAGGTTAATGCCCAACTTGGCCAAGCCAATTTCAAAAGGTCGTTTGCCCAGACGTCTCCCCCATATCAGGGCAAAAACTATCAAAGCTATTCCCACCAGCGGCAAGATCACATAAATGAATGTTATCTGATATGTCCTATCCGCTATCTGGAGTGTTGTATCCACTGAGGTAACACCTCCTTTTTTGTGGCGACTTCTCTTAATATTTTTGAGGTTGCCGAATGCTCCTAAGTAACTTGCTTGAAGTGTAGCGCAGTCGGCAACCCCTTATCCTTCAAGTATTCAGCCTGCCTGGCAACCCATTGGATACATCAGTCCATCATCACCGATGCTAATGTTTGCCCTTTATCCTTCACCACGATCCTTCTCTTCCTTTTGATGTCCAGTCTGATTCTGCTTCTCTCAACTGCGATGGCGAAAATATAGACGCCCTTCTTCCAGGTATAGTTCCTGATGGGAACAACATCAATATGATAGAAACCAGGCAACCTTCCGCGTACCGCACGGATTATTCTGACCAGCGCTCCACCCGGCGCCACGATCATCGGATCTACTTTGAAATTACGTTTTGTAAGTCCCCTGACTGGCTCTCCATCTGCATCTGTAACAGACACTACTATATAGTTGGGCTGTCTGTTAAAGGGAGCGGCGATGGTATCCTCTGAAGCTGCAACTACAATTAATCTGGCCATGACCTTGTCCTCCTTTCGCTATTATTGGACAGCATCTGGTTCTTTGGCAAAACCTTTTCATGTTATGAAAAGGCTTCTTTATTCATTCTTTTTTATCACCTCCTTTCAAGAGACCAGCTAAATGTTAACAAACCTGGAACAAGCGAATAATGCCTCATTCCTCTCCGCCTTTGGATATTCTATCTTTATTGAAACGTCTTCTCCAGAACGTCTCAGAAATTTCCGCTCTATCCCCTAAACTTCATTTGCCTTTTAATTTATCTCAGACTTACATTTACACCCCAAAATATTTTTTAACCCGCAGTTCCTCCCAGACTGTCTTCTTTTTTCTTACTTCAAAGTAATTCGTTTCCCATCAAAAAGTCAAGTGTTTTCTTAGTTTCATCCATAGAATCTTGTTTATTTGAATCCATTCAGAAGATGAGGTCTTCATTGAAGATTTTGCCTTTTACAGAAATCAATATTGGTATGAGGTGAAAAAATGAGAATAAAACCTGAATGCACTCCAGGATGTCTCAGACAAGATTTAAGTTTGTACAGATCAAATATTGATCAGGAGTGAATTTGATGGAAAAATATCAAGCCTTGTATAACGAATCCCTCTTACCCGTCAACCCACTTTCGGATAAGAGCAGCTGCTTCAGGGACTGCCAGACATAGAGGAGAACTTATTTTATTGGCATGACCATTGCGATTTGGTTTGGTCTTCTTCAAAAAGATTCGATGCCGGAGCTGAGATTCTCTCCATTTTCGAACCACTTTTTTGTTGGGTTCTGTCTCAACCAATATCTCAAGTGCATTCCACACCTCTCTTCTGGGACCGATGCAGGCAAGCGGCGGCAGAAACCTTGGGTCAATCCAGGGCCTGTAGAGTTCCACGTCATCAAGAAGATCGCGCCGAAAGATTCGTTTGGCTAGACGTCGGCCACGGGTCGACCCCCACAAAAGTGCGTAGACAAACGCACATTTCTCGCATTCACCGCAGTGCTTGCTCTGCCAGTTTGAACCCCCGCAGGATGAAAAGTCCTGAAACTTTTCCGGCACCTGTTCCAACAGGACCTTCAATACCTCCGTGTCAGTCACGTCTGCAATAGGACTGCCTATCTTCAGCCCCGAGTTCACTACGCGCTGGTAGAAACGCTGCAGCAGCATAAGATGCCTGGTTGTTTTCTGGTACTGGTGATTGATTCTCTTCTTTCGGAAGGTTGCAAAGCTGTGGTCTGCTGATGACTCGATGCCCAGGCATATTACACCAGCTCCAATTGCAGCAGCACAAAGGGCAAGAACTGCGATCACCCATCCAACTTCGTAACTACTGTAGTACCAATCACCGTAACGCTCCTTCAAGTTCTTTCGACGACCGGTTGAGAGGTAGGCAATCATGGGATTGAGTCCCAGCTTTCTTAGTTTCGGAATCCAGGTTCGCACGTCCTGCCAGGTGCGGTCACCCTGGTTCAAAAGAAGCGGAAATACCTCGTATCCAGCATAAATCAGGGCAAAAAGGGATACAATTGAATCCTTGCCGCCGCTGAAACCCAGGACTACACGCTTGGGATTCAAAGTTTTCTCCTCAGGTTGCCGCATAGTGAACTCCCCTGAAAGAGTCGGAACTGGTGTAAACCTGGGTCTTTTCCAGAATGCATCCTGCTCCGCCAGAAGCGCACCTGCAGCATCATCAAAGATCTGACGAAACTTTGGTAATTCGCATCGAACATCTACGGTCACTTCTGACGGTCTTACCTCAGCGGCAAGGTCACAGAGAATGGGTATGGAGATTAAAGACACGTCTCTGCGATGTATTTTTGCCAAGATTTCCTTTGGTGGCCTGAAGAACGCAGAAACTGGAATATCATCCACCTGGAATTCGATTCTCCAGGGACATTTTCCCTTATTCTGATGAACATCCTGTAATTTGAGAATCCTTGCTCGCGCCATTCATCTCCTTCTCCGTACGAGCACGCGATAGCGAACTTGTCTTATAGTTGCCACACGACGGGGCTAATCTGAATTATTCCTCGCTGGTAACGTTGTCCCATCCCTAACCATAGGCCGCCACTTCTCCAAATGCTTAATTCGTTTCCTGTCGATTATGAAACCTACAATCCAAGCAACCAAATTTACCAAGTACAGCACAAAGAGAAATACCCCAATTGGCCAGAATGGAGTACAAATAATTTCTATTAGAAGGTAAATCGCGACTATTAAGAAAAGTATGTTCACGAGTATTCCAAGACCATATCCCCACAGCCAGTCAAATTTTTCGCCCGTGGTTGACCACTCAACTTCCCTTCGTTCAGGGAACTTGTCTCTTTTTTCGTTGATGAATTCAGCTATTTTGAACTGAACGGTTGCAGTGGATACGACCAACAGGAGTACTGCGCCAGGAAGTTTTAACAGTTCAATGTCAATAGTCATTTCTGTCTCTCCCTTTAATGGGTGCTTTTTAATAGTTTGCCTAAAGATTTGTCACTGAATATTTTCATCTTTTTGCCTCCTTTCTTGCGAAATCTTTTTAAGATTTTGCCCGCTTTTCTTTTGCATTGCTCAGTCATTGCAAAGGTATCCTCCCTTTTTTATTCACCTTATTTTACCTGAACATCTTCCAAAAGTCAAGTTTCTAATTCACTTGAATCCATTCGTAAGAAGAAGATTAAATTTTCTGACCATAAATAACTGAGGAGCTGCCCACTTTTACCCGCTTTGCCTCGAATTTCTGAATAACCTTTTCTATGCTACCTGAATCTATATCTTTCTTTAACTTATCACACCCAGACTGGATATCTTCATCGGACAGTAGGCCAAAAGTGGAAATACCGTTACGGTAATTCTTGTCCAGATAGCGTTCCGGTATGGCATGGTCAACAGCCACATCCTGATAAGATATCTCGATGCCAACATTCGAAAATCCAGTTTGTTCAAGGAAAGAGGCGATCTCTTTTGAATCAGGAATTCGTGCCAGATCCTTTTCCAAACCTTTGGGAAAGTAATGATAATACCAGCATGCCCGTATCTGGGTGTGGGAACAGGAATCAATTGCGATATATCCGCCCTTGCGAAGCACGCGATAGGCTTCTTTTAGAAACATTTCTCTCTTTTTCACGTGGTGCAGCACCTGAATTGAGAATGCCCCGTCAAATGTTTCTGAATCAAAGGGAAGATCCGAAACATCACTGCAGATGAATTCTATCTCAGGATACTTTGCTTTAGCCTGATCGATCATTCCCTGAGATATATCTATCCCGATAACACTTTTAGCTATTTGCTGGAGTGCAGCAGTATAATTGCCCGTACCGCAGCCCAGGTCAAGAAGCACCGAATCTTTATCCACCTGAAGAATCCGGACCAGCCTCTTTACCATTTCGATTTTCGCTGCCCTACTGACATCGTAGATTCGGCTTACGCTGTCATAATCAACGTGTTTATTATCCTTCATCTAATACCTATCATCTCACCATAGCGTTTCCAGCGATCCCTGTTCTCTGGATATGCCTTTTCCAGAGGAATGCCCTTTCCTATCTTTGATATATCAGGATTTTTGCCCTCCCATTCTTTTAAATGTTCTTGTGTGCAAAAGAAATTTACCAAGGGGCAGCAGGTTTCTGCTGCCGGGATTATTATCTCGTCAGTATTCCAGATAAGAATATGGGGGTGAGATTTCGCCGCGATCTCGATATCCTTTATTTCAATGGATATCTTTTCTGTGCACCATTCGCACCGGGAATTGACCCTGGCATTTAGGTTAAACAGGCTCGGTATTCCTACAGCATCCAGCGCACACATGGCGAAAAGCTTTTTACCATTTTCGAGGATGACCTGATGTTGTGTGGGTTTGAG
>SMTZ1_10007539_pt1 | contig 10894 bp, 6 predicted proteins | sample DeeMarSWOR136_30_FD_25667 | JGI IMG/M metagenome (IMG submission 25667)
GTAACCTCACCAAGAACTCTCAGCGATAAAGCTGGACCTGGAAAAGGCATCCTTTCAGAAATTTCTTCGGGCAAGCCTAGTTCGCGAGCTACCTTGCGGACATCAGGCTTGAACAGTTCCCGTAGTGGCTCAAGAATCTTGTAGCCGTAAATCTCAGGGTCTATGCCTATCTGCTCCAAAACGTTGTGCTGGGATTTTATCCCCTTCACGGTTTCAATAACGTCGGCTTTAATTGTTCCTTGCGCGATGAACTCAATCTGCTCTTCCCGTGCGGCTTTGCCTAAAGTCTTGTAGAATTTGTCTCTGAAAGCCTTTCGCTTCTCTTCAGCGTCTGTCTTCCCCTTGAAAACCTCAAAGAACTCCTCTTTGGCGTCAATATACTTGGTGCGGATATTCAAGTTCTTGAGTGTTCTCACCACAAATTCAGGTTCGCCTTCTCTCCGAAGCCCATCATCTATGAAAACCGCCACCAACTTGTCGCCCACAGCCTTGTGAACTAAGGCGGTTGTAACGGTGCTGTCAACACCGCCAGAGCAAGCGGAAATTACCTTGCGTTCACCAACAATTTTTTGGATCTCTTTCAGGGAAATTTCAACGAAATTTTTGGCGTCAAACATGCACTTTCCTCCAAACCTTAGTGTGCTTATCTGGGCTTTTCCTTTTTTAGCTTTGTCATAAACACGCTTTGCTGAATCAGCATTACTATTTTTGCAGGTAAGCTCAGAAAAACGCTATTGAAAGATTGAGTTTGAGCTAAAAAAATGAAAATAAGAAAAGGAGAGGCTATTGCGAAAGCTGTTTTCGCAGCTCTTCATACGTTGCTTTTATGTCTTCAACAGAGGCTTCGTCTTCTATGGTGGATATGTCGCCTAAGGGTGCGCCTATTATTACGGCTTTGAGTATTCTGCGCATGATTTTTCCGCTGCGTGTTTTCGGTAGCTTGTTGACCATTGCGATGGCTGCGGGCGCAGCTATTGGACCTATCGTGGTTCTGATGTGTTTTATGAGTTCTGTGCGCAGTTCGTCTGAGGGAGAGAAGCCGCTTCGCAATACTATGAACGCTACGGGTACTTCGCCTTTCACGGGGTCTTCTTTGCCCATGACTGCTGCTTCTGAGACTGCTGGGTGCGAAACCAGTGCGCTTTCAAGCTCAACGGTGCCTATACGGTGTCCTGCTACTTTGAGGACTTCATCTGCTCTTCCGAGGAGCCAGAGGTAGCCTTCTGGGTCTTGGATGGCGTAGTCTCCGGTGTAGTAGATGTTGGGCCATCTTCCGAAGTAGGTCTGCTTGAACCTTTCTGGGTCTTTCCAAAGAGTCTGCAGCATTCCAGGCCATGGCGTTTTAATTATGAGGAAGCCTTTGTTTCCTGCTGGTGCGGGTTGTCCCTTCTCATTGTAGACTTCTGCTTGAACGCTTGGAAGCGGATATGTTGCTGAGCCGGGTTTAAGCGGAACCAAGTCTATTCCTGATAGCGGCGAGATCATGAAGCCGCCTGTTTCTGTCTGCCACCAAGTGTCGATTATGGCTAAGCGTTCTTTTCCGATTACGCGGTAGTACCATTTCCACGCTTCAGGGTTTATGGGTTCGCCTACTGTTCCCAGAAGCCGCAGGGTGCTGAGGTCGTGTTTGTTTACCCATTCTTCGCCGAACTTCATGAACATTCGGATGGCTGTCGGAGTGGAGTAGAGTATTGTCACACCGTGCCTTTCAATCATGTCCCACCAGCGGTCTTGCGCGGGGTAGTCAGGAGTGCCTTCGAAGAGGAGGGATGTTATGCCGAGTGATAGTGGAGCGTAAACGTTGTAGGTGTGCCCAGTGATCCAGCCGATGTCTGCTGTGCACCACCAGATATCTTCCTCGTTCGGGTTGAAAGCCCATTTGAGGGTCCAGTATGCCCAAACGTTGTAGCCGCCTGTTCCGTGTTGGACTCCTTTCGGTTTGCCCGTGGTGCCAGAAGTGTACAGAATAAACAGGGGGTCTGTGGCTTGCATGGGATCGGGTGGAACGTAAGCGTCTGCGCCTGCCCTTGCCAATGCATCGGTATACCAGACGTCTCTTCCTTCTTTCATCTGAATGTCTTGACCTGTTCTTTTCACGACTATGACTTTTTCGACGGTTGGCGTGGTCTGCAAGGCGTGGTCTGCGTTGTCTTTTATTTTGATTATTTTTCCGCGTCTGTATGATCCGTCAGCTGTGAGGAGGATTTTTGCTTCGCTGTCGTTTATTCTGTCTGCGAGTGCTTCGGCGCTGAAGCCGGAGAAGACTACGGTGTGGATTCCGCCTAGGCGTGCTGTGGCGAGCAGAGTTATTGGCAGTTCAGGAATTACGGGTAGGTAAACGGCTACGCGGTCACCTTTTTTGAGCCCAGAATCTTTGAGGACTTTCGCGAGCTTGTTGACTTCGTTGTAAAGTTGATGGTAAGTGTAGGTTTTGACTTCGCCCATTTCGCCTTCCCAGATGTAGGCGAGCTTGTTTTTTCGGTGGGTTTTCACATGCCTATCCAAGGCGTTGTGTGATATGTTGAGGACGCCGCCAGAGAACCATTTGTAGAATGGCGGGTTTGAGTCGTCAAGCACTTTGTCCCATGTTTTGAACCAGTCGATGGCTTTTGCCTTTTCAGCCCAGAACTCTTGCGGGTTATTTATTGATTTTTCCCATTCTTGCCGTAGTTTTTCTCCAGAAGACGGTTCCGCGTTATTTGGACAGAATTTTTCGTTAAACGGTAAATTAGTTTCAGACATTTCTTTTAATTCCGGGGATTTCGTTTGTGGAAGATTTAAATCAAGAGAATATAAAGTTTTTCAGCCGTTTATAGAAAAACAAACGAAGAATTGAGGCTTGTTCAGCTTACTGGACAAATAGTCAACAGTTTTTCAGCGTGGATGTTGCATAGATTGTTTGTTTGGCGTTGCGGCTCTGTTGCAATTTTTTGTCTATACCCCCTCTATATATAACACTGTTGTTCTAATCGTAGTTTTTCATAGAGTTTGTATTTTTTACGATTAAAACGTAAAAGCATAAAGTGTGCGATCTCATTTGAAATCGTAACATTTTGGCAAGAAAAAAAGGAAATGACAAACATTCCCGTTTAGTGTTTGCGTTTCTTGAAGTAGACCAAAAGACCCACAACAGAAAACACTAAAACAATTGGTAGTGCTAACAGCATTCGCTGAAAATCTGAATTCGGCGCAACACGTTCAGCTATAGTAAAGTAAATGGTGTTTGAAATACCCATATTGCCAAAAGTACCACTAGCATACAATGTTATGTTATGTAAACCTATACTCAATTCTGATATAGTACTGTTTCCACGGACGGTAATTCTTGATTGATTATCCAAGCTACAACCTATCCATGAAGCAGTTGCATTGATTGTAAAATCAAGTGGTAGCGTGAATTGGGTTCCGTTATATGTAGTATAGCTTGTGTTTTGAGGTGAAATGATGACGGGGACAGGTGTTGGAGGATTTGGATAGGGATCTCTGCTCACTACCTGAGGGTCTTTTTGGAATGACACTGCTTTAGAACCAGGTTCCAGTTGAAAATGTACGGTTTGAGTGATGTAGGTGTTGTTTGTTATTCCTGTTGTGATAGTCTCACCATCTCTTGTATAATATCCCTTATAATAGGCCCTTGCCTCAACTACTATATGTACAACATGTTCAGTGTCGGTTAAGTTGCTAAAAATGGCTGTATAGTCTGCTACTATGTTACTTCTTGGAGACCTTTGCGGAAGTTTCCAAGTGCCATCCAAATAAACGCGCGCGCTGTAATATCCTATGATAGGGATAAATCCCCAATAGTATGAATCCCAAGACTCAGGTTCTATAATGATAAAATCTAGTTTGAAGGTGTTATCAACATAATAATCAGAGTAATTTTTTGGAGTTCTAATAATTAGAGTTGGCAATTCAGTGCTAGGCTTATCTGGGTGAGGGATAGGATTAGCAGCTGCAAACCTACCCGTTGGGCAAACAACCACTATAACGAAGATAAGTACAGTCAACGCTAATGCTGTTTTCTTCATTACAGCACCAAATAATACTAGCTCATTTCATGCTAAAAGGAGTTTTTATCAAGGTTTATTGACAAAAAAAGCCCGCGCCGCCCGTTTTTTAGTCAAGATTTCTTGACCAAATAATAATCAGTGTTAGTCAATTTTTCTTGACAAGCGCCCGTGTTATGTTTACCTATGTCTGCAGAGTATGAGTTAAAGCATAATAACTTTGCTTTTTTGCTGGGTAAGAAAGCGAAAGCAACGCTCTTATTTACTTTTAATTGATTTTAATTAGATCATACAAAAACGGATTATCATCAGTATAACGCAATAGTTGTATAGCCAATAGTAGCCTACTCGGCAATCGGAACATTGAAGAATGAAGCCTATTACATTTCAAGCGGGGTCTTGAGGTTTATGGCTCAGAACGAAAAAATACGGGAATTAATTGCTCGAGAGGAATCGTTTACAGAAAGGATAGATGAAAATGGGGAGAAATGGACAAAGAAATATGTCGGTGGGGGAGCTCATTTTCTAAACTGGTTAGAGCAATATAAAGAAGTTTATGGAGAAAAGAATGTCAAAATAGAAGAGGTTGATTCAAGAGGATTTAGCTGTTTTGAGAAGGGTAACGAAAAAATGTATAGAATTTGGGTGAAAGAAAGGAAGTAACTAATGCAGGTTTGTGAGTTTTGGGATTAGAATTAATCCAACCAACAATTTCTCGGGAAGGCAAGAGCGCGCCAGTTGCTTATCGTATATTAAGCTTGAGATTAAACATCTCGCCTCTTTTGAAACCCATTGCATGGTAGAATTCAATCAAGTCCCAATCATTCCAGTTTGCCAGAGTATAAACAACATTCACTCCCTCTATCGCAGGTCTCTTTTTTTCATCTACTCCCGGGGTTTTTTCTCTTCCGCTTTGCCTGAAAATTTCAATCAACGCGTTAAACAAGGCTCTACCAACGCCGCGGCGTTGGTAGTCTGGGTCAACCCCTAATGTGTCAATCCACCCGATGGTATCGGGCACCCCAAATTCCCATCCGCTAACATAACCCATTATGAAACCAACAACTTTTCCTTCGGACTCTGCAACTAAGGCAGGGCGAGGATAGACATCAGCATAAGCAATCTTTCGTTTCCAGAAAGCCCGTCTCGCTTTTCCTAATATCTTTTTATCAATCTCCACTACTGCGTCCAAGTCATTTTCATTTAGAACTCTAATCTTGACTTCATTCAAAATAATGCGATCCCTCCTCAATTATAATTATCCTCTTTCGAAGATAAAACTTTCTTGACAAGAGTTGCGTAATGTTTACATGCCTCTGGAGTATGAGTTAAAGTATAATACCTATGCTTTTGACAACGAGAGAAAACTGAAAGGTTTGCTGGGGCTCTGGAAACCAAACTGAAGGAGAATAGAAAAAGGGTTGAGTTGTTAGCTTGTAGGGGAGATGGGTAGCACGGTTTTTTTGTGTGCTTCGTTCAGTACTTCCGCTAATGCTAGGTAGACTGCGCTTAATCCGCAAATGACGCCTTCAATGCCTGTGAGATTATTGAAAGTGAATGTTCCGAACAGCGTTGGGTTGCCCGTTAACTCTCTTATTGTCAACATGAAGAAAAGAATCGCCAAGCTCATGAACACGAACTGCAAGGCACGGTTCGTCTTGAGTGTACCAAAGAACATTACAAACGTGAACAGCCCCCACATGAGGAAGTACGCAGCCATAGCCATCTCTGTTGGGGCACTCAATCCAGTAAACATTGAGGTATTAGGCAGAACAAGAAGAAGCACAAGAGACCACCAGAAAAGCCCGTACGACGTGAAAGCCACAGTGCCGAACGTGTTGCCTTTCCTGAACTCCATTACTCCCACGATAACTTGCGCTAGCCCACCGTAAGCTAAGCCCATTGCGAGAATCATGGTGTCAAGAGGGAAGAAACCAGCGTTGTGTAAGTTAAGCAAAACAGTCGTCAGCCCGAAACCCAGCAGCCCAAGCGGTGCTGGATTCGCCAATTTCTCACTCATCTTATCACCTTTAATCAGTTAAGGACTGCTCTTTTGATAGCCTTTGAATATTAAGCTTTTCCGAGGATTACCGCCATTTCCAGACTTTTCTGCCATAGAAGACCTCAGGCAAAAGTAGGAAGCCTGAAAAAGAGAACGGAAGAATAAGCAACCAGTCCATAAGTCCCAGAGGGCCTGTCCCGAACAAGCCAGTGTAGGGTATCAGGACCGTTAGTATTGCAGACACAACCACCGCTACCAACAGAAACTTGTTAGACGTGAAACTAAGCTTAAAGGCACCCCGTTTTTCTGAACGACAATTCCAGACTATGACTAACTCCTGCAAAGTAGCTTGCACAAAAGCCATCGCCTGAGCCTCACCCAACGGTCTACCCCACACGTAGTATGCCAAGTAAAACACCACTCCAGTGCCCAAAAACTGCGTTACAAACGTAACCAAAATCGAAGCGATCCGTCCATACAGTATGCCCTCCTTTGGATCGCGTGGAGGTCGTTTCATTACATCTTCTTCAGGTGGGTCCATGGTCAAGGCTAAAGCGGGGCCACCATCGGTGACCAGGTTTATCCACAGAATCATGCCTGCACTGAGCGGAAGTTCCAAACCTAAAAGGGCAAAGCTGCCTATAACAAGCAATTCGTCAAAGTTTGAACGCAACAAGAAGAACGAGAACTTTCGAATGTTGTCGTAAATGCTTCGCCCACCTTCAACGGCGTTAACAATGGTGGCGAAGTTATCATCTGCCAGAACCATGTCGGCGGCTTCTCTTGTAACGTCGGTGCCAGTTATCCCCATTGCCACGCCGATATCCGCTTGCTTAAGTGCAGGCGCATCGTTTACGCCGTCGCCAGTCATAGCAACTATTTCGCCTTTGTTTTTCAACGCTTTAACAATTCGAAGTTTGTGTTCAGGTGATACTCGCGCATACACCGACACTTCTTCTACAACCCTTCCGAATTCCTCGTCGCCTAGGGCATCGAGCTCCACGCCAGTGAGCACTTTATCGCTGTGTAACATTCCAAGCTCTTTTGCAATGGCAACCGCGGTTAGTTTATGATCACCGGTTATCATCACGGTCTTTATGCCCGCTGCTCTACATCTATCGTTAGCTTCTTTTGCCTCAGCCCTTGGAGGGTCAATCATGCCTGCAAGACCAAGAAATACCAGATTACTCTCAAAGTCTTCCTCATCACACTCTTCAATGAAGCCTTTAGGCAAGTCCTCATTATACGCCGTGCCGAGGACACGGAGGGCATCATTCGCCATTTGCTCATTTATCGCTAAAATTTCCTTTTTCTCTTCAGCTGCGAACTTCTTAACTTTCCCATCTTTCAAAATGTGCGTGCTGCGCTCTATAATCATTTCGGGAGCGCCTTTTACATAGGCAACAATCTTTCCTGCTGGCGTTTCGTGAACGGTTGTCATGCGCTTCCTTTCCGAAGTGAATGGAACTTCGTGAACGCGAGGGTGCACTTCTTCCGCATCTTTCTTTGCTATTCCCGCTTTGGCTGCTGCAACAATAAGCGCGCCTTCCGTAGTGTCTCCGAGAACACGTTTACCATCATAATTAGCGTTAGCATTCAACGTGTTAGCCCTCAACAGCAATTCGAGTCCAGGATTTTCCTTGGGACTGATTGGAGCACCATCAACCAAAAACTCGCCTTTCGGCTCGTAACCAGCACCCGTAACGTCAAACATCTTGCCGTTGACATAAATCTTACGTACTGTCATTTCTCCCTTGGTCAAAGTTCCCGTCTTGTCTGAACAAATAACGGTCGTTGCGCCCAAAGTTTCTGCGGAAGAAAGTTTCCTCAAAATCGCGTTGCGTTTAGCAAGTTCCCTAGCACCAAGCGCGAGCGACACAGTCACAATTGCTGGCAAACCTTCTGGAACCGCTGAAACAGCAAGCGCGATTGACACTTCGAAAGCATTCAACACGCTCGCTATTAAGTCACCTGTTGGCGTTAGGAGGACAAAGATTTCATATAACTCAAGCGCAAAAATTACCGCGGTCAAAGCAACAATTATTATCCCAAGTTTCTTGGCAAAACTCTCAAGCTTCTGCTTAAGAGGACTTTCCTCCGTCTCCATAGTTTGAACCATTTCTGCGATCTTGCCGAATTCCGTCTTCATACCAGTAGCGGTTATTACCGCTTTGCCTCTGCCGTATGTCATGTGGGTAGCCATGAAAACAGAGTTCTTTCTATCTGCGATGGGCGCTTCCTCTTTAAGCAAACATAAGTTCTTTGTAACATCTGTCGACTCACCAGTCAAAACAGCTTCATCAGCCTTCAAATCGACAGTTTCAATAAGCCTTCCATCCGCTGGAACACGGTCACCAGCTTCAAGAAGCACGATGTCCCCAGGCACGATTTCTCGGGCATCCACCAGCATTTCATTTCCATCCCGAATAACACGTGCCTTAGGAGCCGTTAGCTTCTTCATGGCTTCCATGGCTTTTTCTGACCGATACTCCTGAATGAAACCGACAACAGAGTTGAGAATCACGATGACGGCGATGGTAATAGCATCAACCGTTTCACCTATCAGAAAAGAAATTGCCGTGGCCGCCAAAAGCATGATTACAAAAATGTCTTTAAATTGGCGGAGAAAAATCTGGATCGGCGTTACTTTTTTCTTTTCTTTAAGTTCGTTGTACCCGAACTCATCCAGCCTACGTTTTGCTTCTTCGCTGCTTAACCCTTGTTGGTCAACCCGTAACTCGCTCAGGACTTGCTCAGATTTCTTGCTGTGCCACGCGTCAGCCATAACAACCGCCCATTTTCAACCGTTTCAGTTCAATTCTAATACTTAGATTCCGTTCCCTTCGGTTAGATGATACTTTAGCTCCATTATCTTCGAGATAAGGGTTATAATGTTTTCCCTTTAGATTTCAAAAAACAAAGGCTAATAAACAAGTTTATACAATTTCCCACTTCAATTCAAAACAAAAAAAACGATAATGAAAGGGGAAGTTAAAAAAATGCTTGAAATGTTTGAACCCTGGTTAATAGCACCAATAGCTTCGTTAATATCAATTCTAGTAGGCTTATACTTCTATCGTTACGTTGAAAAACAAGATAGCGGAACCGAAAAAATGCGGGAAATCTCAGACGCCATCAGACTGGGCGCTCGAGCCTTCCTGAAAAGGGAATACACTGTGCTGTTCATGTTCGTGGGTGTCGTCTCTGTTCTGTTGCTAATCTTCCTGCCGGCACCAATATGGACTGGGAATCCACTGGATAACGTTGCGCTGATGCTGGCTTACATTTTCGGCTCAGCGTTCTCCGCACTCGCAGGATTCTTGGGCTTAACAATTGCAACCAAAGCAAACGCCAAAGTCGCAAACGGCGCACAACAAGGCTTGAACAGGGCGTTCCCAATCGGCTTCCGAGGCGGCGCAGTCATGGGCTTCGCGGTTGTAGGCATCGGCTTGCTCGGCATAAGCATCGTATACGCCTTAACAGGTGACCCACAAATCGTCTTGGGTTTCAGCTTCGGCGCCAGTGCCCTAGCACTATTCGCTAAAGCCGGCGGCGGCATTTACACCAAAACCGCGGACATCAGCGCTGACCTAGTAGGCAAAGTGGAGCTTGACCTGCCCGAGGACGACCCGAGGAACCCAGCGGTAATAGCTGACAACGTAGGCGACAACGTGGGCGACGTGGCAGGCATGGGCGCAGACCTGTTTGACTCTTACGTGGCAAGCATCGTGGCAGTGATGATACTTGGAGCAGCTCTCGCCCTGAACTTCGGTGCACAATACATAGAAATCCCACTGGTGTTCGCAGGCATGGGCGTGTTCGCCTCCATCATCGGATCATTCACTGTCAGAGTGGGCAAGAGCGGCAGCCCTGGAAGCGCACTTAACAATGGCACGTATGTAACCTGCATTATCTTCGGCGTTCTAACAGCGATAACTACTTACTATTTGGGTTACGATTGGCGAATCTGGGGCGCAGCTGCCATAGGCTTGGTTGCAGGAGTCATAATCGGCGTTACAACCGACTACTTCACGTCAGAAGAAAAAGGACCTGCACAGAAAACTGCTGAAGCATCACAAAGCGGTCCAGCCATAAACATAATCACTGGTTTCTCGTACGGTCTCAGAAGCATAATCCTGCCCTTGATTGGCATAGGAATCGCAGCAGCAGTCTCCTACATGTTGGTTTCACCCATCGCAACTGAACTATCTTCAGCGGACACGGTAGCTTTCGGAGTTTTCGGCATTTCAATGGCTGCAATCGGCATGCTCTCAATAGTTGGTCTCACAGTTTCCAACGACGCCTACGGTCCAATCGTCGATAATGCAAAAGGCGTGGCAGAACAATCTGGTCTCAGCGAAGAAGTCATCGCAATAACCGACAAACTTGACGCAGCAGGAAACACAGCTAAAGCAATAACCAAAGGCTTCGCTATAGGAGCAGCGGGATTAACCGTGATTTCACTACTTGCGGCATTCCAAGAAATCGCCTCCAGCGCAGGGCACGCAGCCGTCTTCGACATCATGGACCCCCTCGTCTTAATGGGCGCACTCATCGGCGTCGCGATTCCAGCAGTGTTCTCCGCCATGCTCATGTTGGGCGTCGGCAAGAACGCTGAGCGGATGATTGCTGAAATCAGGAGGCAATTCAAAGAAATCCCAGGTCTGCGCGAGGGCAAGCCAGGAGTGAAGCCTGACTACGCGAGATGCGTGGACATCGCCACAGTGGGCGCCATTCGCGAGTTGATGCCCGCAAGCGTCGTCATAATTGTGGCTACGCTGGTCGTGGGTTTCGTCGGCGGAATCCAAGCGTTAGGCGGGTTCTTGACAGGCGCAATTTTGTCAAGTTTGCTGTTGGCGCTGCTTATGTCAAACGCTGGCGGCTT
>SMTZ1_10007540_pt1 | contig 10894 bp, 5 predicted proteins | sample DeeMarSWOR136_30_FD_25667 | JGI IMG/M metagenome (IMG submission 25667)
ATCTTTGATTTCACCCTTTTTTGTAATAGCCTGTGCTTCCAGGATCTGCCCTTCTTTTTCGCTGAGGTGCTGCTTGTAAGTCCTGCTGAATTCTCCTTCGACTTCTTCCGGAGGATGGAGAATTCGCTGGTGCTTACCAACTAATTCTGATTTCTTTCTGCCCACCAATTTTGCAGCTGCATTGTTACAGTCAGTTATTATACCTGTTTGAGCATCAGCTATAAAGATGGCGTCTGTTGTTTCCTCAAACAATCTTCTGAACTTCTCTTCAGATTCGCTTAAAGCTTCCTCGGCCTTCTTGCGCTGGGTAATATCGTACATCACACCTTGAAGATACAACGGCTTTCCAACATCATCCCTGATAATTCTGGCATCATCGCAAATATAGACTTCATGTCCATCTTTAGCAATCATCCGATATTCTGAAATGAAAGGTTCGCCTTTGTTGTGAGAATGGGTTACTTCAGCTAAAACTCGCTCGTAATCCTCGGGATGAAGCATCTTTCTCCAAAGGTCTGGATCGTTTTTATAATCGGATACGGACACGCCCAATATGTTCTCAACCTGTGGGCTAATATAAAGAGTAGTGCTCTTTGCGTCTATTGCAGCGATGTAGGTAATAGCAGGTAAATTCTCTACAAGATTGCGGTATTTGACCTCCGATTCCCGCAGAGCCTTCTCTGTCATGCTATGCTCAGTGATGTCCCGAAAAAAGGAAAAGAAAAACTTCTCCTCATCAAAATCGCAATACTGTGTGCTGACCTCTATATCTAATATTTTCCCATCCTTGCGGCGGTGTTTTGTCTCAAAATGGTCATACCCCTCTTTCATTACTTTTTGCTTGTGCTGTTCAATCTTCTCAGGAGATTCCCACGATTCAAGGTCAGCAAGTTTCATCGCCAGCAATTCTTCTTTCGAATAGCCGGTGATATCACAAAGGGCAGAATTGACCTCCAGTAGCTCGCCGTCAAGACCAACCACACAAAAACCATCTATCGCGGTCTCAAGGATTTTTTTGCTGTGGTGGATCAGCCATCTTCCCTGCCTGGCTGATTTAGCTTCATTATCCTTTTGCTCACTCATATTACACTCTCGCATAAGCTAAAGATAATTTGTACACACATAATCTGTTAAGTATCATTATTTATCAACAGCTGTCGTTGCCATAATACACTTATTTAGCAAGATATTATAAAAAATCCGGATGAAATAATCAAAGCAGTATAAGTGCAAAAAAAATTAAGGAATTTCTAAGCAAATACCGGCATCGCCTCCAGACTTACCAATAGCAATGCCTGATTTGTAGTCGGCAATGGTATTACCAACCATTTCTGACGAGCCAATGTTAATTGAATCAGGGGTAGCCTTAAGCAAAAAACCATTAGGCAGGTACATATTTACTGAGACCGCAATATCTGCATCCGGCTGGTTTTTGTCAATTTGTACTATGATTCTTCCCGTTGCTTTCTCCATCACTTTATGGCAATCAGCTCCATGTCTTATCTCATATACACCCACATTGCCATGTACGACATTCCCATGACGTATGGTAGCAACCTTTTGGCTGTTCTTGTCATATACATCAAAATCAATACCAAGACGTCCATCGGGTTCTCTTCGCTTTACCGTGAATAGCGGCTTACCATCATAACTGATAAGGCTTTCACAGTTAATGAAATAGTTGCCACCAATCTTAGCTTTGAAATTCTTTTCAATTTCCCACATATCTTTTTCTCCTATTTGATAAAACTACTCTTATGTTGCCTCCCGTGCAATCTTCAAGGTTAAGACGATAAAAATCCTGATTCCAGGTGCCGTAAGCGATAATCTCAGTGGCCAGGGTCGGTTTACATAAGAAAATGAAGAAGAAAAGCAATTTTAAATAAGGCAGATACGACTGAAGTATTAATTTATCTTCTCTCTTTTTTATCTCTTGCCCCTCTAAAAAACACCAAGGGCACAGCGGAGGACTGAACTGCACCCTTGGCTTGCATTATGACCTAACGAACGCTTTCGGAATGTTCGCCAGGCTCTATCTGCAATATGATGACAATTTGTACACACATCAAAAAAACCACCAAATATACAAAACCACATTAAAACAACTCCCTCATTGTAGGATATCGCCGGAAGATTTGACAATGTCGGAAAACCGACACTTTTGGGGAAAGTGCTGTTTTTGGCCTTAAAAAAGCGGTTTTTTTGGCAAAAAAATGTGAAATTTTCTGAAAAAAATCAAATATCCCGTACAAAGTCGCAAAACTGTTACAATTTTTATTCCTTCATTTGAATAATCCAGCGAAAAAAGAATAGGATTTCAAGCGGATTTTAGGGCTGATTTGAGAGATAGGCCTATACTGGTATCAAAGGCCGTTTGGTGATTCTATGGGCGTAAAGTGTCTCTGAGAATTGTTCTGTGAGATTCTGTAGGCTGGGTTAAGTTATTCTCAATAGCATAGAAAAAAGCCCGTGCTTTGGTGAGGAATCCATTATATTGTCATCACCCTGACGGATAATTCCATTTATCCCAATATCACAAAAACACGGGCTATAAAACACTATTAGCGTTTAGTCATTTTACCAAAGGATTTACAGAAAACAAACCCTTTCTTTTTCTTCTCAACATCACCGTACCCAAGCTGAGAAGAAGCGTGGTCGGTTCGGGGTTAAGATTAATGTGGGAGTATTATATGCCTTGCAAAGAACAACGGACCAGCAATCCGATGGTCATATTACTTACGGCTGAAATAGTAAACTACTACGGGGTTTGATGCCATCCAAGTTGCTGAGGATTAGGCGACTAGCCCTTGCAACAAACACTCAACTGTTTTCTGCAAGTAGCTTCTGAAGACTGGTGATAATGGCAATGGAAAATACACAACCTTGAACACAATCACCATACAGTTTTCAAGGTTGATCAAAAAGACATGTCTTGATATTCCAAAAGGAACGGGTTTTTATACCTTCCGAAAAACTGCTGCTACAATTACCGCTATATCGGGAGATCCATTTGCTGTTCAAAGGCTCCCTATCCACGCAGATTTACGAATAGTAACAAGGTATGTCCAGTACGTTACCGAGCAGACTGACAAGGTGATTGGAAAAAGTAGATCGTATGTAATCCAAATGAAAAACGTGGATTTGTTATGACGTTTAATCAAAGATAGCTCAAAAAGATGATTGTTTTGTTTTGATTTTTTTATATACACCCTGAGCAATCCAAACGGATACTACGTTGTTTTTCGGACGACTAATAAATTCAAGTGGAGCAGATTATGACCTGACAGTTAAACCAAGGGGATTACCTGTGCGCATGATCTTAGTAATAACCTGCAAAAATTCAGTTGCAATTGTATCCAAGATATGATATAAGTACAACTTATGGAATAATCTTTGGAGGACTTTAGTGTATGAATGCGATTAAGACGTTTTTGTGTTCTTCGGTTATCACTATCTTAGTGCTTATTGTGCCAGTGCACGCAAATTCAGATGCGGGGGTCACGGCAATTACTATTCCGAGCGCCGATGTAACTTTGTCTTTCACCCAACCCGGGAGGATTGGAAAAGTACTGGTCAAGGAAGGGGATCAGGTAAAAGAAGAACAATTGCTCGTTCAGCAAGATGATGCCGCAGAGCAGGCTCAGTTATCGCAGATTAGGGCAGAGAGCGAAGATACTACGCAAATAGAGGCTGCAGCAGCAAGTCTTGCTCAGAAAAGAGTTGATCTTAAAAGACTTGAGTGGGCATCAGGGCGTGGTTCGGCAACTGAATTGGAAGTTGAGCACGCAAAGTTGGATGTAAAGATAGCCGATTTGTCGTTGAAAGCTTACCAGTTCGAACACGAGCAGAGTAAAAGGAAATACAAAGAGGCGCAAATACGTGTTGACAATATGAGCCTGAAAAGCCCAATCGACGGAAGAGTCGAGAAAATTGAAGTTGAGGTTGGTGAATCTGTTAACGGCCTTGCTGATGTGGTTAGGGTTGTAAGAACCGACCCGCTTTGGATTGATGTTCCGGTCCCCCTGGACAGGGGTAGAACGCTCGGTCTCAAACAAATTGCACAAGTTAAGTTTCCGGATTCTGATGAGAAACTTTCAGAGGGTAAAATCATTTATATTTCGACTGTTGCCGATGCGGCCAGCTCTACTTTGAGGGCTCGCATCGAAGTTACCAACAAAACAAATCGACCGGCTGGCGAGCATGTCCGTGTTGTTTTTTCGGTTTTGGAGAAGCCATCTGACAGTAAAGACAAGAAAACTGAAGGAGAAAGCTATTGAGCGTTAAAAACTGTATGACAATAAATATATATGTTGATGTTACTGCTAATTTCCGGATCGGTTTAAAAAGATTATTGCTTCTTGTTTTATTGCTCCAAATAAGTGGCTGCATTTCCGAAAAAGTGGATGAGCAGGGTATTATTAGTTCTTATCAGAAGACGCTCGTGGAAAGAGGTGCCCAGCAGCGTGCCGGCACTGAGGGCTTAGAGTTACTGAGCCCAGCTCCTGAACCAAAGCTTCCTGAACTTGAAGTAACGGAGGATAAGACCACCGGCAAAACGGTCATTAATCTTACGCTCGAAGAGGTAGTAAAACGACCACTGGCAAGCAGACCTGAAATTACAGCGGTCAGCTTTGATCCATCGATCGCCCAAGAAGACCTAATCAAGGCAGTTTCTGAATTTGATGTTGCCTTTTTTGGGCGACTAAATTATGAAAAAGAAGACAACCCAACTGACAGTATTTTTCTCGGCGGGCAATCTACTTCACGTGTTTGGGAAACAGGCATCAAACAAAAAGGCATTACCGGTGCGGAGTGGTCTCTTGCCTGGGCTCTGACACGTAACTGGGACGATTTGACTACCAGGACTCTTTCCACCAGATATGAGCCGATGCTATCTTTTCAGATAAAACAGCCGTTGCTACGAGATGCCTGGCAAAAACTTAATCTTGCAGGAGTAGATATCGCGAAGTTAAATTATAGAGTTGCTTTGGCTGCTTTTCGCCAAAGAACCGAAGCAGTATCAGCCGATGTCATATCTTTGTACTGGACTCTATTACAGGCACGGCATGACCGAGAGGTTCAGCAGCGCCTGCTTGACAAGACACTCGAAACATTGAAAAAAGTAGAGGACCGACGAGACATTGATGCAACCACCGTACACATTAAGCAAGCCGAAGCATCAGTTAAGACACGCGAGGCCGTATTATATCAGGTAGAAAAACAAGTCATCGACGTACAGGACGCACTGGTGCGATTGCTCTCTGACAACCAGATAAATTTACTAAGCGATTTCGAGGTTATTCCCGTCACTGTTCCTAATACGACAGAAACGAGGTTTGAGCAGTCAGAAGCTTTGAAGCTATCACTGGCAAACAATCCTGAAATTCAACAGGCGAGGATCGGGGTCGAAGTCGCTCAGATTAATGTCGATGTTGCAGAAAGGCAGAAAATGCCAAAGCTGGATTTAGTAGCATCCACAAGAATGCAGGGTATGACCAAGTATCGGAATGAGTCAAATGACAGACTTTATAATGGTGACTATGTCAGCTACGCCGTTGGCATAACATATGAGATTCCACTTGGTAACCGCCAGCGTGAGGCCGAATTTCGCAGACGAAGACTGGAACGCTGGAAGGCTACTTCAGTATTGCAGAATACCTCGGATCAACTGGCAGTACAAATCAAAGAAGGAATCAGAGCCGCCGAGAGGTCCTACAAAGAAATACAGGTCCAAAAGGATGCAGCCAAGGCAGCGAAGATTCATCTGCAGGCACTTGAAGATAGTGAAGCAATAAGAGAAAAACTGACTCCAGAGTTTCTTTTGGTCAAACTCCAGGCCCAAGAATCGTTAGCAATTGCTGAACGGGCGGAAATAAAAGCCATCACCGACTATAATGTCTCGCTGGTAAGATTGGCTCAGTCTATGGGTACGGTACTTGATATGCGGTATGTGCGAAAAGCATTACCAGAAGGAACCGGACACAATAATGAAGTTAAGCAGCAAAACGAGTCCTCGCCATCAGAATCAGATGTCGTTATTGGTGAAGATGTATAGAACTGCTTTATTCACCGCCGGTAAAACCAAGTTGCTCGTCAAGCCAGTGATCCGTTCTCAATACTGATTTTCGCTGACGCAGAGCCAATCTTTCAGCTCGGCTCTGTGCCAAACGAAATATACAGCGAACTAAGGGTGATGATACATCATCGTTTGCATTAGTGTATCTTTTTCTCAGATAAGCTGTAGCATTCTTGGCGTACCGAGACACAATTTCGTCGTCGAGACTGAATATACCCTGGGTACTTCCAGGATCACCCTGACGGGCGCATCTACCGTATAGTTGTCTATCAATCCTGGCTGATTCATTTGGTTCAGCGGCAATGACATGTAGCCCTCCCAATTCAGCAACTCCCCGACCGAGTTTAATGTCGGTGCCGCGGCCGGCCATATTAGTGGCTACAGTAATTTTTCCACTTTGGCCTGCCTGGGCGACAATTCCAGCTTCCTGGCGATGATAGATAGCATTAAGCACCTGATGGTCCAGTCTCTCAACCTTAAGTAACTCACTAAGGTGTTCACTGGCACGGACACTTCGCGTTCCAACCAAGATTGGCCTGCCGGTTTCGCAGATGCTGCGAATCTCTTGCACGATTCTTGTCCATTTGGCTGATTCGGCAGGTAATATTATGTTTGGCATGGTTTTCCTTATACACGGACGGTTCGTTGGAATTGTCACCACAGGCAGATGATAAATCTGCCAAAACTCAGCGTAAGCTTCGCCTGCTGTTCCTGTCATTCCTGAGAGCTTATGATACATTCTGAAGAATCGCTGAAAACTTATGCGGGCATATGTGTCTTTAGGGGGGTTGATCTGGACCATTTCCTTGGCCTCAACGGCCTGGTGGAGCCCATCTCGCCAAGTGCGGTCCGGCATCATACGACCGGTGAACTCATCAACAATCACAACTTTGTCATCGTCAATTACATAATGTTTATCCCGCTGATATAATTCCTTGGCCGTCAAAGCCTGATTGACCATTTCCCAGCTTCGGTGATTCCCTTTCCAAAACCCTCCCAGACCTCTGGTTAGTTCCGTCAAATGAGCTTGGCCTTGATTGGTTAACTCTATTTCCCTGTAGCGCTGATTAACACGGTAATCAATTTCCGGTTTCAATTGAACAGCGATATCCGCCGCCTGACGAAAAGACTCAATCTGTTCCGGATTTGGAGCTTGTCCGGAAATAATAAGCGGTGTAACCGCCTCATCAACAAGGATCGAGTCCGCTTCATCTACAATAGCGTAGTGTAACCCTCTCTCGACCAGTCTGTCTATTACTCGTCTGCCGGTAACTATCTGGTCGAGCAGGATTGAGCTTAATCCTCTCAAACGACCCAATACAAGCCGGTCGCGAAGAAAATCGGCAGCTACTTCTTTATTCGTGCAATACGTAATATCAGCCATGTATGCTGTTTTTCTTTCTGCCGGAGGCATTTGCTGTTCTATATGTGCCACGGTCAGTCCACAGAAGCGGTAAATCCTGCCCATCCATTCGGCATCACGGCTGGCCAAATAGTCATTGACGGTAATTATATGACAGCCCCTTCCCCGCCAGCCAGCGACCGTTGCGGGCAATGTAGCTGTAAGGGTTTTGCCCTCGCCGGTAGCCATTTCTGTAATACATCCTTCTTCCAAAGCCAGAGCGCCGGCGAGCTGAACCGGAAAGGGTTTCTCACCTATCTGTCGGTAGGCCACTTCCCGAATCAGAGCAAAGGCACGCTCAAGGTCTGAAGGCTCGTCACGATGACAGCGAAAAATCTCACGCACATCAACAGCAACCTGACGAAGTTTCGCATTTGCCATCTCAGAAAAAAGTTTCTCTAGGGCCAGTATTTTCTCGGCCCGGTGAAGAAACATTGGCCGTCGCGGCCAAAATCGTCCCAACCATCCAACGCCGACATCCCATGCTGCGTCAAGTCCTCTTGGCAAAGGTTTGCTGGATATTCGTTCCTCAAGCATCTGCCACGTTGCACTTGGTATTGCTGTCATATTAAATATGGAACCTTCGCTGGAATAACTGTCTTATAGATAACCACCATTGAACCGCCAGTGGCTTGGAACGCAATTGAATTCGCGCTACTACACGCTGACCGGTAAGCAAACGTATCGAACTGTCAAAATCTGGTCTTATTCGGATCTCAAAAAACTTCTCAGCAGTTTTTATGCCACGAGGATCTTGTGATAGTGTCGGCATAGCCCCACCAACTGCGTACCCAAGTGCTTCAGATGGGAGCACCTCCTGACCAGCAGGAAAAATCTTTTCTATTTGACCGGTAAGCATCGCACCAGGTCGTCCTCTTACTCGAATTTCCAGTTGCTTATGAGCTTGCTCAACCAATATTGCAGCAAGCGACTGTCCGGCAGTAGCACGGATAAGCACATCATCCAAGTTCGCAACAAAGCCTATTTGCTGTCCGCGAGGAAGATACATACCTTTGGTTTTTTCAATATCCGGAGAAATCCATGTCCCTGACAGAGGTGGCTGCAAATGTAATGATGATAGTTCAAAATTAACTCTATCTATTTTCTCGTTCAAAGCCTCAATTTGTTCGTCCAGTATTTGGGCAGCAGCTACTTCACGGGTTGTTGCGATACGCTGCTTTGCCTGGAGAGAACGAAGTTCAGCAAGCAAGCTTCTCTTCTCAGCTTCCAACTGGGGATTAGCAGCCTTTATAAGAAAATTATTATCCGCAGATGCGATTTGGCCCGAAGGCAGGACATCAGCAACGAAACCGTCACTTTCTGTGTGGACAATAGCCAGGTCAACCGGCTCAACTATTCCCTCGACGCGGCAATAGTCGGGCATCCGAAGAATTCCCGTGCAGATTATTATCAAAGCCAGGACACCCAGTGTTGAACCTACGGCCCGAACACGGATTCTGGCTAATTCCCCACTTGTAGCCAGGTAGCGGATAAATCTGCCAAGCGGAACTAATGCCCACGCAATAATTGCCGAGAACGCAAAGAACGGTACGAGTATGAACAATTCTTCCGGCAGCCTGTCATTTAAAAACAGTAAAATCCTTACACAGATAAAAACGCGATAAGTGATCGAACTGATCGCATAACATATAAACCAGGCTTTCTCTCCAGTACTGTGAGCTGGATTGCGTATGCCCCTGACTTTCCAGCAATACTTTTTGATAAGAAAGTAAACATAATTCCTCGACCGATGGCCGAGATTTGGTATTTCCACCAAATCCGAAAGAACATAGTAGGCATCAAATCTCAGAAGTGGGTTTCCGTTAAAAACAAGGGTTGAGACACTTGCGACAAATATTATGTTGTATGCAATGATATGAAGCGTACCTGTAGAAGTGTTGGCCCAGATAACAGCAGCAATGGCCGCAGCGAAAAGCTCAGTCATAATCCCAATCATACCGACAGTTACCCTGTGCCATTTTTTACGGAAGGCCCAGGCACTTGAGACATCGATATAGGGCAACGGCACAAAAACCAGAAACATAACTCCCATAACGTGTACCTGTCCCCCGGTGCCGTCAAGGAGGCCAAACTTCTTGCACGCAAAAGCATGGCCAAACTCATGAGAAACCTTGATTAGTACCATACTGAGATACAGCAATATTATGTTCTCCGGCGCCAGAACATCGGAACTCTGGTAAATCAATTCTTTGAGGTTACCGATAACAAAATACAAACCGACCGCCACCACTATTATCCACAACAGCAAACCAACCGGGCTAAAAACTTTGCCTATTACACCGACCCAGCGTTCCAGAAGATGATCTGGGTCCAGTAATGGAATCCTGATGAAGAGCAGATTTGTGAGAAAACCCTGAATCTGACGTTTAATTCGCATCCTGTAACGGTTGAACAGACTTTCAGTGTCGGGTGCCAGTTCGGCAAACAAAAGATTTGAGCAGTATAACTGACCCAAAAGCTGTATTACCTCCCCTTGAGTAGGCGCTTTGTCTCCAAGTTGTTCATTGCAACTATGCCAAACCTCAGCTACCGTTCGCTGGCCATTGAGCATAGCTATGAATTGATAAGCATCTCTACTGACACGCGAGAACTTGTTATTGGACGGATTTTCCAGAACGTACCACATCTGCCCCCGAAAGTACTGTTTGTAAACCTGCACGCCGGAGAGCAGTCTCGGACGCAGCTGAGCAACTCGATACCAGGCTTCATGAAAAGTTGGACGCTCAACCACCATAAGATGTCCTGCGATTTAAAACCACAATTTCATTCGTACCCAGTTGACAACCTTGCGGGTCCAAATCCAGACATACCGCCGTTTGCCAACCGATACTCTCGCCACGCCCTCCATACCCGGCCGCATCCAAGGATACCTCTGGAGCAGATGAACCCTGACTCTAAAAACATTGCGCTGGTTAACCACCTCAGCTGCTGGGTTAATCCGCTCTACCACGAACTCTATTTGTTGTCCGGGGTAAGATGCCGTTGCCAAATATCCTTTCTGGTCGACCTTAATATAATAAATCTCATCTTCCGGAACCAAAAGCTCGGCGCGCAGGGACTCAAGAGGACAGATCTCAAAGAGTACATCCCCTGTTTTCACAGGTGCACCGATTTCACGCTTCAAATCACCTTTTACAACAATACCGGTGATTGACGAGACAAGACTTGCCCTGCCTATCAAGTAGTTTAAAAGGTCAATCTGGGCCTGTGTTTTATCAGCATTAGCATAGGCAATCTGGGCCTGAGCTGTTTCATTATCGCGCATTGCGGCAGAAGCCTGCTTGAGATAGCCGGCCTTTTCTGACTTTGCTGCTGCCAGCTGCAGACGGAGTTCAGCTGTATCGAGTGTTGCCAGGACGGTCTTGTCCGCCTCGACCATTTCGCCAACTTCGACT
>SMTZ1_10033010_pt1 | contig 10894 bp, 7 predicted proteins | sample DeeMarSWOR136_30_FD_25667 | JGI IMG/M metagenome (IMG submission 25667)
GGATAGAGCAGCGGTTTCCTAAACCGCAGGCCACCCGTTCGAATCGGGTCAGGGGTATCCCAATATTACCCAAATCTCTGATTTGGTTGTAATATTGAGGATCCCGCACGTTTGCGAGTGGGGTGATTTAGTGACTGCGATACGTCTTCTCATCTGGGTAAAGAGGAGAGTGTATTGGTTAAGTGTTATTAGGCAAAAGTGCGGGATAGAGAATTCTGTCTTTTTTCATTTGCATTTAAAGACTGATAATGCCCGCGAAAGCGGGCCTAAGGAGCAATTATGAGGCAAATTAAGCGGGGACATTACAAAGAAGACGAATTTGTTAGTACCATACAAAAGGTAGCGAAATATATCGTACGCCACCGAGATAAATCAATTATGATTGGCCTGGGCGTCGTGGCCGTCGTCGTTATGCTGATCTTCTATTTCGGACGCGGCGAGCAGAAGAATCCACAGGCTGATTTACTGCACACGCAGGCATTGGGGCTAATGTCAACTGGTAGGATTCAGGAAGCCGAGGGCGTTTTAATGGAATTGACGCAAACTTATCAAAATACGCGGGCCGGAAAGATTGGTCTCTATTACATGGGGGTTCTCACTTATCATACGGGCAGGTTCCAGGAATCATTGGAATACTTTGACAGATACTTGAGCGCAGAGAAGAATGATTATTTACTCGGCCCGTCGGCGCTGATGGGTGCCGGTAGTGCTGCAGAAGGGCTCAAAGATTATGAGCGAGCATTGAAATACTATGAGAAGGTAGCGCAAAATGAAAAATCGCCCTTATATCACTGGGGAACGCTTTCATATGGCCGAGTATTGGGTTTACTCGGCGATATAGAAGAATCAAGGAAGGTTTTGGAAGACCTTCTGGCCCAGGATCCGCCGGCCGATGTTGTTGCCGATGTGAACTTCTACCTGGGATATTTTGGTCAATAGTCTTCTTTACGAAATGTATTCGGTGACCACAAGCAGTAGAGCGTGAACACTTACCATGCATAATAATATTTCGGTTGCATTTCTCTGGCATTTCCATCAACCAATGTACTCAAAGCCTGAAGACAGTACCCTTCCGTTGCCATGGGTAAGACTGCATTGTTTGAAAGATTACCTTGATATGCTTAAGCATGTGCAAAAATTCCCACAAATCAAAGTCACCTTCAATTTTACCCCTTCACTGCTGTTACAGATGAAAGGTTACATGACAGGTGATACGACAGACGAGCAGTTTTTGCTGTTCAAGAAGAATGCAGAAGAACTCAGCGATGAAGAGAAGATCCAGATACTGCGTGATTTCTTTTTGGCGAACTGGGAAAAAATGATCGGGCCGTATCCGCGATATTTGTCGTTGCTGCTGAAACGTGGCAAGAATATAGTTGAAGATGAATTATCAGCTGTCGCACAGATGTTCAAGCCTGCCGAATTCCGCGATCTCCAAATTTGGTCGAACATCGTGTGGATTGACCCAATCTTCCGGCATGAAATAAAGGATTTATATGGAAGGGGAAAGAACTTCAAAGAGGAAGACAAAGAAAGAGTTGTTAATCTCGAGAATAAGATAATTGGTTCGATATTTGATGAATACAAAAAGGCCTTTGAATCAGGACAGATTGAGCTCACTACATCTCCAATGTACCACCCGATATTACCGCTGTTGATTAACAGCGAGCTTGCCAAAGTATCTACGCCCAATCTAGACATCCCGTTTAGATTCCAACACCCAGAAGACGCTGAAGAGCACCTAGCTAAAGGTTTGGAAGTCTTTGAGAGCATATTCGGCCTAAAACCCAAAGGCGTCTGGCCTTCAGAAGGTAGTGTCTGCCAGGAATTGGTGCCATTACTCTCAAAACAAGGGATTGAGTGGATTGCTACTGATGAAGAAATACTGGCACGTAGCTTGCGCCGTTCAATTTACCGCCACGAAAATGGCGTTCCCAACTGTCCTGAACTGCTTTACAAGGTGTGGAAACGTGATAATGTTAATGTGGTGTTCCGAGACCATGTCATCTCTGATTTAATAGGATTTACGTATTACAACTGGGATCAAGGAAAAGCAGCTCATGATTTCGTCAGCCGGGTTAAAGAAATCAGTAATCAACTTCCGTCTTTTGATAAATTCATTGTTCCGATTATACTCGATGGTGAAAATGCTTGGGAGGCTTATGCCAATGATGGAACTGAATTCTTTGACGCCTTATATGGTGAATTGGTTAAACAGAATATCCCAACTACGACGGTATCTAAGTTTTTGGAAGAGCATGAGGTGAAAAATGAGTTGCCTTCACTGTTCCCTGGTTCGTGGATCGGGGCAAATTTCAACATCTGGATAGGTCAACCCGAAGATCATATAGGCTGGAAAATGGTGGCTGATGTAAGGAAGAAATTGGTTGAGAAAAATGTAACCGATAGAGAAATTTGGAACCGATTCTACATGTTGGAAGGTAGTGATTATTTCTGGTGGTTTGGGTCGGGATATGTTTCAACTACAACCGATATATTCGATGAATTGTTCCGGATGAATGCTATTTGGATCTACAAGAGAATTGGCGAGGAGCCGCCAGCTGAATTATATTCACCGATACAAAAAAGAGCCGAAGTATTCACCTGTCAGCCTATAGACAGAATAAGCCCTATGATTGATGGCCAGCTTACAAATTATTACGAATGGTATAGCGCTGGATACGTGGACATCAAGCGCATGGGCGGCACCATGCACCGCTTTGCCGGGCTCTTTTCACGCGTGTATTGCGGGTTTGATGACGACAACCTGTATATCAGGTTTGATGTGGAAGATGAAGACATCGCTGCGTACGAATACAGGATTAAATTCTTCACGCCTAAGGATATTGAAATAGCGGTTGGCGCGGACAAAGATTTCGCGTGTAAGATCGATAAAATCGGAGAGATAGCCATACCTCTGACAAGATTGAGTGTTGGTGACATAGGTGTTGTGGAGTTTATGGTTGACGCAAAGCAAAAGGGTGTTGAAGTCGACCGCACACCTTCCTTGAAATTTAATGTAAAGCTGAAAGACGTACGGATGTATAATTGGACTGTTTGATTCGCCAGCTGCGAATCAAGTACTAAATTCTAAATCCTAAACCCTAAACAATCTCAAAGCACGAATACCAAAATTCAAAACAGCTGTAGTGTATTCCACAGGGTGAAGGATTTCGATATTAGTATTTGGGATTTTACTATTCCCTGTGCCCTAAAGATATGCCGAGAGGTACGCAAAACAGCAGTGGCTGAACCACCTGTTTTTCCTAATAGCGTTTGCATAATGATAACGATGTTGGAGTTATAAGGGGATAAGCGGCCTCCGTGATGATTTTTGGTTCTGTGTCAAAAATCGAATGGAGATAAGGGGGGAACCTTCCCCCCTTATGCCGAGAGGGGGAGTTGAACCCCCACGCGCCTTTCAGCACTGCGGATTTTGAGTCCGCCGCGTCTCCCAATTCCGCCATCTCGGCTTTGACTGATAACAGATAACCGATATCAGACAACAGTAATCGATTATCGGTCCCATGACTTGTGCGAAATCTATATCATCTAAATTCTATCGAGGCGGACTGCAAAATCAAGATTTTCCCCTCGCCTATGGCTCGGGATCTTCGATCCCGTAAAACAACCGCAGGAGCTTCGAGAGTCCGCCGCGTCTCCCAGTTCCGCCATCTCGGCTTTGACTGATAACAGATAACCGATATCAGACAACAGTAATCGGTTATCGGTGATAGTATATACACAAATTATCTGAAGTCAACGTACTAAACTGTCACAGATGCCGTTGTCATTCCCCGGCTTGACCTGTCCTCTGTGCAGTACCTTGGCTAACTCAATCTGATGTTATTGTTCGAGTGAGCGGAGCGAATCGAGAACTACATTGTTTTGGAAAACCTTTTGCTTAATGCTTCGAAACTACAATCAACTTGCCTGGGAACGGTTTGTTACTGGGCGGAAATGGGTGGGGGGTTTTACTAATCTTGACTGCTCTCCCGATCTGACCGCATGTTAATCACCTCAATAACGTCACTACTAGAAAACTCGCCACCTTGTATGAAATTCGACGAACCAATTTGCAGTATAATCATACCCATCGTCAGGTAATTGACTTTGCTCTCTTCTGAAATCACAACCGCCATCCAGGCCAACATCGATACCGTTCTCAATATAGTAGCTAAACTCAACTTCTGGCACGACTCCAATCGTGCTTTGCGAATTCGTATCTTGCGGTACTACATGATTATAGTATATAGAAACAGCGCCTTCTATCAAAATGAAATCCATGATACCATATCCGTATCTGGACTGAATATCTGCTTGGTGGATAACGGCATCATCACACCAGATAGCGATATATGATGAAGTAAATGTCAATTGCTTGCGTAGATCTATAGGTTTACCGTATTCGTATTTTACGCGTATCCCAGGCGTATAGTAATAGCGATCGAAAACGGGGAATTCTAATTTCCTGTATCGATACGCCGTGTAATCTTTGTTAATATTGTCAGCCATAAAGACTATACTGAACCTTGATCCAAAAATTCTCTACCAGTATCCATACTCAACTGGCCACCGGTAATGAGGGGCAGCTAGGAGTATCGAATACATTTTGAACCAAGTGAAAGCTGGTATTGGCTTGTTGCATGCTGGATCGGAACTGAGCACTTCTTCAATTTCTTGGAAGAAATACTTCAGATGCCTATCGTATTTGATCCGAAAGAAATCTTCCTTCGAAAGAGCCTGAGCTATTCGTAGAATTGTTTCTTTTGTCAAATCACTGTCTATCATTCTATCCTTTACTAGTATATCGTTAATGTGAAGAGCCATGGCTACGTGCTGGCCTTCTCTTAAATGTCCTAATCCACCGCCGATTTTAAAATCAGACACCAAATAAGCTTCCCAGTCAGGACTGCGTGTGGAAACCCGGAGATCCAACTCTCCATGTAGGAACAAAGGCAAGGAAAAGGGATAATGCCGTATCTCCGCATTGCTATAGCAATCAATGCCCGACAAATCCCTGTGGTCGCCCCTCACGCCAAATAGAAGGTCAATTTCTGTTGTATCGCTGAGAAGCCGGAAATAGGGTCGAACATCCGCGTAGTAGCCTATATCCTCACCATAATAGTACCTATCCAATCCAGCCGAGAGCCACAGACCAAATATTTTTTGACTCGGTAAGCGAAAATCCTGTATTCTCATCCCGTCACTCTGTGTAGTCGCTAAAAGCATGGTGGAGTACAAAATTAAATACAACACAACTTTTCTTACCATCTTTCCTCCCCAGAATTGTAGTCTGCGATAGAATTGTGTCAATACTGATTAATAGATCTAAAGAAGAGGAGCCAGCCAAGAAGCCAGCTCCTCACTTTGTGCGGTATTTCCCTCAATGCTTCATCTCGATTCTCTCGATACTATAGCGTGCGGTGTATTTACCAACGTGTCCCGTTTCAGATAATTTGGTTCAAATAGAAAATCGGGGAACATAAGGTAATAGGCAGAAAATTGAAATGTGCGATACACATTGTTGATTACAGTGATGTACAAACAGACTGCGGTGATGATTTATTGAAGGAAGTCTTGTGTTTATCTGTGTAATCGATGAATCGAAGATTCACCAATTCCGCCATCTCGGCGTTACGAAGCAGAGCTTCGCAGCTTATGGCCGATAGCCAGTAGCTTATCGACGAGTATGACAAAAAAAATTGAGTTGTCAATAAAGCTACGCATTACAATAAATTGATTACACCTCATACTATTACCTGTATTATCTTGACACTTGGCTATATCTATATAGGCTTATTTATATTATCAATTAGATTCACGTATACTCAAAAATCTAGGGGGAGGTATTATGCTGAAGTCATTTATGTTAGTAACTATATTGGCTGGGATATTTGCGATACTTGGCGCAGATACCATTCCCGGCGGTGACGTTTCTGGCACCTGGTACGCGGTGAACTCGCCGTATTATATCAACGGCCATATTACGCTTCAAACGAACGATACGTTAACCATCGAACCGTCTGTAGAGGTGAATTTTCTGGGTAGTTACTACTTCATGGTGAACGGTCTCTTAAGCGCGGTCGGCACGGAAACAGATTCCATTGTTTTTACTGCAGGTACGAGTTGGTGGGGTCTGCATTTTCTTAATGCGCCAGACAGCAGCCACCTGCAATACTGTGTTCTGGAGGAAGCTTATGCTTTCATCTATTCGGTGGTTTTCTGTTACAACTCCAATCCAGTTATTTCACACTGCCGAATAAGCAACAGTATCGCCAGTCAAGAGGGCGGCGGCATTACGTTGTATAATTCCAATCCAGAAATAGCATACTGTGATATCACAGGAAATACAGGGCTTCGTGGTGGCGGAATACGGTGCCATGGTGGATCTACGCCGAGCGTTTCTCATTGTACTATTTCCGGTAACAGTGTCGGAGCAGGCCTTTATGGTGGAGGTATTACAATCGAAGGAGGAAGCCATCCGGTGATCGATAGTTGTATAATTATTGACAATCATGCAGTTCACGGTGGCGGCATTGCGGTTTTGGATGGGGGCAGTTGTACGATCACAAATTGTATAGTTAAGGCTAATAGTGCTCATGTTAGCAGTACGTGTAATGGTGGGGGCATTTATATAGATTCTCCTGGTGGATTCGTTACCGTCACAAGTGCGGTAATAGAAGATTGCTATAGTACGGACAATGGCGGCGGCATCTTTATTCAATCCGCCGACAGCGTTTTTCTAGTGAGGGGCATAATAGATAACAATTATAGTGGAGAGCTGGGCGGTGCAATTTATACGATCGATTGCAGTGATCTTTTCATTGATCATTGCGATGTGGTGAATAACAGAGGTGCATATAGCCCGACGGGCATCCTGCTCAATGGTCCTACGGCTCTGACACTGACAAACTGCATTTTTAGAAACCAGGACTGGTATGACATATACTTTGAGAATTATACTTCTGCCGTAGTCACGTACAGCGATTTTTACGAATGGGGCGGGGGTGGCGGACCTTTTGGTGGCAATCCTCCGGCTGGTCTGGGTACTCTGGTACAGACCAATTACAACGGCGATTCATGCGATGTATACTATAACATCCTTATGGATCCATTATTTGAGGATTTCCTAAATGGCGATTATCATTTAAGCGACAGTTCGTCCTGCATCGATGCGGGGGACCCGGCTTCGTCATACGACCCGGATTCAACGATTGCGGATATGGGTTGCTATTTCTTTGACCAGCGCATGCCGAGCATTGCGTTGTCAACCACCGCGTTGAATTTTGGTGGTGTGACCGTGGGCCAGTCAGTTGACCTTTCGTTTGTCATTTACAATCTTGGAGACGGAAATTTACGCGTCTCTGATATCTCCAATAATCTAGCGGTCTTCGTTCACAACTGGAATCCTCTGGACAGTATTGTCCCGCCCGGAGACAGCCTGGAGGTCATGGTAACCTTTACGCCCGACGACACGATCGCGTTTAATGACACATGCTGGATCGACAATAATGATACGTTATGCTGCGTGAACCTCACCGGGCAAGGATTGCCGACTGGTGTCACCGAAGGTGCATTAGCGGTCCCCACGGCATTCGCTTTGCGCCAACCGTTGCCTAACCCCTGCAAATCATTTACTAAGATCCAATTCGAGCTGCCCGAGGCGAGTGCCGTTGCGCTATCAGTCTATGATGTAAGCGGACGACTGGTTTCACAGTTGATCAATGGTTCGTATGACGCTGGATTTTACGAGGCAAGATTCGACGCCTCGGATTTGAGTGCCGGAATCTACTTCTACCGCCTCAAAGCGGCTGGCCATACTGCGATAAGGAAGGTCATAATTACAAAGTAATTCTGCGCAAGTACTTAATGCTGTATCCCGCTGTCATTCGCCGACCCCCTGATCAAGTCAGAGGGCAAGCTTAGTCGGGGAATCCAGTCTCTCGACTATCATTGTAATCAGGGTTTTTGTATGTATAGGCGATGCCGCAAGGTAGTCATTGCGATCCGCCTTAGGCGGACGTGACAATCTCAACCTGAATTATCCTCACCCTTGAGGCTGTGTCCGCCTCAGGAGGAGGAGAGGGTTTGTCCTGTGGAATATGGCCAGCTATTCCACTGGGTAATGGTGAGGGTGATACACTATACGGATGGAACATTGTCCTGCAATAATCCATCGTCGGCTTGACATACCTACTAATACTCTATATGATTGACCATGCTCAGTAACTATACAGCAAATATACAAAAATTACATCTGGCTACATGGGACAGCTCATCGAATGGCCTGAGGTATGCTGCGAGATGCCTTACAAGAAATGATCAAGGCGTACAAACAGCAACATAAAGAGATCCCTGTGGGGAGAGCTCTCATAGAACAGATTCCTATTGAAGTTTGAATGTCTGTAAAACGCCGCGATTTGGTCAAATACCTGGAGAAAAATGGTTTTTACCTGTTACGTTAGGGCAAAAAGCATTCAATCTACACAAACGACATAAAGACGATCCCCGTAAAGAGACACAAAACAATTGATAGAATCACCGCAAATGAACTATGTAAACAGGCGGGGCTTAAGCCCAAATTTTGAGATCCAGCTCTTATTTTTAGTTTCTAGCCTGTACTGAGTGAAGCCGAAGTGAGAGATCGAGGGGGTCTGACCCCTTGCCCAATTGGGTCACGTCACCCATTATTTGCTTTCGCAACAAAATCGCGCCGGTCTTTTTTGCAAAGTATTTGTATCAATTGACGGCCTGATAGTGCTGCGATAATAGTGCCTGTAAAAGGGGCTGTCCATTGCCCCACCATATATAGATTATCCAGCGCGGGCAGCGTTCTTTTCAGTTCCCTGTTCATCATATTGTCCGTGGTGATATACCATCCGTCCGGGGATCCTTGCCAGTTGTCAGTATACCTTACATAGGTCATGGGCGTGGGTACGTCAACCACCTCTATCTTTGATTTGAAGCCAGGCCATCGTTTCTCAAGCGCGTCAGCCGTCTCTTCGGCGATTCGCTTTTTTTCATTGTCGTATTTGTCCCTATCCTTAATCAGACTTTCCCAGTATTTGTAGTCTGTTGCATACCAGACCTCGAGCGCCGACTTACCGGGCGGTGCTGTTGTCTTGTCAAAACAATGCATCATTACGGTCAGCCATCTGAATTCGTCGTTACCGACGGTGATTGGCTTGTCTGTTTCAAACACAAAGCGAGCCGGATCTTTTGAAAGGTCCATGTCCACTCCGAACATGACGTGGACCATGGACTTCACCGGGATCCATGTTTCGTACATGTTCCGGATCTTATCATCCATGTACTTGCAACCAAGTATGTCGAAAATCAGACGGTGACCGTCGCCCGCCCATACTACGATGTCTGCTTTGCGCTCGCTGCCATCCTCCAGGCGTGTACCCACTGCCTTGTCATTTTCGATGAGGACATCTGTGACTCGACTCTCGTAGTGTATTTCGCCACCCAGTTTCTTGTACATTTTTGCCATCTTAAGCATGATCTTCAGCGAACCACCCAACGGATATCCACTTTCGGTGACGCCTGAGCGCGCAAAACCCGCCATAGCGATCAGCGGATATTTCAGCATGGGCCAGCCCGGAGAATCCACTGAGTATCTGATTGCCCTCCCCAGAAACGGGTCCTTGAACCGCGCGGTGAATTCCTGCAATGATACCTTGCCGTATTTTTTGAATAATCCCAGAAGCGGTATCATGGAGAAGGCCATTTTGACCTTGCCGAATATCCCAGTCAATTCCGGTGGTTCAATGGATGCGAGTTCTGTTATGCCCCGGCCGAAAAAAAGACTGATAAATTCCTTGATCAGATCGGAATCGTCCGGGGATATGGCAAGCATCTGTTCTTCGAGACGCGAAGGGTCAACGCAGATATCAAGTTTTTTTCCACGCCCTTCAACGACTACCTTGTTGTCGTGATAGTGAAATTCCTGGCCAACTGTTACACCAAGTTCGTCCCACATCCTTTTGAATGGTCCTGTTTTTGAATTTGCCAGAATGTGCATGCTTAAGTCGAACGTATATCCTTTTCGTGTCCATGCAGTGCAGAGCCCACCGGGCATCTTGTGCAGTTCAAAAATGGAGGTCTTGAATCCGTTCATCTGCGCATAAAGACCCGTTGAAAGCCCGGAGATGCCCGCACCTACAATAATCATGCTTTTTTGCATAGCCTCCTCCTGCTTGATTTCTTCGATGACCTATATTGATTGCGCCAAGTGGCTGTATTGATCTTCAGTCAATATCCTGTCTATTTTTGCCGTGGTTTCTTGAACGGGATCAGCCGGTCCACCCTTGCCTTGTAATCTTCATACTCCTTGCCAAATGCCTTTGTGAGTTGCTGCTCCTCTTTGCCGATGAAGATCATAACACCGACATACAAAAAGACCGAAACCACGAAATAGACCCAGGTTAACGTCAACAGCGCGACGCCGGGCAGGATTAGGAACGTCGCACTGGAATAAATTGGATTACGGGCAACACCGTATGCGCCAGTGGTTAACAGCCTACCCTTGGAAAAGCCGGTGATCAGTTGGATAATCGCCGTCGCCCAGAGGATCACTCCCGGAATGAGGAGCAAGTACCCCAGTGGTCTGATCAAACTAATACTCTCGGGTAATGATGCGATTCGGGGCAAATAGGTATCGAACAGTATAGCGGCGATCAAGAACGGCAAAATAAAAAGGATGATCTTCCCACCCTGCCCGACAATATCCATGTCGTTTTGCTTTTTAAAGATGCTTGTCATGATTTATCTCCTTCACTAAATTGAAGATTCCTTTGAATATATACCCATTAACTGAGCTTGCCCCAAGATATGTTTCGCCATTGCTTTTAGAAGTTTTCCTCGAGTCATTTTCAAATCTGTCTTG
>SMTZ1_10007542_pt1 | contig 10893 bp, 8 predicted proteins | sample DeeMarSWOR136_30_FD_25667 | JGI IMG/M metagenome (IMG submission 25667)
AAAGGACGCCGTTATTCCTGATCCGATATCGCCATTTTCCGTTGGCCTGCACTTGTACACCAATGGTGCCGCGGATTTGTCCGTGGTTGTTGCACCGGGGAGGAAGGAAACCATTCTCCGAGAGGTAGGTACCAATCTCGTCTTTTATGGACCCGATGGTATCCACCGCCTCTTGGACCTTCGTTTTGCTGACGTTATCCGTATACATTGGGAGGGCGAGGGCGGATAGAATTCCAACGATTGTTACAACCATCAGGAGCTCGACGAGGGTAAATCCACTTTGCTTGTTCATGGAAGTCCTCCTGAACTCGAAAACGTTCGTCCGTTTTTTGCATTATTCATGCCACCCTTGCGGTCTTCCCAATTCGCTCCTTTTCTCGTGGGCTCCATTCACCCTGTCCCCTCCCCATTCTCCCTTCTCCATTCTTCATTATTTCCCGTTCTCCGTTCTTCCCTCTAACCTGTATCATCTTCCACCTTCTTTCTCCATTCCTCATCCTTCCCCCTTAGCCTCAACCTCAACCTTAACCTGTCCTTCTTGCTCCTTACTCCCTCCTCCCTCTTCATCCTTAACTCTTAACCTTGACCTTAACCTTAACCTCAGCCTTAGCCTTAACCTTAGCCTCTCTCCTCCCACCTCTCAGCCTTGACCTGCTGAGGGGTAAGGGGCCCCGAAGCATGAGGCGAAGGGCCAGGAAGATCCTCAGGAAAGTTTCCAAACTCGAGCCGTGTTTTCTATTGACGGGAAGCTTCTTTTCCCTTACATTATACATATGCGGTTGCGAAAAAAGAGACGACATATTAAAGGACTCCTCATTATCCTGGCGATCTTTTTCATCATGCTGGGCATCGTTGCCTCGGGAATCTATCTCTATTTCACCCATGATCTCCCTCGCGTCGATTCCCTCAGGGATTACGACCCCTCCATAATCAGTTCCGTTTATGCCGATACGGGGGAGCTTATCGGAGAATTTTTTGTGGAAAAACGAATCGTCGTTCCCGTTGAAAAGATTCCAGGATTTGTCCTCCAGGCCTTTGTCTCAGCAGAGGATGCCCGTTTTTTTCAGCATGAGGGTCTCGATTACTCCGCTATCCTGAGGGCCTTTTGGAAGAATGTCAAGGCCGGGGAAATCATCCAAGGAGGGAGTACCATTACCCAGCAGGTTGCCAGATCACTCCTTCTCTCCTCCGAGAGAAAGTGGTCGAGAAAGATCCGAGAGGCCATTTTGGCCTATCGCATGGAAAAGTCCCTTGCGAAAGAGGAGATCCTTTATCTCTATCTAAACCAGATCTATCTCGGACATGGGGGCTATGGAATCGAGGCGGCCTCCCAGAACTACTTCGGAAAACATGTTGATGATTTAAATCTTGCAGAGGCCGCGATGCTCGGCGGCCTCCCGCAAGCACCCACGAGAAACTCCCCCTACAATCACCCCCGCAGGGCCAAAATGCGTCAGGCCTACGTCTTGGAGCAGATGGTCGAAAATGGCTATATTAGCCGTACGGAGGCAATGGAGGCTCTAGAAACCATTTTGGAGATTCATCCCAGGAGGAGCAAATTCCTAGAGGTGGCCCCTTACTTTACCGAACATGTTCGCCGGTATGTCGAGGAAAAGTACGGCAGGGATACGCTCTATAAGGATGGCCTTCAGATCTTCATTACCCTTGATGTGGCCATGCAAAAGGCAGCCCAGAAGGCCATTCGCAGGGGACTCAAGGAACTGGATAAGCGTCAGGGCTACCGGGGACCGCTCAGGCATATCGACCCAGGAGAGATCGAACCCTTCTGCAGAGAGGTTCAAGAAGCACTGGGGCAATCTCCCCTCGCCGAAGGGGAGGAAGCCCTGGGAGTTGTTGTGGAGATCAGACGACGAGAGAAGGCTGTTCTGGTCAAGGTAGGCGATACTATGGGCCGAATTGAACTAGAGGAGATGAAGTGGGCCCGGAAACCCGATCCCGAGGTTCCCTACTACAGGGCGAGGGTCCGTAACCCGGGAGATGTGCTCCAGGTGGGGGATGTCATCAAGGTGAAGGTTAAGGGGTTTCCGGGCAAGACAATGGCGCTCTCATTAGAGCAAGATCCATTGGTCCATGGGGCTTTACTGAGTATCGACCTGAAGACGGGATACATGAAGGGCATGGTGGGGGGGAGGGATTTTCAGGAGAGTCAATTCAACAGGGCCGTTCAGGCAAAACGACAGGCTGGCTCTGCCTTTAAACCCATCATCTATGCCTCGGCCATCGATCAAGGGTATACCCCGGCAACGGTGATCGTCGATTCCCCAATCATCTACGATGGCACGCAAGATTACCAGTCCTGGAAACCCAGAAACTACGAGGAGAAATTCTACGGGCCAACCACCCTCCGTAAGGCCCTGGCCAAATCCAGGAACGTGATTACGGTAAAGATCGTCCAAGATATAGGACTCTCCTCCGTTGCCGAATATGCTCGGCGGTTAGGCATCGAATCCCCTCTCAATGAGGACCTCTCCATGGCCCTGGGGTCCTCCTCTGTCACGCTTCTGGAATTGACGAAGGCCTATGCCGTCTTCGGAAATCAAGGACGCAGGGTCGAGCCAATCTTCATCAAAAAGATCACCGATAAGGATGGAAACCTCTTGGAGGAGAATGTCCCTCCCGCAGGGAGTCTTTCCCTTGATCATCGGGATGACCAGGCAGCGGAAGGAGACGACGGGTTAGCTGAGCAGATTATCAACCCGGAGACCGCATACATCATAACGAACCTGTTGGAGGGCGTCGTACAGAACGGGACGGGATGGAGGGCAAAGGCCCTCGGGAGACCTGTTGCGGGAAAGACGGGGACAACCGACGATTACTCCGATGCCTGGTTTATGGGATACACCCCTGACCTCATCACGGGTGTCTGGGTGGGATTTGACCAGGAAAAGCCCTTGGGGAAAGATGAGACGGGTTCAAGGGCCGCTTGTCCCATCTGGCTGGACTATATGAAAACCGTGTTGAAGGGAAAACCCATCAACCACTTCCCAGTTCCCGAACAAATTATTTTCGCCAAGATTGACCCCAAGACCGGACTGCTGGCCTCTCCTTCTACTCCAGATCCCTTTTTCGAATGTTTTAAGGAGGGAACGGCCCCTACTCGCTATTCGGAGGTGAAGGCCTCCCGCTCCACGGAATTCTTCAAGTTCGATATGACCCGTCCCCGTCGATAAAAAAAGCCGGAGGTGATGGAGACCTGCCGGGCTTTCATGGGGACGGGGGGGTAAATGGACTCCCCATCAGAGGTTTCCGCGGAAATATTCCTTGATCTTTCCCAGGACGATTTTAGGAATATCCTCTTTCTTGGTTACGTTATAGAAGCTCATATTCTTCTTCTTCTCCATTGCCTCCCTGAATCTCAGCGCGTACGTATTCTCCCCGATATAGACGGCCGTGACTCGATTGTTGATATTGTTAAAGTATCCGATCACCTTGCCCAAATTGGTGATCTTCATATCCGTTATGATGAAGATGTCCGGTTCCTTGGCGGCTTCCAATAGGGGATCAAGTTCGTTAAGATTGAAGGCGGTTCCACCCCCGAAGTATTTGCACAGAACCCCGTAGATCTTAGCTCTCTCCGAGGTGAAACTGAGAATAGTCTTTCCCCCCATGGGGGCATCGCTAAAATTATACACGGCCACCTTGGCATCATTCCTCAAATAAGCATCCGAAGCACATGCGGCTCCAAGGACGGTATAGGATAAATTCTTCCTCGGATTGGTCATACTCCCAGAGGAATCGATGATGATGATGCAATCCGGTACGGACTCCCTTTCACCGAAGGTACTCCCCTCGATCTTGTTCCACGTCTGGGTGATCCCGGGCATAATCTTGCCAAAACTGGTCCATACATCCACATCCTGAAAAGGCCTCCCGATCTCCCAGGGACAATGGGAATGGGGGTTGAGGAATCCCCTCTTCTCCATGGGTACTTTCTTGATGGGGATGGAATAATTTTCGGCCAATTTCATATAATAAATCAAATCGGCATCCAACGGGGTCCCCTCCCCCCTGCCCATTCCCCCTTCCATTCCGTACCCGATATCCTTCAGCTCATCCTTGAAATCTTCGAAGGTCTCCTTGAATTCCTTGAGCCCCACGTTCTGATTGGCGAAATCGCGGAGGCCCTGATCGATTTCTTCCAAGGTATATCCATCGAGACCATGTTCCCCCATGGGATTCGCTTGATTTCCCTCCTGGCGGTGTTCCTCCTCTTCTACTTCCAAGAGGGCCTTGATGACGCGGGCGAATTTCTGTATGCTCTTATCCCACTGTTTCTTATCCAAATAGGGGATCCTGGCCAGTCTCCGTACAACCTCCTCATCTTCCTTGGCGCAGAGATCTATGCCCCATATTCTCTGATAGAGTGAAGCAATAACCGCATCCACCTTTCCCTTGTCAATATGTTTATAGAGCTCGGGTAGCGGGGTCTTTTTTCCCTTCACGCAATACGTATCCGCCACCACATCCATAAATAATCCCGCTGCCCTTTTGGCCTGTTCCTTATCCTTCACGACCTGCTTCGCCTCTGTGAACAACCTGAGGTGAGTGTGAAAATCCCAGGGGCAATAGGTATAATGGCTTATCCCATGGTCCAAGAGGGCTTCAACCACTTCTTCAAAGCCCATTTTATGGGCGATCTTATCGGAAAAGGCGGTATTAATGGTTATCTGTTTATCCTTCATCTCCAGGGCAACATTCTCCGTTCCCTCTGAAACCTTGGGTATGGGCATTTCAGGAAAGAGGTGCTTCCTCCTCACCTTCGGCCAAATTTTCTTGATAATTTCTTCGGGGACCATCTTGAACCTAATCCGTCAATAATAGACGTTGGATTGACGATAATTTCGAGGGTAGATCACCTTTTCATCCTCATACACCTTCCCATCAACGATCTTGCCCAAACCCCTCACCCTTCCCCCCACGAAGATCTCTCCTCCCATCATCCATTCCCCGGTATGGAGGCCTATGTTTTTGGTGACCCTAATTCTTCCACTCTTCATCCCAGCTCCCGTATAGTTCTTGGCATTACCCTCAACCCCCAACTCCCCCCCCTCCATCCCAATCCCGGTAAAATCGCCCAGATTTCCCTCAACAGATACCTTCTTGCCCACCGGAAGCCGATAACCGAGGAGGTTGATCTGCGTCTTTAAATCATTCAATTTGAGGGTAATTTCCTCTTCCTGGGCGTAATTACACAATGCAGAGATATAGATGCCGGCGGGTCCGGTAATGAGGTAGGGAATCTTGTCCGTTGTATCCAACTCATAGCAGAACTCTTCGATGTCCTCCGCCTTATATTCGAACTCCTTGACCACCTTTTCCGCTAGGGTATAGGCTTTGATCACGGTATTATACTGGACCAACCAGACCAGCTCCTTCACCTCCTCCTCCAAAAGCTTCTCATAGCCTTTGGTGATCTGAGACATCACCTTATTTCTCGATTGGATAATGGAGTCCAGGGGTATTTCCCTTTCCCTTGTCCGATGGTTCCTGAAATCGTCAAAGGGGTTCTTCATTTAATCCTCCAATCCCAAGTCCCTCTTGATCTCGAAGTAAACGGGGTGATCGCCATCCACTGGTTCGAGATCTTCTCCTTTGAAGAGCCGGTATCCAACTGCCAGCGCGCTTTTCAGGTGCTCGCTCTGCTCACCATAGCGGTTGAATATGCTCTTTACCGCGTCTTTTGCCAGATATATTTGAAAGGGATTATCCCTTTTATTCCTCTCCTTGTTGGAGAGGTATTCCTCCCTCCATTGTATTCGGTGAGCCAGGGTATATGGCATAATCGCCTTGATATGTTCAACACCTACTACGGTATCCCCTATCATCCAAGCTAATGCCTGGGAATAGGTTTTGATGGAGGTGGGAAGTCGATTGGATGCGCAATTCGTTGTGTCATGGCATAGATACCCGGTAAAATGACAACCCTCTTCACAATTCTCAATGGATCTCTTTTGCCCATATTTGTAGCAGAAGGAGAGCTCGGCGAGTAACATTCGGGTAAATGCATTGGCGTCCAAATCCAATTCCAGCCTGCTTATTGCAGCATGGATGGCCTTCCTATCTCGGAGTCCCACCGTTTCAATCCCCAGTTTCTTCTTCAGGAATTCCCCATAGTCATCGCATACTTCCTCCATCTGGCGCAGCTTAGTTTGATAGGATAGCTTACTTTTGAGGATTTTATGGATGGAATTTTCGGCTTTGGAATTTCGAAGGATACGATCTTTCTCATTGAATTTTCCGACCAGATAAGCGATATTTGGACCCGGGTGTCGGGACTCGATCACGACATCGAAACGATCAATCATGGGCGCGATAATGGTATTCGTGCCCCTATCCTGGTAATTGGCCGTTGCGAAGAGGCAGTATTCCTCATTGATAATCATCTCGTTCAGGTATTCCCAGTTTCCCCTATCCACCCCATCGAGAATCATACTCTGCTTCGTCTCTGGCAGTCGGTTGATTTCGTCGACGATCTTAACGGGAATCTGGGCGAAGTGTGACCAAACGACCTCCTCCGTCCCCTTGTTCAGTTTTCCCAAGTCCGGCCTACCGATAATCTTCTCCTCCGTCTGCTCGGGATGCCCAGAAACTTCCGCTCCCCAAATGATGGCTATGGGGATTCGATAGAGCAATGAGCCTACGTATTCCGCCGATGTGGTCTTCCCCAAGCCCGGTTCCCCGATGATGAGCTCCTTTCCCTTATTGAGACCCGTCAGTAAGCTGAAGATGAGGGCCGAATTAAATTTTTCCCCCTTGATTTCCAGATCGGGACGGTTGAAGTAGAGATTTTCCTTGATAAAATCGTGTATCCCCCTGATCTTCTCTCGATAATGATCCTGCGTCATTCTTCCTCCTCGCTGTTAAATCGACTCAGCTTTCATATAAAGGTTATCATTTCAATTTTCTCAAATCAACATAATCCTGGCTGGAGTTTTTTGACTTTTTTAGAGGGAATTTTTCTAACCTATTGATTATAAAGGAGATTATATTTTTTATAAGTGAACACGGTTGTCCCTTCGGTTGCTCGTGGCCTATTGCCAAAATTCTTTAATATTCCCTCCAAGGAATCAGGGCAACGGTCTCTTCCGACGTGACCCTTCTCCAGCAAATTTCGCTCATGGACAACGGTCTTCCCTAGAAATTGAGGAAACTTCAAAATCCTGAGAGGAAAGAAGACCAATGGATTCTACCCCTGACCTATTGCACGAGGCGAATTGTCAGATCCCTCGTTATGTCCTCATACTTGGACAATATCCCATCTCTTATGGAGAGATCCCCTAAATCGGTCCTTCCGATTCTACAATGATAGACGCCATCCCTTAATCTCCTGAAGATTACCTCCCTCACCCTGGCCTCCGAAAAATGAAAGGCCCTCACCGAATATATTGCCTCTTTTCTCAGCTTGGGGTAGATGGCCTTTACCAGAAGGGCCAAGAGGGAGAGGGCATTGTTATCGATGCAGTAAACTCCTTTCTTCTCCACCTCCATGGATCCCTCCCACTGTGCCGAACCATCTTTTGTAACCTCGCCCGTCACCTCTTTCCCATGGAAAGCGTATCTCAACTCCCAAAGGCCATTTTGAGCAAGTATTTCCGGCAGCTTAACATCCAGCTGTCTGAAATAGGCCACGGGTTTTCCGTTTTTTCGAAAGACCAGCTCACTATTTCCCCGTTGATGGCTATTGCCCTCTGCAATATGTATATCGGCTTTCAAGATGAGGTGTCCCTCCTTCTCTTCAATAGAAAAGACCTCCTTCCCGATTTCAACCCCTTTTCTGGTATATTGGTAACTATAGGTCTCGCCATGTCGAAGGTAGGGGTGTCGGGCGCAGTGAGAAAACGATATTCCCATAATGAAAAGGAAACCGATTACCTTTAGGAATTCCATCCTCATCCCTCTTTCCTCAGCCATGGGAAATGAAAGCGTCTTCAAAGCCGATCACGAGGCCAGATGCTTCATTTACACCAAAAACGAAAGAAGAGGCTCAAAATGATTACAAAGGCTAGATTAAACATTATATAGCAATTTGACTCAAAAGAAACTATAATTTTTGAAAATCTTTCCTCGCCATGGCCTATGAAACCCTTGTTTCATACACAGCCCATCCATGATCCCTTCGGCGACCCGGGGATTTATATCGAATTCATGTTTGATAAGAGGGCCCTCCTTTTCGATATGGGCGATCTTCATCCCCTTTCCCCTCGAAAAATTCTGAAAATTAGCCACATCTTCGTCTCCCACACCCACATGGACCACTTTATCGGTTTTGACCATCTCCTGCGAATCTGCCTTGGGCGAGATAAAGAGCTCTCCCTTTTCGGGCCGCCCTCTTTCATTGACCATATAGGGAACAAGCTCGCCTCCTATACATGGAACCTAGTGGAAAATTACTCGAACAACCTCTCCCTAACAGTTACCGAAATCAATCCTAAGGTGCGGAAAACGGCATGTTTTCGCGTTCAATCTGGATTTAGGCTGGAGGACTTCACCTGTGTTGACTCCTCCGACTCGACACTATTGGATGAGACGGCATTTCGGGTGAGAACGATGATGCTAGATCATAAAATCCCGTGCTTGGCCTTTTCCCTGGAGGAGAAGCAGCATGTCAATATCCTGAAAACCCATTTGGAGAAAATGCGGCTTCCCGTTGGTCCCTGGCTGAAACAATTGAAAGAGGCCGTAATACGGAAAGAACCAGATGAGACTTTGTTCCGGGTATGGTGGAAGGAGAAGGGGAAAACAAAAGAGAGGGAAATCCCCTTGGGAGAACTGAAGGCGAATATCGTAAGGATCGTTCCCGGTCAGAAGATTACCTACGTCGCCGATGTCATCTACCATGAGGAGAATGCACGGAAGATCATTGAGCTGGCCAAGGGATCCGATATGTTATTTATTGAAACCGGCTTCTTACAAAGGGATTCGATGTTGGCGGCGGAAAAGTTCCACCTGACGGCCCAACAGGCGGGCCACCTTGCCCACCTGGCCCGAGTAAAACATATGGTGCCCTTTCATTTCTCCCCTAAGTACACCCATCAAGGCGACCTCTTGTTCCAGGAGGCCATGAAAACCTTCGGGAATTCCCCTTGACGCATACGACTCGGTCCTCGAGGTGGGATTTCCCTTGAGAAAAGGGGAATTTTCTGATAGTCTCACGTCAGGGAAATTTACATGGGGGGAGGATGTATCATGGTAAGGCCAATTGATTGGGAGACGTTTAAGGAGCTCAGGGGAAGCGAGAAAAAAGAATACTTCATGAGGGATGGAAACATATTCCATGTGATTATGGCTCAGCAATTCGATCGCCCTACCCTCGATTACATCTGCGATTTGGCCACGAAGATTAGGGGAATCGCCAAGGGAAACCAGGGAATGCTCTTTCTCCTGTCCCTGCTTCAGACGAAGCGGGCCATGCTCTACTTCGTTCAACCCTCCACCAGAACGTTCCTCTCCTTCATGTCCGCCTGCCAGATATTGGGGATGAGGTGTTCGGAGGTCCGTGATCCAACGACCTCATCCGAGATGAAGGGTGAAACCCAAGAGGATACCGTGAGGACTTTCTCCAGCTATGTCGATCTCGCGATTATGCGCCATGTCCAAGAAAGGTTCGCCGAGAAGATGGCCTGGCTCCTAAATCAGACAGGCCGACCTGTCTCGGTGATCAATGCCGGCTCCGGAAAGGATCAACACCCCACCCAGGCCTTACTCGATATCTATACGCTGCACCGCTCCTTCGAAAACTACGGTGGCATTGATGGAAAGACCATTGCCATGGTGGGAGATCTCCTCCGCGGCAGGACAGTTCGCTCCCTCACCTATCTTCTGAAGAACTACGATGGGGTAAAGATCTACTTCGTCGCCCCCCGGGACCTCCAAATGGGCGAGGATCTGAAAGATTACCTGAGGGAAAACGATGTGGACTTTGAGGAAAGTGAGCATCTGGATGAGATCATCCCCTTGGTCGATGCACTCTACATGACTCGAATCCAAGACGAGTATGATCAGGGAGATGAATCGAAAAAAATAGATTACAGTAAGTTTCATTTTTCCGGGAATCATCTCAAACTCCTCAAGCCAAACGCCATCATTATGCATCCCCTCCCGCGACGCGCGGAGATCAGGCCCGAAGTGGACCAGGACCGTAGGGCCATGTACTGGCGACAGGTGAGAAACGGGATGTGGGTCCGGGTTGCCCTCATCGCCAAGGTTTTCCTGGCCGACAGGGAGATCATGAGCTATTGAATCGCCCTTCCTGATCTTTTCGTGCTGTGCCGAGTTTCAAAAATCTTACTGGTTTCCCGGAGAATTCCGCCCTCCCCCCGGGGGTAACACGGGGCCAAGCGCGACCATAAGGACGGCTTGATTTTATCTTGTGCACATGGTATAGGTGATTAAGTTTGGACTTATTACAAACTAAATTTTTCCGTTGTTCTAAAGAAGACGTCATTGTAAGAAGTCGAAATAAAACGGCAAAGAAAAAAGATCCAGACGCAAGGCGCACAAATCCTGAGGAATGAGGCGTACATAGAAGTACGGTGCAGTGACGAAGGATGAAGCGGAACGCAGCCTTTCGGCTTTGCTCAGGGCCGTGAGCCTGTCGAAAGGCCCTTCGGCTTTTCTCAGGGCCGTGAGCATGTCGAACGGCAGATGGACTTTTTACGAAGCCGTCAAAGAAAGGAGGATCAAATGCAGTGGGACAACCGAAATAGGGGTGGCCCCCCGGATCTCGGAGAGATGATCAAGAAGGCGAGAGATTCAATTGGCCCCATAAAGGGAGGCACGTATCTCTGGGGCATTGTGATCGTGATTATTCTTGCGATCATACTAGTTTACACCGCGGTGTATAGAATTCCACCCGGCCACCGGGGGGTAGTC
>SMTZ1_10007545_pt1 | contig 10890 bp, 10 predicted proteins | sample DeeMarSWOR136_30_FD_25667 | JGI IMG/M metagenome (IMG submission 25667)
ATCCTGCTGGTCATGGATGGGCTGGGAGGTCTGCCTGTCCAGGGAAAAACCGAGCTCGAAGCGGCGCAGACTCCCAACCTGGACAACCTCGCCGCGAAAAGCGTCTGCGGCTTGACCGATCCCGTCTTCATGGGGATCACGCCAGGGAGCGGCCCGGCCCACCTCTCTCTCTTCGGGTATGACCCGACCAAATACATCCTGGGGAGAGGAATACTGGAAGCGCTCGGGGTGGGAGTGGAAGTGGGGAGAAACGACCTTGTGGCCAGGGGGAACTTTGCGACTCTGAAAGCCGGTCTTATCGTTGACAGAAGAGCGGGAAGGATCCCCACCAGCGAGAACGAACAGATCTGTAAAAAGCTCAACGACTCCCTGAAAGAGGTCAACGGCACCAAGCTCTCCTTTTTCCCCGGGAAGGAGCATCGTTTTGTGATCAAATTCAGCGGAGAAGGCCTTTCCGATGCTCTTTCAGACGCTGATCCCCAAAAAGACGGCCAGCCTGCCGTCCCCACCAAAGCCCTTTCCCCGGAAGCTGAAAAATCGGCTCTATTGGTGAACCGCGCCATGGAGAAAGCCACAGAGCTTTTGAAGGACTCTCCCAAGGCCAACACCGTCCTTTTACGGGGGTTCTCAGGCTGTCCCTCTCTGCCCACCATGAACGAACTCTATAAACTCAACGCCGCCGCCATCGCCAATTATCCGATGTATAAGGGACTGGCCAAGCTGGTCGGGATGGAAATTCTGGAAGTCGGTCCGGAGATGTCCGAGCTCTTCGATGTTGTGGAGAAGCATTACAAGAATCATGACTTCTTTTACGTTCATGTGAAAAAAACTGATTCGGCAGGCGAGGATGGAAACTTTGAGGCAAAAAAGAAGGCTATCGAGGAAACAGACGGCTACATCCCGCGCCTGCTCGCCCTCGAGCCCGATGTCCTGGTCGTGACCTCTGACCATTCCACCCCTTCTCTTCTCAAATCTCACTCCTGGCATCCCAATCCCTTCCTCCTGTTCTCAAAAGCCTCCTTGACCGATAATGTGAAACGGTTTTCAGAGAGGGAATGCAGCCAAGGATACCTGGGAAGGTTTAAAGCCATCTATGCCATGCCTTTGATGCTTGCCCATGCCGGCAAGCTAAAGAAATTCGGGGCCTGATTCGTCGTAAATCATTGACAATAATCGCTTTATATTATAAAATAGGTTTGAATTAGCGGTGAAAAAAGGAAAAAAGGCTTGCCTTTTATTGTTCCTGCTGTTTTCTCTCCTCTCCTTTCCCTTCACCATCTCTGCTGACTCGAGGATCGAGATCCATGATATCCGTTACCATATCCATCCTTCATTTACCCGGGTTGTGATTGAAATCGGGAAAGTGCGGGACTACAGCTTCAACCAGCTCAGCTCTCCAGACAGGGTGTACGTGGACATCTATCAGGTCAAGCTGAATCCTTCCCTGCACGGGCAGAGCTATCTGGTCCAATGCGACTACCTCGACCAGGTCCGGATCGCCCAAAAAAACCCAAGCACCGTCCGCGCCGTGGTCGACCTGGATTTCAGCAAGGCGTACTACAAGGTGTGGTATCTCCCCGATCCCTTCAGGCTCATCATCGACGTCTATCCCAAGAAAACCCCAGAACTTCCCCCGCCACCCAGGCTGAAAACCAGCATAATCCGCCAGTTGGGCCTGGGCATCCAGAGAGTGGTGATCGACCCTGGCCACGGGGGAAAGGATCCGGGATGTATCGGAAACCAGCATAAACTTCAGGAGAAAAAAGTCGTCCTCGATGTTTGCCTGCGGCTGAAAGCTCTCCTGGAGTCTCTCGGGCTGGAAGTGATCATGACCAGGGAAACAGATATCTATCTCCCTCCCGAGACCCGGACCGTGATCGCCAACCAGAAACAAGCGGACATTTTCATCTCCGTCCACGCCAATGCCAGCCGCAACAGGAAGCTCTCCGGGGTGCAGACATTCTATCTCAACCTCAGCCAGGACCCCACAGTGGTCGAAACGGCCTCCCGGGAAAATGCCACCTCCACCAAGAACATCGGCCAGATGAAGGAGATCGTCAATAAAATACTCCAGAACACCAAAATTCCTGAATCAATGGAGCTGGCCCAGACGATCCAAAAGAACCTGGTTCATACCCTCTCTCAAAAGTACGGCGAAGTGCATGACCTGGGCGTCAAAGGAGGTCCTTTCTGGGTCCTCATCGGAGCGGAAGTCCCCTCGGTCCTGGTGGAAATATCATTTCTGAGCAACCCGGCAGAAGAAGAGAACCTGAGAGACCCTCAATACCTCGAGCGTATTGCCCTCGGAATATACCAGGGCATCATTGCCTATAAAAGCTCACTGGAGAAAGGAATCGATTCATGAAAAGAAGAGAATTTATCAAGGATTTAGCCGTCGGAGGCCTCCTCCTCAACTTCCAGCCCGGCCTCTTGGCTCAGAATAAAAAATTCCCTGACCTCGCCTGGATTCAGGGCGAATCCCCGGCGCAAATCACAAAGGAAGCCGTCTCATCTTTAGGAGGAATAAGACAGTTCATTTCCAGAGGGGATGTTGTTGTGGTAAAGCCCAATATAGGCTGGGACAGAATTCCCACCCAGTCCGCCTGTACCAATCCAGAGGTTATCAAGACGCTTATTGAGCTTAGCCTTGAAGCCGGAGCGAAGGAAGTCAAGGTTCTGGATAATCCCTGCAACCCGGCCAACAGAACTTACGCCCGCTCGGGGATTGCCGACGCGGCCAAAGAGGCGGGAGCCAAAGTCCTTTTTCCTAACCCCCATAAGCTGAAGAAGATGGCTCTCAAAGGGGAATGGCTGAAAGAATGGGAAGTCTATACGGATTTTATCGAGGCGGACAAAATCATCAACGCTCCCATCGCCAAGACACACAGTCTCTGCAGGTTGACCCTGGGCTTGAAAAACTGGCTGGGCGCCCTGGGTGGGAACCGCAACCAGCTCCACCAGAAACTCGACCAGGCCATAACCGACCTGGCCGCGTTCTTCAATCCCTGCCTGACCGTGATGGACGGCTACCGCATTCTCATCCGGAACGGCCCCCAGGGAGGGCGGCTGTCCGACGTCAAGCTGTTCAAGACCGTGGTCGCCGGAGTCGATTATGTGGCTGTTGACGCTGCCGCAGCGACCTTTTTTGAGATCGACCCGCAAGACCTCCCTTTCCTTCGAATCGCCCATCAAAAGGGCCTCGGCCAAATTGACCTGGAGAAACTGAGAATTGAAAAAAGAACGGTCTAAGAAATACAGGATCATCCAGGCGCTCCGGATTCTCAGCCAGACGGTTTTCTTTCTCCTCTTTTTCTACCTGCTGCTCGGGACTCATTTTCCCGGAGAGGACTATATCGGACGGGTGGAGATTTTTTTCCACTTTGACCCTCTTCTCGCTCTGACCACATTCATCGCTTCCCGGGCCTTCTTCGTCTCCTTCATCTTTGCAGCCATAACCGTTGTCTTGACTTTCGTTCTGGGAAGAGTCGCCTGCGGCTGGGTATGTCCGCTGGGCTCCATCCATCAGGCCTTTTCCTGGCTGTTCAAGAAATCAAAGCTTCTCAGGCCCAAACGGATCAAGGATAACCGGACAGCCTGGAAATACTCCATCCTGGTATTCATCCTGGTGGGGACTCTTTTCTCGCTCAACCTGGCGGGGATCCTTGACCCTCTGTCGCTGCTCTACCGGTCCTTTGTCACCGGAATCCTGCCTGCCGCAAACTACGGCATCTCCGCTTTTATCGGGATTCTTTATAAACTCAAGCTGTTTCCCCTCGGAGACAGCCTTGTCCAATTCATGGCCAACCTGGCCATCAACCCCATCTTTCTCCAGGGATTCCTTATCGGGCTACTATTTAGCGGCATCGTGCTCCTTAACCTCTACCGGGAAAGACTCTGGTGCCGCTACCTCTGTCCTCTGGGAGCCTTCCTCGGTCTCCTCTCCCGCTGGAATATTCTCAAGCTGAAAATAGACTCGCAAAAGTGCATCGAGTGCCACCTCTGCAACATTCACTGTGAAACGCAGGCCAACCCCTTTCCCCTGGAAGAATGGAAAAGCGCGGAATGCGTCTACTGCTTCACCTGCAGCGCCATCTGCCCCACCAGCGCCATTACCTTCCCCGTAAGAACCTCCCCCGAGCAAATCGCAACGGTCGACCTTTCCCGAAGAAAGCTCATCTTTCATTCTCTCCTTGGAGTGCTGGCTGTTCCCTTCTTCCGCCTGTCTCCTGCGACGCGCCGTTCCTCCCCGAAACTAATCAGGCCTCCGGGAGCCCTTCCTGAAGAACAGTTCCTCAAGAAATGTATCAAATGCAGTGAATGCATGAAGGCCTGTCCCACCAACGCCCTCCAGCCAGCCTGGTCAGAGGCCGGCCCGGAAGGTATCTGGACCCCTATCCTGGTTCCAAAGATCGGGTACTGTGAGTACTACTGCTCCCTCTGCTCCCAGGTCTGTCCCACCGGAGCCATCCAGGAGCTGACAGTCGAGGAAAAGACAAAGGTGAAAATCGGGCTCGCCTGGGTAAATAAAAACCGGTGCATCCCCTATAACCTCGGGACTCCCTGCATCGTCTGCGAGGAACACTGCCCCACTTCTCCCAAAGCCATCAAGCTGGTAAAGACGGAAGTGAAGCTTCCCGACGGGACAATCATGACTCCTCTCGCTCCGGTCATCGACACAGACCTCTGCATCGGATGTGGGATTTGTGAGAACAAATGCCCCGTTGTCGATAAGCCCGCGATCTACGTCACGAGCGTGGGCGAGAGCCGGTCTGAAAAAAACCAGCTTCTCCTGGACCTGATCAAGGAGAATTCAGGACCTTACTGATTTTTTAGCTCTTTTTTTACTCGATGATTTTAAATTCCAGAGTCTTCAGCACTTCGCCGTTCGGTCCGATTACGTCCACATGCCAGTCTCCGGTCCATTGATCCCAGATGTTCTTTGTGCTCCAAGTCCGCCAACTGGCTGCTTCCACGGGCAGGTTCACCCTTGCCATCTCAGTCTCACCGTGATACCAGACATGAGTGATCTCGATCGGCATCTGGGCTCCAACGATCTTGGTGTAGCAGAAGAGCTTGCCGACAGTCGCCTCAAACTCAGTCCCTGCGTCGACAGGTTCCCGGTCCAGGGCATCCCGACAGATGACACCCACTTCCACTTCAACAGCCGGTTCTTCCTGAGCCTTGACCATCGCCACCTGGAGAAGAGAGACAGACGCCAGCAACGCCAGGACAAAAAGTATCGAAAAGAGCTTTTTCATGGTTTTCCTCCTTTCCTGGATAAAATAATTATCCCAATGTCTCCTCCCAAAGTTAGCTAAACTCTAGCATAAATCAATGTCATTGACAATAGGGAAAAGGAAAATATGGGGACGTTCCCCAAGGGGACACCTCTTATGGGCTAAAACCTCAATTTTAAGCAGAAGAGGTGTCCCCTTGGGGAACGTCCCCTATTATTCGGCCAGGACCTTCTTTAATTCCTCCTTCAGGTGGGGGACGACCTGAAAAAGGTCACCCACTATTCCGAAATCAGCCACTTTAAAGATGGATGCCTCGGGGTCCTTGTTCACGGCAATGATATGTTTGGAGGAAGACATGCCTGCCAGATGCTGGATAGCGCCTGAAATCCCGAAGGCCATGTATAGATTCGGCGAAACAGTCTTGCCGGTCTGTCCCACTTGATGCTGATGGTCGATCCACCCCGCATCCACTGCAGACCGCGAAGCTCCTATGGCCGAATGAGGGACTATAGAGCTGAGTTCCCTCAACAGGTCAAAGTTTTCCGGTCCTTTCATCCCTCTGCCCCCGGAGATCACGACATCCGCCTCGGTCACATCGAGTTCTGCTCCCTCTTCTCTCAAAATCTCCTCTACTTTCCCTTTGACCTGATCTTCAGGGATGACCACATCTTTCTTGACCACTTCTCCCTGTTTCTTCTCCGGCCCTAAGAGAGGAAAGACCTTCGGCCGCAGTGTAGCTATCTGGGGCGATGTTTTAAAGGACACGGTTGCAAAGGCCTTGCCGGCAAAAATCGGCCGGATCACTTCCAGCTTCCCACCCTTGCAAGCGGTCTGAATGCAATCCGTAGCCAGGCTGACTCCGAGCTTCGCAGCCAGCCGGGGAGCAAGATCTTTGCCCATCGCGCTAGCGGAGAAGAGGATGATTTCAGGCTTGATCTCCTCCACAAGGGAATGCAAAGCCTGAGAAAAACTCGCCGCCGAATAATGACTCAAAAGAGAATTCTCCAAGACATAGACTTTTGACGCTCCATAAGGAAAAGCCTCGGAAGCAAGCCCTTCTATATTGTGGCCGATGAGGACAGCCTGGACTTCGGTCTTAAGGTCATCCGCTCTTCGCTTGCCCTCGGAGAGCACCTCCAGGGAAGACTTTTTGACCTTGCCTTCTCTAATCTCAAAAAAAACGAGTATCATCTCATCCCTCCCTTAAATTACCTTGGCCTCTTCATGTAAAAAAGCCACCAATTTTTTCGCGGCTTCCTGGGGTTCGTCTTCAATGGTTTTACCCGCCTGCCTCTGTGGGGGGCTCTCCAGCTTGGTGACCTCCAACATCGGCATGACATCACCGTCCTTAAACCCCAGCTCCTCAAAGGTCACGATGGGGATCTCTTTCTTTTTAGCGGCCATGATTCCTTTCAATGTTTCATATCGCGGTTCATTCAATCCCTTCTGGGCGCTGATGACCGCGGGCAATGAAAAAGACACTTTTTCCAGAGCCCCTTCTATCTCCCGGTGAGCGGTCCCCTGATTGCCCTTGACCTCCAGTTTTGTCACCACATTGGCCTGGGGAAGGCCCAGCAATTCCGCCACCATGGCCGGGACCTGGGCATTATCAGCGCCGACGGACTGCTTTCCGAATAAGAGAAGGTTATAATCGGAGAATTTCTGTTCGACTGCCCGGGCAATGATTTTTGCTGTTCTTAATCCATCGTAGGTCTCAGAGGCTTCATCCTTCAGCAGGACTGCTTCATCCGCACCCATGGCCAGGCACTTTTTGAGAGTCGTCAAGGCCTCCTTCTTCCCGACCGAAACAACCGTGACCTTCCCCCCGTTAGCCTCTCGCAAACGCAAAGCCTCCTCAACAGCATACTCATCATAAGGACTCAGGACAAAATTCAGGCCTTCCTCGATTATGGCGTTTGTCTCGTGGTTAATCCTTATTTTTGACTCGGTATCAGGAACTCTTTTGACGAATACGAAGATATTCACTCCTGCCTCCTTCCCAAATTTATCCCGCTTCGTCCCTGGAATCGAAACGAGACAGCCAAGATGAGCAAGAGAGGTAACATCTCTGCTTCGTGTTCAACCCTATGTCCTGCTCCGTACGTCTTGCTGGGCTACTCTTGCCTCTCTTTTTGAGTATTGAATATATTTTTCTGTAAAATCTCAGCCTTGATCCTGTTTATTCCTCGAACTTCTTCAAGATGAGAGTCCCGTTAGTCCCCCCGAAGCCAAAAGAATTCGACAAGGCATAACGGAAATCAGCCGGACGGGCCTTGTTGGGCACATAATCCAGGTCACACTCCGGGTCAGGATGCTCGTAGTTGACAGTCGGAGGCATAATCTGGTTCTTCAGGCTCAGGACCGAAAAAGCCACTTCCAACGCCCCCGCCGCACCCAAAAGATGCCCGGTCATGGACTTTGTCGAATTCACCCCGATCTTGTAAGCGTGATCTCCGAATACTTTCTTGATAGCCAAGGTTTCGATCTTATCGTTATAGGGAGTAGATGTGCCGTGGGCGTTGATGTAGTCTATCTCGGTAGAATCAATGCCGCTATCCTGTATTGCCATTTTCATGCACTGGGCAGCTCCCTCTCCGTCTAAAGAAGGAGCTGTGACATGGAAGGCATCTGCGCTCATCCCGTATCCCACCACTTCCGCATAGATGTCTGCATCCCGTTTGAGGGCCAAATCCAGAGCTTCCATGATGATAACTCCCGCTCCTTCGCTGACCACGAACCCATCTCTTTCTGCGTCGAAAGGACGTGAAGCTTTCTCAGGTTCGTCATTCCTGACAGAAAGCGCTCGCATGGCACAAAAACCCGCAACTCCGAGCGGTGTAATGGGAGCCTCCGCCCCTCCGGCAATCATGATATCCGCATCTCCCCTGGCGATGATCCGGAATGAGTCGCCGATCGCGTGGGTGCTGGTCGTACAGGCTGTGGCGGTGGCTGAATTGGGGCCCTTGGCTCTGTACTTTATAGAGATCTGACCGGAGGCTTCATTGATGATGGTCGAGATCAAAAAAAAGGGAGAAACACGGTTCGGGCCCTTCTCGAGCAGTATCTTGTGCGTCTCTTCAATAAATCCGATTCCGCCGATCCCTGAGCCTATGTAGACGCCTGTCCTCTCTCCCTGTATTCTTTCTGAAGTGATCCCGGAATCCCGGACAGCCATCTCCGCCGCAGCAAAAGCATACTGAATAAAGAGGTCCATTTTACGCAGGTCCTTTTTATCCATAAACTCGAGAGGGTCGAAGCCAGAGACCTGGCCGGCAATCTGGCTTGAATACTGCGAGACATCGAACTTGGAGATTCGACTGATCCCACTCTTTCCCTGGAGTAGGGCATCCCAGTTCTTTTTATTCCCCGTTCCCAGCGGAGAGACCAGTCCGATGCCTGTGATGACGACACGTCTTTCGTAGTTTTTCTTTCTCGAAGAGAGGATTTTTCCCATCAGGAGATATTTCGGTCTTATTTGGCGATGGTAGTCATGATGTAATCCATAGCTTTGCCAACCGTGTTCAGCTTTTCCGCTTCCTCATCAGGGATGTCCATGTTAAATTCATCCTCCAGGGCCATGACCAGCTCAACCGTATCCAGAGAATCCGCGCCCAAATCATCGATGAAAGAAGCCTCTTCTGTAATCTGCTCTTCGCTGATGCTGAGCTTGTCCGAAACGATGGATTTTATCTTCTTCAGCAGTTCTTCTCTTTCCATTTTTTCTCCTCCTTTTTATTGACTTCCTGATAATATTCAAACGGCTACATAATCATGCCGCCGTTTACGTTTATAACCTGTCCCGTGATATAGGCTGCCTCTTCAGACAGCAGGAATTTGACTGCGTGGGCTATCTCATCAGGAGACCCGAACCTCTTCATGGGAATCAACTCGATAAAAATCTTCTTGACCTGTTCGGGGAGATTTTCGGTCATCGGGGTGGCAATGTATCCAGGAGCTATGGCATTGACCGTGATTCCCCGCGGGGCCACCTCTCTGGCCAGGGCTTTGGTGAAGCCGAGAACGCCTGCTTTTGAGGCCGCGTAGTTTGTCTGTCCGGGATTCCCCATCTGTCCTACGACCGATGAGATGTTCACGATCCGGCCGTACCGATTGCTGATCATATTCCGAATGACCGCCTTTGAGAAATTAAAAACTCCCTTTAAGTTCACGGTCAAAACCGCATCCCACTCTTCTTCTGTCATCCGCATCAGCAGGTTATCCCTGGTGATGCCGGCATTGTTGACGAGATGGTCAATCCTTTTGTGATCCTGGATAACCTTCTCTGTCACTTCTTTGACCTGGTCCAGCCGAGAAACATCTGCACAGAAAACGCTTGCTTTCCCTTTATTCCGGGCAACCTTGTCAGCGACCTCCTCCAGCTTTTCCTTCTGGATATCCACCAGGATGACATCAGCTCCCGCCCTGGACAGCTCAAGGGCGATGTTCTCCCCGATTCCCTGGGAAGCGCCGGTAACAATCGAGACTCTTCCTTCAAGAATCATTTTTACCCCTCGATCTCACCAAGCCTGTGGGACAGCTCGGCAATCTCTTGCTGTATCTTCTCCTGAACTTTGTTCAATACAAAGTCTCTCGCCAGCCCCACCGCACTTTTCACAGCGTTGGAGTTAGAGCGCCCATGCCCGATAATACAGACACCGTTTATCCCCAGAAGTTGTGCTCCGCCATATTCAGAATAATCAATCTTTTTATAAATCCTTTTTAAATTCCTCTTCATCAAGAAAAACCCGATCTTGGCGAAGAAATTTTTCATGACTTCGGTGCGGGCCATGTAGAAAAAGGTCTCCACCATACCTTCGCTCACCTTTAAGGCCACGTTACCCGTAAACCCGTCGCTGACGATCACATCCGCCTTCCCTGAGTAAATGTCCTTGCCCTCCACATTGCCGATGAAGTTCAAAGGAGCCGCCTCCAATCTGTCGAAAGCTTCCTTGGTGAGCTCATTTCCCTTTGTTTCTTCTTCTCCAACGCTCATCAAACCGATTCTTGGCGTTTTTATGCCCATAACACTTTTCATGAAGGTATGGCCCATTACCGCAAACTGCTCCAGATGATGAGGCCGGCAGTTTACGTTCGCTCCCACATCTATGAGAAGCGTCAGGCCCTTCAGGTTGGGCACGAGCAGGGAAAGGGCTGGTTTATCTACTCCCTTGAGTGCCCCGAGGATCTTTCTGGACATGTAGACCACAGCGGCCGTATTTCCGATGCTGACGAATGCATCGGCTTCTCCTTCCTTGACCAGCTGAGTCCCGACACGGATGGAAGACTTCTTTTTTTTCCGGAAGGACAGGATCCCTTCACCCATACCGATGGCTTCAGTGGCATTAATAACATTCACTCTGGCCCGGGATTGGTTGAGCTTGGCGAATTCCTTTTTTATGAGTTCCTCAACTCCTACCAGGAGAACTTCAATATTGTATTCTTTGGAGGCTTTTACAGCCCCTTCCACTGTGACTCTGGGAGCAAAGTCTCCACCCATGGCGTCAACGGCAATTTTCATTTCCCTCTCTGGCTCATTCCTCTGAGCCTTCAATAACCTGTCTGTCCCCGTAAAAGCCACACTCTGGGCAGGCATGATGAGGCAGCTTGGGATTTCCGCAGTTGGAACAGAGGGCTAAAGAAGGAATCGAGAGCG
>SMTZ1_10007546_pt1 | contig 10889 bp, 10 predicted proteins | sample DeeMarSWOR136_30_FD_25667 | JGI IMG/M metagenome (IMG submission 25667)
CATTCTGGGGGCATTCATTTGAGCAATCTCCGTCCCATTCAGCATCATAATCACATGCATAGCATCCTTCATACCCCCACATATCTTCCCCCCAATAGCAGGAATAGAATTCTCCTTCATAAGCATCGTATTCAAAAGAATTTTCACATTGAGATATGAAATCAATCTCTATGCCAAGGTCTCCATTACCCTCTCCTATGCTTCCGCATGAATAAACTCTTTGCCTGTCATTGCATACATAGGATATTATGCATTCTTCCTCGCAAAATCCCCTGTTTTCATTAAAGGGATCACATGGCCAACATCCTTCTTGAGGATTTCCATTATTCCATCCAATGCCCCAATAGCAAGAACTGACTCCATATCGCCAAGTGTCTTCATAATATAATTCACATTCTTCTTGTGAAAGAAATCTGCATCCATAATAAGGTGATTGTGATATTTTTTGAGGGCAGATTCCTGCAGGCACGCAATTATCTTCTGTATCATTTATGCCGTCATCATCTATGTCATCGCTTTCAGGTTCTGTGCATATATCACAATATTGCCATGCCAATTCAACACATTCAAACTCCCAGTCTCCTTCTTCATCACAACAATATGAATTGATATTGCATACTATTTCTTCACATTCTTCGTTATCGCATCCGGCATATCCATGGTCATAACAGCAATCACTTTCCTGTAATTTATAGGTGCCAGGGGGCTCATAAGTAACCTTTCCAGTGATTTTTCCATAATGGTTAGCAGCAATTAAAACCACAGCAATAACAACCAGTAACACGCAGAATATTAAGAATTTTTTACTCTTTTTTTCCATTTTTCATACCTCTTTTTTATACCTGAATATGCAAAGAATTCCCAACTACTATTACACCCCTGATATAAGAATATATTATAACCGGATTATATAAATATTTCTTTTTTAAAGAAAAAATAGCCCCAGACGGATTTTCGTATGTTCAATATTTCGAACCGTCGTCCTCAGGTCCAGAGCCTGATATCCTTGACCACTAGACTATGGGGCTATGTATACAGATAAGAACAAAAATTATGCTTATAAATGTTTTGCAAATCCTGAAACACTGCTGCTGGGGATTTTTTCATCTCCCTACCTCTGCGAGGAGATGAAAAAATCCGAAAAGAGATAGCAAGATCAAGGGCAGAGGCAAAAACTAGAACTTAGATACTCAATTACTTGAAAAACGCCTGGCTTTTTCTGCTGAACTGCGGCGCCTTCTTGATAAGCCTGGTCATATGGAAATAGGGAGCAAGCTGCCTGTCCATCTCTTTGAAATATTTCATGCCTCGCGGTGTTGGCATTAAAAACTTGTTCACATATCTTATTAATTTCTTTTTCTGGAGAATCTCAAGGTTCTTGTACAAGGCGCGCTGTGATTTGTCAGCAATCTTTGACTGCTTCATCAGCTCAATAAAAACAATCTTTGACACAGATGTCTGCAAAGGCCCTTTTAATTTCTTGTTTGCCTCTTTCAAATACTTGTATAACGCATACAGAATAAACCTGTGCTTACTCCCCAACTTCATAATAAGCCATATATCTCTGAAATATAAATATTTTATGGAGAATTAACCATCCCATGCACATGGTTTGAAATCTTCATCACTCGCCCTGCTTAATCTGCTCATGAGCTGGCATACCTGTTCATGGGCCTTTTCTGCAGGCACTGTGAAATGAACCCCATATTCTGATTTTTCTAATTCCTGCCTGAGCCTTGCAGCTCCGTGAAACAAGCTTGCCCCTCTTGCATGATATGCCCTTGACAATCCCCAGAGTAGTTTTGGCTCAAAAAAGGCATCAATCTCTTCTTTAAGTTTGCATGCTTCTTTGTACTGGGGCAATACCCTTGTCTGAAAAACATTTGCCATGTAATTAATAATCAGCTGCAGATTAAACTCGTCAAATGAGGTATTTAATTGTTTTTGATACTCTCTGATCTTTTCCCTTGTATCATGATATGTAAACCATCCTGTCTGCAGAAACTCCAGCATATCAGAAGGGATTTCAAAAGCCTCTTTTTGCTGTTCACCTGGAATGATTATGCCTTTTTCTGGCTCTGATAAATTAACAGAAGATGAAGTTGATGTTGCCCAGTCAATTACTAACTCCAGATATGCAAGATGCACTGCAACCAGATTCCTCCACCAAACGCCGGAAACATGGTTAATATATGACTTGGTTCTTTCATTGTCAAGTAAAGGCGCGCCATAATTCAGCAATAAGTCCTGCACAGCATCATTTGTAAAAAACTCATCCTTTAGTTTTGCAACTAGGTTATGCAGCCCTTCTGCCTTTTCAGGCTTGTCTGTTACAATAACATATCTTGAATAAGGTGTTTTATCTGCCATATTGCATCAAAGAACCTCTTTTAATATAGCCCCAGGCGGAATCTCGAGCAAGTCTCAAAGACCCGCATTTCGAACCGCCGTCTTCGGATGTTTTCGATGTTTTGGACATCACCAAAATCCGAAATGATTGGTCCCTAAGTTTGACCGCTACACTATGGGGCTGTAATTGAGATTAATTCTGAGAGGTTTAAAAAGATTGCTATCAAAAAGTATTTATACTTAGATGATTTTAGGTAAGAGATGAGAAAGATATTATTTGCAATAACAGTGCTTGTTCTTGTGTTTGCAATATTTGGATGCACCTCAGAAAATCAAATAACAGGAAATGCAGCCGGAGTATCAGGACCAGAGACCATAGAACCAAACTATGTTGGCGGAGAAGCAAGCTGTTCTGATTCAGATAAAGGGATGGATACAGCAGAAGACGGAACAGTTACAGGTATAGATGAAGAAGGCTATGAATACAGCTACAGGGATAAATGCGTTGGAGGATACATCCTAGTAGAATATTATTGTGACGGAGACCAACACCAAAACAAGAATATCAAGTGCGATTGCAAAGGAAGAATCTGCAATTAAAATTGTTTAAGAGCTTCCTCTTCTATAAAGTGAAGCTTGCCAGGGATGATTAGACAATAAGGCGGTCTGCCAAAATCCTCTTTTTTTAACTCTTTTAATTCTTTATACTTAATAACAGGGTTCTCTGCTCCTAATCGTGCACATCCAACTGCAAAAAGACTGTCATCGACACCATTCTTAATAAGGTATTCAACAGCTTCTTTTATTGTCAAGAATCTGTTTTCATCTGGCCTTAAATCAAGCAAAAACAAAGTATGCAGACTAAGCCCCTGATTTCCTTTTAAAACCTCAATCGGCGTCTTTACATCCTTGTTCTCAAATGGAATTGATGTAACCTTGCCAAACTTGTAAACCTCTAAACCAGTAACACCAACAGCAGAAACAACAGAAGCCCCGTGAATAATCTTTACCTCAATATTCTTTTCTCTTGCACGCAGCATCAAATCAACATGCGTTGTTGCAGAAAAAACATCCCCTATAACTAAAAAAGCAGCATCTCCAGAAAGAATCTCATCTGAATTCTTTTCAACCATATCACGATTAGCCAAGATAATCTTTTTGCCGTAAAACTCCTCTAATCTTGAAACAGGAACACCAAGAACAGATGTATAACTCTCTAAAAAAACCTTAGAGCATTTCTTAACTGCCTCTAAGCCTTTGACAGATATATCTTTCTCGTCATTTAGGCCAATGCCAATCATATACAGTGTCATAAGAGAAGCAATTACTTGTCTATTTTTAAAGTTTATCTATATTCTGCATCACAGAAATATTTATATACTAGTTTTAACTTCTAAAAGAATAAGTTTAAAAGAGTTTTTTTGGCGGAAAACTCCTTAAACAGCTTGTGTTTCTCGAATTTTGGCGTTTGAATAGTTGAAAAAGTCTTGGCGTAAACTTTTTCTAAGAAGTAATAAAACAAAACTCATATATAAATATTTGTATAGTGCAGTATTTATTTGGGTTTTAATATTCATCCAAACAAGGGGGGATAGAAAAATGGACTTTATCGTGGAAAACGCAATAAAAAATTCCGACAATAAAATGCCAAACATTGAAGTCGGACAAGCAAACATAAAAGTAATAGGTGTTGGAGGCGCAGGAAACAACATGGTTGGATGGCTTTACAACAAAGGCATCCGCGGCGCTGAAATCGTTGCTGTAAATACAGACAAACAACACCTGGACATAACAGACGCAGACGCCAAGGCAATCATCGGCACTGAGCTGACCAAAGGACTTGGCTGCGGAGGATATCCTGAAAAAGGAGCAGAAGCTGCCCAGGAATCCCTGCAAGAAATAAAAGAGATATTGAGAAAATCTGACATGTGCTTTGTATGCGCAGGCATGGGTGGCGGTACTGGAACAGGCGCAGCTCCTGTTGTTGCACAAGTAGCAAAAGATGCCGGAGCAATTGTTATCGGCACTGTAACAATGCCGTTCAACATTGAAAGGGCACGTGTAGATAAAGCTGAATTTGGCCTGCAGCAATTAAGACAGGTTTCAGATACAGTTATTGTAATAGATAATAACAGGTTAGTAAACATAGCAGGCAACCTGCCAATAAGACAAGCCTTTGCAGTAGCAAACGAGCTCATCTCAACCATGATAAAAGGCATTGTCGAAACCATAGCAGTCCCAAGCTTGGTAAACCTGGACTATGCTGATGTTAAGGCAATCATGACCAACGGCGGAGTTGCAGCAATTGGTGTAGGAAGCTCTGATACAAACAACAGGGTTGATGAGGCAGTAAAAGGAGCTTTAAGCAATCCATTGCTTGACATAAGCTATGAAGGAGCAACCGGCGCTTTAATCCATGTCGTTGGCGGCCCAGACATGACTTTGGATGAAATCAACAGGGTAGGAGAGCTTGTAACTGAAAGCCTTGATGATGATGCAAATGTCATCTGGGGTGCAAGAATTAACGATGATATGAAGGGAAAACTGACAGTAATGACCATTATAACAGGTGTAAACTCACCATGGATACTTGGCAAAGTTGATCACAGAAAGCCAAGTGCACATGCCAAAAAACTAAGCGCAGAACTAGGCATTGAAATTGTTTAAGAAGGGCCTTATCCCCCCTTCCTTCCTTCACTTATCATAGTCACCTTTTAAGTGACGGATTCTTTGCCTTCGTTTTATTACTCCCTAACCACCCCCAAATTCCCAACAATATTCGAAGGCAAACCCAACCTTTGCTCCTGCGTTTAGCAGGGGTTTATTTCTTTTTTTTTAAATTCAATAAAAGAATTAGCTTATTTCTTTGCTTTCTTTTTCTCTTCAATCGTCTTCTTGACCCTTCTCTTTATCTCGCCGACCTTTTCTTTTACTCTTCTTTTCAGGGATTCTCCGTAAAACTGGAAATAAAGAGGAACGTCCTTAATCCTGCCGCGCCAGTAATTGAAAAACATGATTGCCTCTAATGGATGTCTTGCAGGTGCAGGCACTTTCTCATCAGAATAACCAATAGTAAGGATTATCTGGGGCCTTGCGCCTTCTGATTCAACAAGGCCAATGGTTCGTGCAACCATGTCCTCATCAAACGCGCCAACCCAGCATCCTGCCAGCCCAATCGCATGTGCAGCCAGCAGCATGTTTGTAGCAGCAGCTGCGCAGTTCTGTATTGAATAAAGCCTCTCGCCCCTAATGCCGTAATACTTCTCTGCCTTGTGCGGCTCTGAACAAATCACAATATGCACTGGAGCTGATTCCATCCAATACTGCTGGAGAGATGCCTCTGCTAATTTTCTTCTTCTTTCAAATTCAAGAACAACCACAAACTTCCAGTTCTGCAGGTTGCCTGCGCTTGGAGCAAACCTTCCTGCTTCTAGAATCTTGCAGACATCATCCCATGCAACTGGTTTTTCAAGATATTTTCTTATGCTCCGCCTTGTCCTGATACACTCTAGCACATCCATAGCCATAATTTAAGAATACTCCTTAATAAATCTTTCTCTAAGCTGCCTCTGGTTTGGCTGCGCCAAACTTCCTCTTTTCCATCTCCTCATCAGTAGGGAGATGGAAAAGGGAACCCAAAGGGCAGAGGCAGCTGAACAGAATTAAAACTAATCCTCCATAAACTTTTTATTATAACTGATATTAGTATCGTTATGAAATACAGGGAGTTAGTTGAAGTTTATCAGAAATTAGAAGGCACTACCAAGAGGCTGGAAAAGACCGCTTACATATCAAAGCTGCTTAAAAAAACACCAGAACAAGACATACAAAAGATAGTGCTTCTTTTGCAGGGCAGGATATATCCAAAATGGTCAGAACAAGAAACAGGCGTTTCCTCAAGATTGGTCTTAAAAGCCCTAAACATTGCAGCAGGCATCCCTGTAAATGAAATAGAGGAGCAATGGAAAAATACAGGGGACTTGGGAATTGTTGCAGAAAAAATAACAGCTGTTAAAACACAATCAACCTTGTTTACAACAGATTTGACAGTCAAAAAAGTCCTTGAAAACCTGAAAAAACTCTCAGAAACAGAAGGAATAGGCGCTGTTGACCGCAAGGTAAAACTGATTGCAGAGCTGTTGACTTCAGCAACACCCCTGGAAGCAAGATATATCACAAGAACAATCCTAGAAGAAATGCGTCTTGGTGTTGGGGAGGGCTCTGTGCGTGATGCAATCTGCTGGGCCTTTTTTGGAGATGAGCTTGAACTGAAATACAACCAGCAGGAAAATAAGCTTGAAATAAATGAAGAACAGCGCCAAATATACAACCACTATGTAGATGCAGTGCAAGAGGCATATGACATAACCAATGATTTCTCAAAAACAGCCTTATTGGCAAGACAAGGACTAGCCAGTCTGAAAAACACAACCCTTGAAACAGGCAGGCCCCTGAAAACCATGCTTTACCAAAAGGCAAAAGACATGCAAGAGGCCTTTGAACGCGTAGGCAGTCCGGCTGCTTTTGAATACAAATATGACGGCTTCCGCCTCCAGCTCCACAGGAATAAAGATAAAATAATGCTTTTCACAAGAAGACTAGAGAATGTTACAAAACAATTCCCCGATGTTGTTGAGGTAATAAGAGAAAACATCAAATCAGACAACTATATTCTTGATTCAGAGATTATCGGAATTGACCCTCAAACAAAAAAATGGCTTGCCTTTCAGAACATCTCCCAGAGAATCAAGAGAAAATATGACATACACCAGATGGCAAAATCAATCCCAGTAATGGTAAATGTCTTTGATGCAATGCAGATAAACAACCAAAACCTGCTAAAAATACCCTTTAAAGAGCGCAGACAAGCAATACAAAAAATAATAACAGAAGTGCCTGAAAAACTAAGCCCGGCAAGGCAAATCATCACAGACAGTGCTGAAAAAGCACAGGAATTCTATGAACAAGCCCTTAAAATGGGAAATGAAGGCATAATGGCCAAAAACCTTAATGCTCCATATAAACCTGGCTCAAGAGTAGGCTATGGCATAAAGATAAAGCCGGTTATGGAAACCCTGGATTTGGTAATCATTGGAGCAGAATGGGGGCAAGGCAAAAGAGCAAACTGGCTGAGCTCATTCACTATTGCATGCATTGATGCGAATGGAAACTTTGTTGAGATAGGTAAAGTTGGAACTGGCATCAAGGAGAAAGAGCAGGAAGGAGTTACCTTTGAACAGCTCACAAACCTGCTAAAACCCTTAATCACATCAGAAAAAGGCAAGGAAATTACAGTCAAGCCAAGCATTGTCATTGAAATAAACTATGAAGAAATACAAAAATCCCCAACCTATGCCTCTGGCTATGCCCTGAGATTTCCAAGGCTAATCTCCATAAGAAATGACCGCTCACCAGAAGATATTGCCGCTCTTGAACAGATTGAAGAGCTTTATTTTAGCCAAAGAAATAAGTAATCTACCGACTATTCTTATCTTTGATGAAACATTGTTTCATAAATGAAAACATTTATATACAACCAAGGCTTTCTTTAATCTTAATGCAGAACAATGAGCTCTTGGGGGACTTATTTGACAAGAAAATACTTGCAATTCTTACTACTATAATCAATGACACCTCAGAAGAAGGGCTTTATCTGCGTGAAATCTCAAAATCAGCAAAAGTACCTGCAGCCACAACATATAGGATGCTTCAAAAGCTAAAGACCTTGCAAGTCATAAAAGAAATAAAAATCAAGAAATCCAAGTTCTACAAACCCATAAGAAGCAGGAGAACAGAGTTTCTATTCAAGCTCCTGAAAAAAGACATCCAGGTTCTTAATATTTTTATTGAGCAGATAAAAGAACTGCCAGAAATCCAGCTGGCAATACTCCACGGAGAGCAGGCGCATAACAGGGCAAACCTGCTTCTAATAGGCCAGAACATAGATACAGGCAAGGTTAAGGAAATCTGCGGCACAATCCTGGACAAATATAATTTTACTATTTCTCCATTATCCCTGACACCAGAGCAGTATGAACAAATGAGCAATATGGGGCTTTATTCTGGCAATGAAAAAGTAATCTGGAAAAGATAAAAATGGCAGAAGAACTATCTTTAAGAGAATATTGTATTCCATGCAAATCAAAATGCTGCCAAACAGGAGATTCAATAGCCTCACCAATACTAGACCATGAAGAAGTAAGAGCCATCTATGATAAAACCCAGCAAGATGTTTTCAGAGAAGTTACAACACCTTCAGGAGTATATTATCTTATCAGAGAACAAGAAGGTACTAACAGGTGCGCTTTCTTAACCCCTGAAAATAAATGCAGGATTCAAGATACAAAGCCATTAGACTGCCTGTGCTATCCTATCAAAGCAGCATATGACTATTACGGAGGAATATGCTTTGTAATAGATGAAGATTGCTCTGCAGCAAAACATCTTACTTCTGAATTCATAAAAAAAGCAAAAGAAATCGCCTTAAAATCCCTTTTGCGTTTCAATAAAGGGGTATACCAGCATTGGATAGACAACCAAGAACTATGGGTAAAAGGTGCAGCAAGATTAGATGATTTCTTGGATAGACTGCACAGCAAAGAATAAATGCCCCCACGAAGAATCGAACTCCGGTCTCAAGGTCCGCAACCTTGCGTACTTTTTGGCTTTGCCCAAACCTTGCTGGACGCAAGTATCCACTATACTATGGGGGCGCAATAAAAATATAAGAAAAAGCAGGTTTATAAATCTTATGCAGAGCGGATTATGGTTTGCTCTCTCTCCTTGCCAACAGAAACAATTCTAATCTTTGCTCCTGTTATTCTTTCAACCACATCAAATATAGCCTTCTTCTTAACAGGCAGTTCCTTGTAATCCCTAATCTGGCTGGTGTCCCATTTCCAGCCTTCCATGGTAATGTAAACAGGCTTGCAGTTCTGCAGCACAAACGCATCATTAGGGAAATCATGCACCAGGTCTCCGCTGTTATACCATCTTCCATCTGCCTTTACAGTCGGGCCGTGATAATGATAATGAGTGCAAAGCTTTATCTCATCAAACTCATCAAGCACATCTGTTTTTGTTGACACAATATTTGGACCGTTAATTGCAACAGCATATCTCAAGGCAACCAAATCAAGCCAGCCAGTTCTTCTCGGGCGTCCTGTGCTTGCTCCATACTCTCCGCCTTTTATTCTCATGTATGCCCCTTTTGACATATCCCTGTTGTCTAGCAGCAAGTCACCAAGGTCATATTGTTCTCGCTCAGTTTTCTCTGTTAAATTTTCATACATCTTTTCATCACCAAGCTCTGTTGGAAAAGGCCCTCCTCCAACACGAGTCATATAAAACATCTTGGTAATTCCCAAAATCAAATCAATCACATCAGGAGGAATGCCAGCGCCAGAAGCAAGCCCGGCAGCAGAGCAGTTAGATGAAGTAACATAAGGATATGTTCCTTGGTCAACATCAAGCAGCAGTCCCTGCGCACCCTCAAGAAGTATATTTTTGCCATTCCTGTAGTTTTCATTAATCAAAAGCTGTGTATTTGTAACAAAAGTATCAATTTTATCAGCAAATTCTCTCCACTGAGAAACAATATAGTCAAAATTAAATCCATCATTATTCAAAAAATTGCTCAGGTTAAATGGAATCTTATTCTTTTTTTCTAATCCTTTTACAGTTCTTATAATTGAATAATAAGAAACCCCAAACTTGCCTTTTAGCAAGGCATCTAAAGTAGCTATCTTTTCATTCAGCTTCTTTACAAACACATCCTTGTTATACAAATCATTGACCCGTATGCCGCTGCCTCTCCTGGCCTTTTCAGCATATGTCGGCCCAATACCTCTTGTGGTGGTTTTTATCTTTGTTTTCTTCCTGTGCATTTCAGAAGCAATCTCTCGAATAATATCAACAGGGGTTGTTACATGGGCATTCCCGCTTATCCTTAATCCATTATATGTTTTTCCTTCTTCATCAAGGATATTTAATTCGCTGTTAAGAATAGGAAGATACAGCACAACCCCATTACCCATGATATTTAATTTTCCAACATTATCATGAAGAATTCCAGAAGGAAGCAGATGAAAGATATATTTTTTGCCGTTGATATATATGGTATGCCCTGCATTTGCACCGCCAGTTCCCCTGACAATAATATCAGCCCAAAGCTCTGCAAGCCAGTCAACAATCTTTCCCTTGCCAGTGTCTCCCCATTGGTTGCATACAACAGCTATCACTTGCATGACTCTTCTTTTGATATCCTCCCTGACAATTCTCTCTAAATCTGCTATCATTTTAATGGATAATTCTTTGCTGCCTTTGTTATTGTAATGCCGTGTGGATGGCTTCTTTCAAGCCCGGCAGCAGTTATCTCAATAAACCTGCCTCTCTCTTGCAGCTCAGGAATAGTTCTGCATCCACAATAGCCAAAACCTGATTTAACTCCGCCTGTTATCACTTTAATCCATTCAGATAAAGGACCTCTTAAAGGCACGCCGCCTTCCACACCTTCTGCAACTGTTTTTGAAGACAAATAC
>SMTZ1_10007547_pt1 | contig 10887 bp, 9 predicted proteins | sample DeeMarSWOR136_30_FD_25667 | JGI IMG/M metagenome (IMG submission 25667)
TCCAGTTCTAGGTTTTATAGCAATTGGTAAATCTGCATCTCCAAAGTTATCCTCTTGTTTTCCAAGATCTAATACGACTTGATTTTCAATTTTACCAGCTGCACAAGCGACAGGTATATCTTTCATTGGAATTCCAGCATCAACAAGTGCAACTGCTGCAGCAGTAAGACCTGCACATCTAGTACCTGCTTCTGCATCTAATACTTCAATATTTACATCAATTGATGCTCTTGGATATTTTTCTAATAAAATAACATTTTCCAATGCTTCTGATATTACTTTTGAAATTTCTCTACTTCGACGATCTGGTCCAGGTCTTTTTCTATCATCAACACTGAATGCGGCCATATTATATTTGGCATTAACAATTGCTCTTAAAGGATTCTGAGTATGCCTAGGTATTGCTTCCCTTGGGCCATAAACAGCAGCAATTACTTTATTATCGCCCCATTCCAAATAACAGGAACCTTCAGCTCTATGAAGTACCCCTGCTTCTATCTTTATTTTTCTTAATTCATCATATTTACGACCATCTAATCGTTTTCCATTTTCTATTAATTTTATATCTGTGTTCATTTAATGCACGTCCTTTGCATCCTTTTTTAATAAATTTTCTATTTTATTTGTAAGTCCATAAGATAATGATTCATTTTCAATTTTTTTTATTGTATCTATTACTTTTTTTATATTTTCTTCTTCACCATCTATCCATATTCTACCATTCTGACCAACAAAAATTCGACATTTTGTATATTTTTTAAGTAATGATATCATTGAGCCTTTCTTACCAATTATTCTAGGCACTTTAGAAGGTTCAACATTGATTATTTGTCCGCCTTTTATTTTATATAAATTACGGTCATTAAGTGTAATTTGTAATTTTTTTTCTTGGTCAACCTGTAGAACTTTTGCCATAATGGAATCACCATGGTTTAAAAATTTTTCGGTTTCCCCAAATTCAACATCCCATGGCACTTCGTTTACATGTAAAAGTGCTGGATAAGCTGCATTTATATCTACAAGCCAACTTGATGCCATAGGTTCTTCAATAATGCCGATAACAAAGTCTTTTACAATTGGATCATATCTACCTTTTAAAGGTATTACATTGATATAATCAGAATTCTGGCTTAAAACTCCAAGTATCTCCGAATAAATCTTTCCTTTTTCAACAAAAGTCCCTCTTCCAGATTTATTATGTTCAATATCTCCCAGTAGCTGACTTGGAATAACTATCTTTCGTTTTTCTTCTTCCATAAAATAATAACCCCGATTAGTCTATTTTAAAATTTTTGTGGATATATTTCCTTTTGTAACGTCATTTAATCTATCATAAAATTCTGTTTGCATACCTGCCGCAATCTTGATAATTCCTATCCATGAACCATCAGATTGCCAATCTTCTCTTTCAAGAGTACCATAACCACGGACAGTTCCATATGCTCTACCGATATGCTCTGCAGGAATTTTAATTGAAATTCTAACACTTTCCATTGATATAGGTATAATTGGTCTTAATAATTCGATTGTTGTTTTAACCTGTTCACTAACTGGTTTAAAAGGATCGATATGGACTCCTGCTTCTTCCATAGCAAGTTCAATTCTTTGTCGGGGATGTGGTGATTTTGTTTTTGGATCCATTGCATTTCTAACAATCGTTTCAATTATTCTATTTCTTTTATTCTTTTGCATTTTGTGTCGTTGATCTGTTGTTAGTTGAATATCACCTTTTAAAATAATTTGTTTTGTTATTTCTTCAATATTTGTAGTTCCAAAATTATTTTGAAGTGATTCCTCTGATGCGTGTGTGCCCTTTTTAGAATCCTTAAAAATAGCATCTATTGCAAGATTTTGAACAATGTTTATTTCTTTTCCATCAATTAAATCAGCTGCAGCATACGGGTCAATTAGTATTTCAAAGTGTTCTTCACCTTTTTTTAAACGCGCAATTACTGCATCATCAAGACTAACCAAATCTAGCTTCCTCCAATTGCTTTATTAACATAAGATTTGGTTTTATCTGGTGTTAAAATGTGAAATCTTATATTTTTATCAACAATTCCAATTTCTGTTGCTTCAGGATTAAGTTTTCCTTCTGTTGCTTTATGTAAAGCTTTAATTGCCATTGTGATAGCATCTTCCATATTTAGATCATCACTATAGTGGCTCTCAAAATAAGCCATTGCACCATTACGTCCTGAACCTTCACTACTTGCTTTATATTCCATTAATGCACCTGATGGATCTGTAGAAAATAATCTTGGTCCAGTGTCATCAACACCTGCTATTAAAAGTGCAGTACCAAAAGGTCTAACTCCACCATATTGGGTATAGGTTTGCTTGAAATCACAAATCCTTTTTACCAATGTTTTTACTTGTATTTTTTCATTATAAGTAATTTCATTTATTTGGGCATCTAAACGGGCTCTATCAATAAGAGTTCTAGCATCTGCTACAAGCCCAGAAGTAGCACAACCAATGTGTCCATCTATTTCAAATATTTTTTCAATTGATTCCGGCTCAACTAATCTAGATGTTACACGTTTATCAACGATTAAAACTACTCCAGTTTTATATTTTAAACCTACAGTAGTAGTACCTCTCTTAACTGCTTCACGGGCATATTCCACCTGAAATAGTCTTCCATCTGGAGAAAAAACAGTTATTGCCCTATCGTATGCCATATTTGCTGGTTGCATAATCTTCTTTCACCTCTTTTATATCAATAAGTGTAATTACAAAGATTTAATTTTTCAACTCAGAATACACTAATTGTCTATATAGTTTGTGGGGATATTAATTATAATTAAAGAATATTAATAAAATTTATATTTCTTTTGTATCGCCCCATAATATTTTGTGAAGCTGTAAACCTAAATTTACATTTAAATTATCATTAAGTATCCATTTTGCAAGTATTTTTGGATCTGTTCCCCAAACCGGTTGTAAATAAATATCACTTATTGGATTATATTTTTTTATTACTATTTTTGCATAGCTATAATCATCCTGATTTCCAATTATAAATTTAATTTGATCCTTTTTTTTTAAAAATGAAATATTTTCTAAGTAATTTTTTTTATGCATCTTTGAAGATGGACATTTTATATCAAGAGATATTAATATTGATTTTTTATCAGATATTTTTTCAATATTCATGCTTCCATTTGTTTCTAGACAAATTTTAAAATTATTTTTTAAAAGATCGTCTATTAAGTCATAAGTTTCCTTTTGTAATAATGGTTCTCCACCTGTTATACAAATATAATTACATGCGAAACTTTTTACATGTTTCAATATTTCTCCTATACTAATCTCTGTTCCATCAAAATATGCATATTTTGTATCACAATAAGAACATCTTAGGTTGCACCCTGTAGTTCTAATAAAAATATTCGGAAGTCCTGTCCATTTTCCTTCTCCCTGTATGGAGTAAAATATTTCGTTTATTTTCATTTAAGGGTATATTAAAACAATATAACTTAAAAGATTTGTTATTAATAATAGAATTTTAAATTACGTATAATCAACTGCATATGTATCTGTATATTTAGGTAATAATGAAGATAATAATTCACCTATTTATTGAATAGTATATTTAGTTTATATTTTATATCTTACAATCTTTAAAAATTTTATATCCTTTATATTGTAAAAGACTTCTTACTTGAAATTAGAGAATTATTTGCAGTATCAAATGCTTCAATCCAATATGTTATATTTGAACCATTCAAGAATTGACCGAGTTCGAGTCCATATATGGGATCATTTGACATGTTTTTAAGTGGATCTTCCTCATGTCTTCCTTGTATAGGATTATCCCCATATCTATACATCTCTTTTATCTTTGTTATAGTACCATTATCATAGTATAAAACAACTCTTTGAATGGTGTAAGGACTCCCCATGGTGACATTTGCATATATTACTACATTACTAACATTTGTAGGATTTTCTGGTTTATGAAAAAGATTATTGATTTGTGGCCCCCAAATATGTCCACTCTCATTTATTACTATGGCTATTTCATCAAGAGATACTCCACCAACAGTATCAGAAGCTCTAGAAGTAATTTTGTGATTTTCTAAACTATAATTGCCAATTTCCCAGTCGATAGACCAGCTCTCAGTTCCAGTTGCCTCTCTCCAATCCTCATCATCAAATGAGACTTCTACCCGTTCAACACCCATGTTATCTGATGCAATACCCTCTATTGTTAAAATATCAGCCCTTGTTATTTCATAATCAGTTGGTGTATTAATTTTTATGACTGGGGGAATTACATCAATTAATCTAGTTAAGATCTCATCTTTTGCATCACCAATTTCAGCCTCTATTAAATAATTCCCAGGATTAAAACCAGTTGTATCCCATTCATAAAACCATTCATTGTCATTTACTGTTACTTCATTTGGTACCCCATCAACATATAAAATGATATTATCTGTTGCTATACCACTAATAGCAATAGTTTCCCCTATATTGAAAACAGGATTTTCAAAAATACTTGTATCTGGAGATACAATCTGAACTTTATCTTCTGCTGTTTCCATTTCAGCAGTTACTGTAAAGTTGAGAATTATGTTACTTTCACGTCCATTATTTCTAAAAACAAGATACCAATTATTTTTCTGTGCATTAACAACAAAATTATCCTTGCTACTACTAAGATAATTATAGCATTTGAACCGATTACCTTCTCTATACTTGTTGAAGTTGTTTTCATCTACAATAAAAAAATCTATCTTTCCATCTCTTTCATATACTCCTTTATCAGTTCCTATTGTCCCTCTTTGAACTTGGTATGACTTGGAATCAAAAGAAACCTCAAAGGCAACCTCTCCACTTGGCATGTCTGCTTTAGAATATTTAACCTTTGTAGGAGGGATTAATGGAAACCAGATATTATACTCCTTATCCACAGGATATTTTAAAGTTCGTATACTATTTTTCCTAGCGAGTTGTAGGGGATCTCTAAGATTACCATATTGTATAATAAATATGTAGTTTCGATTCTTACCTAGTTCAAAGCTACATCTTCCATCCATATCTGTGTAATTCCATATGGAATATGTAGCTCCGTCAACGGAGTTAGGAATCTTATCAATTCTCTCGTTTAGTTTATTAAATATAAATTGAAGGATTTTTCCCTTAAGCAGTGGCGGAATTAAATCCCAAATATTTTCAACTATTTCAAAAAGCTTGTATTTTATCCATGTTATATCTTTAGGACCCCAAACTGTTACAGTAACTCTTGCTCCATCAACTGGATTAAATCGTCTATCTAACACATTGAAACTTATTGATTTTCTATCTTCTGGATGAATATAAGTGGGTGTAACTTCATAGATACTTTGATCACATTTTTTTGCAAAAATTGCGGACATATCCTTTCCCCAACCATATGCGTATACATCAGGTACATCTATAGTTCCTCCACCATCTGCCCACCAATTATCACTCTGATGCCATCCTCTCTCATAGAACTCACGCCATACGTGATCCTCTCCAATATTACTAACAGAAACTGATGGAATTAGTGCAGTACCATGTGCTGCAACTGCTAATATTTTTAGCTCACCACACCAGCCATTATGTTCATGTGCAATAACATTTGGTTGCCCTGGTCTATCTCCAAATGCTTGATTAGGAACAGTTTTACCAATCCAGTAGCTTATAGCCTCTACAGCTGTTGGATGATTTTTCATACTCCAACTCCATAAACGATGACCAGGTTGGGAGTAGGATTTGCAATCCCATAGATAGTTTATCTCTGATAATTTCTCTTTAAGCAAAGGGTATCCTAAATCATTATGATTAAATAGATAATCTCTCCAAAACTTACCATAGACATAATCTGCTTTACTAATTATTTCAGGATGCACAACATACCAATAATAGATTTCAGGCGGATACTCTAATTGTTTAACAATGTCGTTTTCAATTACATGGTACCTTATTGTTGAATAATAATTACCTTGATTGTCATCATAATCTACAATATCTGCATATTTTAACCATTCATCGTTTTCATAAAGAATTAAAACATTATCTCTAATAATATCAACAGATGGAACATTTCCTATTGATGAACTAGCTATTGAAAAAGCAATTTCATCTACATATTTCTGACTCATTTCAAATATTAAATCTGCATATTCTTCTCCATCTATTGCATGAAACTGCCTTGTTAGCTCTCGTTGGATCCATTTTGGTGATTTTGCAATTGCATCTTTAATTTTTTCAGAAAGCCCAGATGAAAAAGCGGTAATATCTTTCCCTTCTAATGTTAAACTATCTGATGAAAACTTTATAAAGTAATCTGATTCAGCAGGGATTTCTATCTCTCTAGCAATCCTTCCTATTTTGTTTTCATTTTCACCATTATAATTTTTTATGGAATAAACAGTGTTTGAGAATCCAGATAAAACAAGACAAAGCAATAAGAAAAATGTAAATGTCTTTCCTAAACTTATTAAATTGAATTTTTTTATAGATTTAATATTTATTTTCCACCTATAGTATATTTTAATATTTTCCACATTATAAATAAACTTTATTATTAAATAAGTTTTGACGCCTATTTTCTAACATTTAATTGAAAAATGGGCCCGCCGAGATTTGAACTCAAGTCTATAGCTCCCGAAGCTACAAGGATACCAAGCTACCCCACGGGCCCAAAAATAATTAATAAAAAATAAAAAAGTAATAAAAGATATTTTTGGTTTTAAGAAACAATTAATTATATATTTTTAACTAGTTTACCTAATTCTGAATATTTATTTTCAAGAATTTTTGCAGATTCAAGCAATGCATCTCTTGCACTAAATGAACCGTCTGTTTCAAAGGAGAAAATTACATTGTTCATATCTTTTTTTATTGTGATAAAATCAACCTTTTCTTGATCCATATAGGATTCAAGAATAGGCATTTTTTTAATATCTGATATTTCAAGTTTATTGTCTTTAATATTTACAAGATCTTTAGGAAGTTTTTCTATAAACACTTTAACATCATCTAATCTTTTTTTATCAAATTCGATTAGTGGATCCATTCGATAGCTTGGTGATTGTACTGCCTGCCATTTTGCATGATTTCTACCTAGTCCAAGAACTGCTTCGACTTCAAGTATTAATCTTTGTTCACCAAACAATTCAACAATAGGTATTTTTTCTTCAGTAATTGCCCAGCTTTTTTCTGCAGGTTGCAAATCACCTGAATATATCATTCCTTCTCCTTCTTTACTTAATGTATAACGAACAGTACAATTAGGACATCCTTTTCCTTTACAAACACACTTATCTTTGAAAGTTAATAAGCTTAGATCAGTTGGAATTGGTATTAATCCAAGACGATGGGATATAATTTCATCAAAAAGTGCACTTGTATTATCATATATTACAACATCATCTACAGCAAGTTTAGGTAACTCAGAAAGCATTATTCTTCTAAGTGAATTTACAAAGTAAGGCCTTGTATTTTCAATTTTAATAACTGCTTTTTTAGGCTTAATTTCTTTTATATCGATTTTCATTATAATTCACCTAAATTCTTCTACCACGTCTGCCGCCTTTTTTTCTACATCCGTCATGAGGAATAGGTGTCACATCTTCAATTTTGCCAATACGAAGACCACTTCTAACTAAAGCTCTAATTGCTGCTTGAGCACCTCGACCAGGTGTACCTCCTTTGTTACCTCCAGGTCCTCTAATTTTGACATTTACTTTGTCAATTCCTTTTTCAGATATTGCCTCTGCAACAGTTTGGGCAACTTTCATAGCAGTATATGGTGCTCCCTCATCCTTTGCTGATTTTGTAACCATACCACCTGAGCATCTTGCGATTGTCTCAGATCCAGTTAAGTCAGTAATTGTAATAATTATATTATTAAAAGATGCGTAAATATGAGCAACTCCCCATCTTCCCATTTTTAATCACCCTCTTTATTATCTTCTTTTTTTGATTTTTCATTATTATCTTGTTTTTTTCCATCAGTCTTTTCAGGCATAGGTGTTTCTTTTTGTTTTTCTTCTTTTTGTGGAATATCCAACTCCTCTTTTTCTTGTGGTTCTTCTTTTTGAGTTATTTTTTTATCTTCACCTTCAGAAGGGGTTTTTTCTTGAACTTTTTCTTTTGTTTTTTTCTCTTCATCTATTTTTTCATCTTTTAATTCTTGTTTTTCATCAGTTTCTTTTGGAGCTTCCTCAGGTTTTTCATCTTTTGGGACTTCCTCAGGTTTCTTTTCTTCTTTTTTAGGTTCTTTAACTTCTTCATCTGGTACTTTTGGTTTTTCTTCTTTTCCTATAGGTCTTGATTTAAAATCTGCCTTTGGTCTTGCAGGATGCATTAAATCATTCAAAGGTGATTCCTTAGTGTAACCTATTTCTCCTTCTTCATCTTTTGTAATCATATAACTTGGAATTGTAACTCTTTTATTGCCTATTGCTATATGTCCATGAGATATAAGTTGTCGTGCTTGATCTGGAGTATTTGCAAGACCTTTTAGATAAGTTAATGTTTGTAATCTTCGGGATAAAATAGATTCAGTTTCTAGTGCTAAAACATCATCAAGTGTTGAGTTTATAGGTAAAATATTCATTCTACTTAGATGCATTAGTAATTGATCGCTTTCTTTTTTACTCTGAGCATCACTTGTTCCAATTTTTGCCAATAGTTCTCTTGCTTGTCCACGGTATTTCCTTAATCTTGTTTCAGCTTTCCAAATTTCTCTTTTATTTTTAAGTCCATATTTTTTTATAAGTTCATTTTCTGATTTAATACGGTCTTGCTTCCAAGGATGACTTGGGGTTTCGTATTTTTTCCTAGAAAATTTTGGTTTACCCATAATATCACTTATTTACTTTGAACTCTCTTTTTTGATACACCTAAAGCTAATCCTTTTCTATTATTAGCTCGTGTTCTTTGCCCTCTAACTGGAAGACCTCGTTCATGCCTAATGCCTCTATAGGATCTAATTTTTTTCATAATGTTAATTTCATCTCTAAGTTTCATATCAATTTCTGAACTTACCAAATGTAAGTCTTCACCTGTATCATAATCCTTCCGATGATTTAACATCCAACCAGGAGCTGCATTTCCTATATTATCAATACTTTCTTGTAATTTTTCAACTTGAGCGTCAGATAAATCCCCAATTTTTGTGTAGCGATTAATTCTAGCTTTATCAGCAATTAGTGTTGCCATATGAAGTCCAACTCCTTTAATGCTTGCTAGACCATATACAACATTTTTTTCACCGTTGATATCTGAATTTGAAAGTCTAATAATATATTTAAAATCGGGTTTTCTATCTGATTTTTTCTTTTTATCTTCTTTCTTTTTTTCAACTTTTACCTGTTCCTCTTCTTTTTTTATTTCAACTTTCTCTTCTGTTGTTTGCTCAACTTTTTCTTCTTCGATTTTTTCCTTCTTTTCTTCTTTTTTTGATTCTTTAGTAATCTCATCTTTTTTTTCAGGTTTATCAGAATCGATTTCTGTTTGTTGTTGCTCTATTTCTTTATCTTTAATTTCATCAGATGGTTTTTCAGGCATTACGTCATCTGGTTTAGATTTATCTTCCAAATTTATAACCTCATCAATTTATACTTATATTATTAATCCTTATTAAAAAGGAAAGTATTGCCATTAATAAGAGAAGTTATATATAAGCATTTAGGGAGATATCTAATGTTTTTTTTATAACTTACCGTAATTCATTTATGCTATAATTGTATCCTGAGAATGAGTGTTTTTAAAAATGGAAAAAATCATTTGGACAAAAATAAATGAAATTCTAGAAGGTAATAAAACAAATAAAACAATAAATTTACGCGGATGGATTTATAGAACACGTAGTAGTGGAAATATTGTTTTTTCAATAATTAGGGATTCTACTGGGATTATTCAAGCTACAATACTTAAAGAAAATCTTTCGGATAATGAATTTGAAAATGCAAAAAAGGCTTTAATTGAATCATCAATCGAAATAAAAGGAGAAGTAAAAGAAGATAAAAGAGCACCAGGTGGATACGAAATTCATGTAACTAATTTTGACGTAATAAATTTTGCAGAACCATTTCCAATAGTAAAAGATCAAAGTCCTGAATTTTTACTTGATCAAAGACATCTATGGATTCGTTCTAAACACCTTACATCCATACTAAAAATTAGATCAACAATTGTTGGTGCAATTCATAATTTTTTTAGAGAACAAGGTTTTTATGAGTTTGACGCTCCAGTTCTCCAACCAAATCAATGTGAAGGAGGTTCAACTTTATTTGAAGTTAAATATTATGATAACAAGACATATTTATCACAATCCTGGCAGCTATATGCTGAGGCTGCGGTATTTTCACTTGAAAAAATATACAACATGGGACCAACATTTAGAGCAGAAAAATCTAAAACTTCCAGACATCTTTCTGAATTTTGGATGGCAGAAATGGAAGCTGCTTGGATGGACCTAAAAGATATTACAGAAATTGCAAAAGATGAAATTAGATATATTTTAAAAGATGTTTTAAAATATAATAAAAATGAACTTGAAAGTCTTGGTCAAGATATTAAGAAATTAGAAAAAATTAGCAACTCAAAGTTTCCAACGATAACATACACAGAAGCAATAAACATTTTAAACGAAAAAGAAAACATGAATGTTGAATGGGGTAAAGATTTAAGAACAATTGAAGAAGAAAAACTTATGAATCATTTTGAAACACCTGTAGTCATTACAAACTATCCCCTAGAAATAATGGCATTTTATAAACCTAAAGATCCAAATGATAAAAAAACTGCATTATGTTTTGATATGATTTCACCTGAAGGATATGGAGAATTAATTGGTGGTTCTCAAAGAAGTCTTGATATAAATGAGATGACAAAAAGACT
>SMTZ1_10026864_pt1 | contig 10887 bp, 6 predicted proteins | sample DeeMarSWOR136_30_FD_25667 | JGI IMG/M metagenome (IMG submission 25667)
TCCACATCGTAGATGACTTGCGCAAAATCGATAGACGAAACCCCGGCTAATAGAATCTCCAACGCCTTGCGAAGCTTAACGCCAGTCAGAGGGTCCATCCCCGCAGGGGTACTTGGCTCAACTTCGGCATTCTCGAGTAAATCCTTCCAGTTAGGCTGTATTTGTACTAATTGGTCTGGACCTAATGAAGTTTTTAATTTCTCAATCACTTCGCCGAAAGACATTCCCGGTGTCAGGTCTGAAAGGTCAACAATCTCCTCCAGTTGATCATAGACGATCTGGTCGAGCGGATCCAGGCCGATTGGCCTGTCCGGCTGACGTGTTGTCTTCTCGATAAGCTCTCGCCAATACTTGGGATAAGTAAGCTCTTCTGCGTACGGAATTCCGGACTCTTCTGTTTTCATTAAAACATCCGCTCTTTGTTTATCCGACTCTTTCTTCACATCTAATTGTTTCCGGAAGTAAATCATATCTTCCAGCTTGTCTTTCAGAAGCAGCGCCTCCTCATTTTGCGGATCCAAGGCAAGAAGGCTTACCAACTGACCAAGAGCTGCTTCATAACGCTGCTGTTCCTGATAAGTCAGCGCATTCTCCATCAATTGGGCTATTTCTTTCTCTCTGTCAATTTCCATTTGTGTTCTAAATCGAAGTTGTGCCTCAGCCGCTGCTTGTCGTTTCTCTTGTTCCTGCTGACGAATATCTTCGTTCTCTGCATCAGTTGGTTCACGGTAAGAGCAGCCGTCTCAACCACGTCCTTTGCCTTATCGAATCTGCCCTGATCGTTGTAGCTGCGCGCTTTAGCTATAGCATCGGTAACAACTGCTCTGGTATGACTTCGGATGATATTTCTTCTGCGATTAATTACTTCGATGTAGTTGCTCTCGCCTGTTACCGGTGAAGCGATTCTTGGAGCAACCTCCGGCACAACTACTTCCGAAGCAGCCTTCGGCTCAGCTAATCCCGGCTCACCAACACCCGGTTCAACAACAGCAACCACTACAGGTTCCTCTTGTTCTTGAACAAGCTTTTGCTCTGCTCTTTGGGGTAAAAGCTTGTCTATTTTCGAAAGATAATCTTCTACTGCATTTCTAATCGCCGGCGGGATTACGTCGCTGGATGCGACTTTGATAAAACCTTCACGGGCCTTCTCATACTGACCGGTGTGGTAAAGTTCGATACTCTCGTTCAAAACCGCGGCGATTTCTTTCTTCCGCTCATCCCGGCTCACAACACCTTTCTTAACCTCCGCTGCAGCTTCTACCGGCTTCTCTTCAATCGAGGGCTTTTTCCTCTTGGCATTTTCAAGCCTGGATTTGGCCGCCATTACTTGAGCGTCTATTTGCCTGAACACCTCGGCGATCTGCTTACGCTCCTCTGTGGTCAAAAACTTACTATCTTTGATCTTTTCAAGATACATCTTGGCTGCAATTAGTTGGTCCCGCTTAATCAAATCGTTGACTACTCGAAATGTCTCTAAGGCGCCATTTCTTTCAAGTACGGCTATCTGGCTCTCTTTCAGAAGCTCCTGTAGTCGCTCACGTGTAGTCGCAGTCAAATATTCCTCGTACCCCTGGGCCATAAGGAAGGTCTTTACTGCTTGCTCAAAGAAACCTTTTTGGTATTCTTCCTGCCCAGTTTGAATATAGGTTTGGACTATGCGGCGGATTGCTTCCTGCCTCTCTACACCTTCTTTTTCCTGCGACGGAGCCACTTGCGATATTGTTATTATCGGCAATAAAATCAATGCCAGAACAACGGACAGGGACCTCCTGCCAAAAGACTCGGTCAAGAAACTCGGCTTGTTCAAAATAAACCTCCTGCCAAAAATATACCACCCTCGTAAGGAAATTTTTATTAAGTTACGTTCTTCACAACCTCCAGTTCCAAGAATAGACCAGACTTATAATAAACGAGTTTATAATAAAATATCTAATATTGCAAGAGAAAAATTTGATTTATATCAGCTTGGCCGATAATATTCAAGTTCTCGTTTGTAAAATTGGATACCCTGGGCAAATCGCGGTAAAATATAGTCACTGAAAAACGCTTTTTTTGGCCAAAATTAAGCTTTTAACAAAACAATAATACTTAAAAAAATAATAAATATGAACCAAAAACCTCTCGTTTTAGCTGTTGAAACATCCAGTAGAATAGGTTCCGTTGTAATAGCACTCGGCGAAAAAATTCTCGACGAAGCCACTTTTTCCGCACCCATCAGACACAGTGCCGAGATTTTTCCAGCACTCAGTAACGTTCTGGAACGTTTCTCCAGAAAGCCCGACCAAATCGACCAGGTCCACATCTCCGTCGGGCCGGGAAGTTTCACAGGTCTGCGCATCGCCGTAACACTCGCAAAAACAATGCACTTAGCCAACGCCGCAAAAATTGTAGCTCTCGACACACTCGACGTAATCGCCGCCAATGCAACTGACTATATAAAGGAACAAAACACAACCATAACTTTTCATCCTGAATCCTCTCCCTATAATTCTGAACGACCCGTCCTCCCTAACAGTTCTGCTGCTGCGGAGGGGGCAAGTAAAGTCGAAGACCCGCTAAGCTTGTACTCGACTCCGATCGGGCAGAGGCGATCTCCTGAAAGAATCGCCACCATTACCGACGCCAAGCGAGGCCAATTCTTCATCGCCGTGTACAAACGTCTCCACGAAAACACAGTGTCATTCCTGCGAAACTTGTCCTCGACTCCCATCGGGGAGCAGGAATCCACTTCTCACTATCCACTATCCGCTATCCTCTATCCGCTAATAAAAATTTTTCCGGATTCCCTGATGACCGCATCCGAATTCCTCGACAAATTTGCTCGCGACGAAAATCCTATCTGGCTGCTCGGCGACGGCCTTCTATTTTATAAGGATAAATTCAAAGCCGACAGCACTCGCTTTTTAGAACAGAAATACTGGAGCCCGCGAGCTTCAAAGGTTCACCTGCTCGGCTGGAAAAAAGCCTTAGCCAACCAGTTCGAGGACCCTTTAACGCTAACCCCCAATTATTTACTACGCCCCGACATCAAAATAAAACCACGTTGACTACTTAATTACTAACAAACGGGGCTTACACCAAATCAATCGGCATAAGCCCCGAATGGACACAAATCTGCTATATCAATCCCGTTAGATATGAAAAATACGACGTTATCTAACGCGGTCAACCGCGCAATCTTAATTGCCACCTAAATCTAAATCGCATTGCTTACGGTGCCGGCTCCATAGGCGGAGCATACAATCGAATATCATCGATGTACATCGTACCTGAACCACCTGCCTGCGGATTGTTCTTGTTACCAAAACCGAGGGCAATCGTATTCACATTGGCAAGGTTCACACCCTGGTCTGCAAATGCCTGCAAGTCGATATTCCATTCTATCCAGGTGCCTATCTGAACCGCATTAGGATTATCGTGGGTTACTATCGCACTACCGTTGAGAGCAACATAAAATATCTCAGCAGCGTTAGCCGAATCGCCCCTGAACCAGATCGTCAATTTGTTGACACCTCTCTCGGTCCAATCACGCGGATAAGTCAATGTCAGAGTTGCCTCAGAGTTTCCAACACTGTTGTCATAGAAATACGGCATCGACTGGTTGCCGCTGTGAACGATAGTTTGCTCGGCATAAGGAGGAAGGTCATTACCAACGAGAGCTCCATTTGTCTGGATACCATAACCGTCCAGCCACGCTTCAAATATCCTGTTGCTCCCCGGGTCGGGGGGGTCAATGTCGTTGTAAAACTCAAAATCGTCCACGACAAGGAAATTGGCGGTCGTGAAGCTCCAGACAAGGCCTACCCACGGACTATCGGGGTTGGCATTATCGACCCCATCAACACGCCAATAGTACGTCGTATCCCACTCAAGTTTTCCGGGGTCATAGCTCTCAGAACCAAGGTCCCTGCTGCCTTTGTATTCAGGCGAACCGGTATTTGCATTCCGCACAGTATCTTCATCTGTGCCGAAATAGACCTCGTGCGAAGCGGCATTATCCCCCGGCGACCATTTAAGAATTAGGCTTTGCCTTACATCCTGGGCACCATTAGACGGTATCAGGCTCCCGACAGCGCCCGGAGTCGTAAAGCCCCAGACATCGCCTTTATGCGTCTCGAAGCCATCGAACTCATCAACACGCCAGTAGAAAGCCTTCCCCGATTCAAGCGTGCCGGGTGTATATTTTGAAAAACCCGACGGGCCTTTGTACGTATCGCCCGTGCCGTTGTCCACATCGGCGAAGTTGTCACCGAAGTACACGTGGTGCAACATCGCACCAAAACCAACCTCCCAGCTAAGCTCCACATTCGGGTCAACAAACTCGGCACCATCAACAGGATTGGGATCCAATGCAACCTTGGGGGTAATCGTAAAGCTCCAGACCTTGCCTTTGTGTATCGTAGTACCGTCAGCTTCAATATCGTCAATTCGCCAGTAATAGGTTGTGCCAGGAACAAGCCCATCCGGATAAAGGAAACCAGAGAAGCCAATAGTAAAATATGTTCCGGTCTGGTTGCCCTGGAACGTATCGCCGGTACCGGCAGCCACGTCATCATAATTCTCGCCCAAGTACACATCGTGCGAGGCCGCAAAATCTCCCGCCGTCCAGCCGAGGCTCACCCACGTATCTCGAATCATAGCACCATCAGCGGGCTCAGGGCTCAAGGAGATTAGGCTCATCCCCAATAATTCAACTTCGGAAATCTGCATACTATTCGCACTTCCGGGATTTCGAACTGCCGTGAATAGAACCTGATAGTGATCGTATGCTACATCATTATCAAACAAAATCGGCGTTTCGTTCATTGTGAAGCGCGGCCACGCCGTCGTTTGGCTGAAATCCACGATATCGCCACTGGTTATCAACGTATAAGGCCCATTTATGCTCACGTTAGAACCATAGAGTTCAAATCCAACCGGGTCACGCTCTACCGCGTCATTCGCCGTGGTGAAAGTCACCCCAACAACAATAGTCTGGCTGGCTGATGGCGTAACCTGGAAACCTGTCGGCTGAGTAAATCCTTTGAAATGCAGATACTTCGTCGCGGTGTTATCATCAATCGCCAGTGGAGGAGATTCATTACTCGGCCAATCGTTATCATTCGGAACACCCTGGACGGTATCCCCTGGTGCCGTGATATCAAGCCCAGCCGCCTGTACCATTCCACCCAATAGCAACGTGCACACCACCACAACTATAAGTGACAATTTCCTGTACATAATAATCCTCCTTCACCCCGTCCCGTCTTGGACGGGCGGGATTCAAAAATTAAAATTAGATTGTTAATTGAAATGAAAAATATTTTCACCGTGAAGCATAAAGTTTTCCACTACAGCTTCACACACCACAAATAATAGCTCCTCCTTTATAAAAAAACCGAAGGCTTCTGCAAAATTGAGGTTAGGCATATATTATTTAAGAAAATCTGTTTTTTTGATTTTCTTAAATAATCACCTAACTGCTTATTACACAATACATAAAATAACCGCAAAAATTGCGACTGCTAAAAGACCAAAAGATTCACACATACCTACCCATTCGACCCCTCGTCTCTGGACAGACTCTCCAAGGGCACATACTTCACCCAGCCCCTGCGGCAGGGGCGGGGTTCACCATTATTTTTTATACCATATAAGTCATTTCCCCGTCAAGTAAAATCTTTTGATTTCTGCATCCTCTTTTAACACTCTCAAATAAGATCGCCAATCACAAACCGGAGCAAAGCGGAAGTCGAAGTGGTATCGAAGATCCGGCGTCGTTTGACGGAGCGGAGATCCGCTTATTGCGTGTCCTGTTCTCCTGATTCCTGATATCCCGCACCCGGATTTCCTGCTCCCCTGATAGCCTAAACAACCAATTAACCATTCTTCATCCTGAGGGCGGCCTGTCCCACCATTTGTTCTGATTTTCTTCCCCCCACAAAAAAATAATTTGGCATCCGAATTTTTATTTCCTATGTTTTCAGTGTCTCCAAAACGTCAAAAAACCATATTTTTAATCTAATTCTTGGGAGGTATCTATGGAAAATGAAATGAACTCAGAAAATTGGTCACAGCCGAACGAAAACCAACCGTCCACAGGACCAAAGCCGGAAAAAAAGCCCTTCTTCCAGCAGGAATGGCTACAAAAGACCTGGCTGACTGTTAAGCTGGCAACCTGGCTCAAATGCTTCATTATCGCCTTTGTTTTGTCCGCAGTTGCTACTTTTATTGCTCCTGAGTTTACCACAGCACAGTACCACCAGCAAGACAGCCAATCCTCTGAATACGAAGAAGATGTCTATGGCAACTATGAATCTGAAGGTGGCTGGTACGATGAGTACGAAAGCGAATATGGTTGGTCTGATGACTCTGAATACATAGAAGATTCGTCCGATGACTACTATGAATCTGAAGAAGATTTGTCTGATGACTACTATAATTATGAAGAAGATTCGTCTGATGACTACTATGACTGTGAAGGAGATTGGTCGGATGGCTACTATAAATTTGAAGAAGATTCGTCTGATGACTACTATGAATGGGAAGAAGATTCGTCCGATTACTACTATGAAAGTGAAGAAGCTTGGTCCGATTATGATTACTATTATGAAGACTAAAATCTTCACTTCGAACTAAACGTTAAGAAACTTTGCGTCTAACCCTCAAAATCCTCTTTTGGGGGTTTTTTTATTTAATCCTGCCCTGGAGCTTGTCCCCGGTGTATGCTTACTTGCTTTTCTGCCGGGGATCTCAATATTGTTAGCCCCCGGACCTGTGCTGGGGGTTTTCTGTTTAGCCCCGACACCTGTGGTCGGGGCCCATTTGTTCAAATTAACTAATCCACTAATTCCCTAATTCACTATAATCCTGTTCACCTGATAAACTAAACAACCAATTATCTAATCCCCTAATCAACTATTTTAACTCTTCCCGCCACTTAGCAGCCTTTTCCGCCTTATCGCAGGCTTCGTAGAGTTCGATCAGGTTATTCAGTGACTCTTTTGTATGTGGGTGAGTGTCACCGAGTTTAAGGCGGCGGCCTTCGATAGCTTCAAGAAGTAATTTCTCTGCTTCTTCATAACGTGCCTGCTCTTTGAACAGCACAGCTAGGTCGTTCTTGGTTTCCAATGTCTCCGGATGGTCATCACCTAACTCACGTTGCCTGCCCTTCAATGCCTCATCAAATAATATCTTGGCTTGGTCGTATTGCTTCTGCTTCGTATAGAGCACCGCGCGAGCATTCACCAACTGGAGCGTCAAAGGGTGTTCCTTACGCAGCCGCTCACGCGCGATTGGCAGCACCTCCTTGAATAGAACCTCCGCCTCCTCGTAACGATCTTGAGCCGTATACAGGTGGGCAAGGTCACACATAGAATACAATGTGTGAATGTGCTCGGCGCCCAGTACCTGACGCTGTGTTTCCAATATCTCTAGAAACAGCGATTCTGCTTTATCGTACTGGCCCTGCTCTCTGTACATATTGGCCAAATCTCTCATGTACGCAAACTTCCAGTTACTGAATTCCTCAGGCCACGCGGCGTTATCCATCACATCCACAAATAGTCTCTCTGCCTCTTCATATCGGCCCTGATCTGTGTACACACATGCAAGATTGCACCTAAGAAAAGGAGATAACCAAAAATTATCTCTCCTCATTTCACTTCGGATTAACTGTAGTGCCTTCTCAAACAATGATTCGGCTTCGTTGTATTTTCCCAGATGAGAGAACGTTGCGGCAAGAGCATTCATTGAGTAAATCTGATCTTCCACACCGCTAACACGTTGCCTGATTTGGTGATTCTTTGTCCATAGACGCTCCATATCATGATACCGACCCTGGTCCTCGTAAACCCAGCCAATGTCACCCGTTGCCCGGAGTGTATCCGGATGCTCCTCGCCATGGTGCTGCTGGTAGATTTCAATCGCCCTCAGGAAGTGCTGCTCGGCTTTCTCTGGCTCACCGATGTGTCGATAGGTCCAGCCCAGCTTCTCGCGGATAGATGCCTCAATAAGAGGCTTTTCCTGGAACTTGCCCTCAAGCCTTTTGGAAGCAGCATCGAGCATGTAAATAGCAGTTGCTTCACCGATCCTGGCTCTGGAGGCTGACCCAAGAACATCGTTTTCAAGAAAGTCAGCTATGATCTGCGCCTCGGCACGGGCGCGAGCCTGGCCCACGGCAAGAATCGTTGAAACTGCAATTCCGGTAATCAGCACAACGAGAACAACGGCAATACCGCCCACTAATACGCGGTTTCGCCGCACAAATTTCTTCAACTTGTATCCTGTGCCCGGCGGTCCGGCGATCAGAGGTTCGCTCTTGAGGTAATTATCGATATCGTCTGCCATTTCGGAGGCCGAGCGATAGCGTTCAGCGCGCTCTTTACGCATTGCCTTGAGTGGGATCCACTCCAATTCTTGATGCAGGCGTTTGGCTAACGTTTTGATTTCCGTCCGTCTGTTTTCAGCAACTTTTTTGGCTTCTTCGCCTAACTTCGTCAGCCGGGTGCTTGGTGTCTTGGGATCGGTTTCGCGGATGATCTGCCGGATATGTTCTATGCCGCCTTTACGAAAGGTTGTAGAATCAAACGGCAATACACCAGTCAATAGCACATAGAGAAGCACTCCTAACGAATAGATATCCGAACGTGTATCAATATCTACACTGGCCATATCGGCCTGTTCCGGACTCATGTACTCAGGCGTGCCTAAAAGTTGGCTGTCCTCAGTAGCCAGCGTACGTTCAGTTAATGGCTGAGCAAGGGCCTTGGCGACTCCGAAATCTATAATCTTCGGAATCGTCTGATCATCCTGAGTGGAGACCAAGATATTGGATGGCTTTATATCCCGGTGTATAATTCCCTTCTGATGTGCATGATGGACAGCAAGGCAAACTTGACGGAATAGATTCAGCCGATCTTCTATTGTAAGCTTGTAATGGTCACAATACTCAATTATGGATAAGCCCTTGACATATTCCATAACAAAGTAAGGTCGGCCGTTCTCTGTCGTCCCGGCATCATGAACATGGGCTATATTCGGATGGTCTAATAGAGCCAGAGCCTGGCGCTCAGCCTCGAAGCGGGCAATGACACGTTTCGAATCCATACCCGGCTTAATAACTTTCAATGCCACCTTGCGTCTGATGGGGCGCTTTTGTTCAGCCAGATATACAATCCCCATTCCGCCTTCACCCAGGATACTGAGTAACTTATACCTGCCAATCTGACCTCCGGGCTGTTCGGTGAACATACCCAATGAGGCCGTAGCGTTTGGGGCATTTGACTTCTTTGCCGGAATATCTTTTTCTGCTGTGTGTGATTTCTTTTCGTCAACGTCGGCTCCTTCGGCATCCTCCGTGCCTATTGACAGGATCTTATCAAGCTTCTTCGGATCCAAACCAAATATTCGTTTCTTAACCATTTTCTTATAACGATCTTAAATTATTTACCGGGGAGAAGAATTTACCGTATTACTCTAATAGTAAATACAGCAACTATTCATTATCTTGCGCAATTTTTGGGAAAAATCTCTTTATTTCCTCCAATTCACCACTTAGCTGTTCCTCTGAGACTACAGAATCGCGTAACTGCTTTTTCAAAACTGCCTGGAAGCGTCTTTTCACAGTAACGATCATGTTGGAGGCTTGAGAATCATTATTGATTCCGTATTTCTGACAAATCTTCTTCAATGAAGGTGGATCGGTTCCATCTATAATAGGTTGCAGAATCCTGTCGCAGAACACCTGCCAGTGAACGCTCTTGCCTTCCGAATGACATTTAGCTTCCACTTCTTCCAAAACATCTTCCAGCAGTGATGATACCCAGGCGTAATTAAAAGAATCTTCAGGCACTAATGTTGAGATAGATTGAGGCAGCTCAATTGAATCAACCATGTCCAGTTGAACGAGTTTGTCTTTTGGTATGCGTTTTTGTGCTGTTTCTTTGTGCTTGATATTTATTAAGAACCGATTTAAGGCTATGAGCATAAATGAACGAAACCGCCCCTTAGACTCATCGGCCTTCTGAATCAGACCTCTACCGAAAACAGCTTCATAAAAGAATTGCTGAGTCAGGTCTTTGGCTTTTTCGTTGTCATAGCCTTTACGCCTCAGGTAACAATAAACAGGTTTCCAGTATTTGCTTAGCAATAAGCCGAGTAAGGCTCGATTTTTATCTGAATCTTCCGAATCGATATTTTCAATAAGTGACCAGTGAGTTGTAAGAAAGGCTTCTGAAGTCCCGCCCATATCTGTGTAATCGTGAGGTTTCATTTTATCTTTGCCCTCAAACGTGTTTTGGGGCATCAAACACACATCTTATTGACCCAGATAAAATCGATAATAGTGGATTTTCAGAACATTAGCAAGCGATAAATCAAGTCTTTTAAGGTATTTACGCCGAATCACAAATTTCTCAACAAAATTTAAAGATTTCGCGCAAGATTGGAAATTTTTCCTGTGTTTATATGTAGAGACATTTGATTGATGAGCTTTTGGCGGTTTTTGAAAAGACTGCCATTGATTATTAACAATTATTGTAAGGCCCTTGGTCAAAGGGCGGAAAGGCAGGTGTAAAATGAAATGGTTAAATTTTTACAGAATGAGATTAGTGTTATTTGGAGTTGTGGCTACAACGGTGCTTAATGGCGGAAGTGCGAAAGCGGATTTCACCTTTGGTGAGCCCACGAATCTTGGACCAACCGTCAATAGTTCGGCTAACGAGAAAGGGCCAAGCATTTCTGCCGATGGACTGACACTCTATTTTCGCTCCGCGCGCTCTGGCACGCAGGGGCCAGGTGACCTCTGGGTAACGACGAGGTCATCGACGCATGACAAGTGGGGCGACCCTGAGAATCTTGGGGCGACGATAAACAGTTGGGGCCAAGATGACGAGCCTGACATCTCAG
>SMTZ1_10007549_pt1 | contig 10886 bp, 8 predicted proteins | sample DeeMarSWOR136_30_FD_25667 | JGI IMG/M metagenome (IMG submission 25667)
GCCTTGTAGTTGTTGAACTTGATGCGAAAACGAATGGCCGCACCCGGATGCACGAACACGTTGGCGACTATAACGATCTCGCTCACCAGCTCCTCGGGAAGCTCCCCCACCGCAATGGCATCCTGCACTGCCTGAAGCACTCCCTCGGTTGCGTCGCCGAAGAGGTGTGATTCCTGCTTTTCTGTCCTGATCGTGACCGTAGGAACCACCATCAACATCGGTGACTCGCTCACCAGCCTGGGCTTGGACTTCTCGTCGGATCTGGCCATGGCCTTTTCAACAGCTCTTTGCACGGGTCCACCCTTGAGTCCAATCATCAGGTCGATGTGTGCCACCTCATGAAAGGGTGGTCCGGAGAAGGCCTCTCCCGTTTTCAGGGTAAAGTCCCCAATTCTGTCGGGTGTTTCTTCGACGGCCGGATACTCGACCGTGAATGATTTACCGCTGCCGAGATCAAACTTGACCTTCTTCTTGGGTATCTTTCCAAGGGATGCCAGGTGGCTGCGCACCTCCTCGTAGTCCTCCCTCCCGAATGCACCTCCCCGCATGATTGGTTTTCGCGAATCACCGGCATCGTAACCCATCATTCTCAGCCCCTCTTTGGCAGCCTGGGTTGCGCCCGTCCTCGCGACGATGCGCACGAGCTTCTGGTTCTGTGCCTGAAGATTCCGTGCCTTCTCAAGATCGCCCGACGTCACCGCCTGGTATATCTCCTGCCAGATGTCCGGTATGATGTTGCCGCTCGAGAGGATCGCCCCATCCACACCGGCACCGAGGGCCGCCGTGACGATTTCATCATGGCCCACGAGAATGGCCACCTCGCCGCGCACCTTCTCGAGCATGGCCTCCAGAAAAGGCATGTCGCCGCTGGTGTCTTTGATGGCCACCACGTTTTCGAGCTTCGCAAGCCCCTCGGCGGTCCACCAGCGGAAGTGGGTGCCCGTACACTGAGGTATGTTGTACAGTATAAGCGGTATACCGATCTCGTTGAGCCGCTCGTAATGTTCGTAGACCTCATTGAAGGTCGGCTGCATGAAATAGGGCGCAGCAACCAGCGCCGCATCGGCTCCCGTATCCTTGACCTCTTTCGTAAATTCGAAGGTTTCCCAGGTCGAGGGATAGGCAGTACCCATGATGACAGGGCATGTACCTCTGCATTCCTCGAGCGTGATCTCCAGGACCCGGAGTTTTTCCTCCCGGGAGAGGTATATGAACTCGCCTGTCGTGCCGCAGGTGACGATACCGTTCACATGGGGCAGCATGAAATGCAGAATCTCGCGGTACGCTTTCTCGTTGATCTTGTCATCCTTGTTGAAGGGCGTCACCACAGCCGGAAATATGCCCTTGAGCCAGTCGGGTTTCTTCGACATCTAGGCTTCCTCCTCGTATGAACACCTTTTTGGGTATTGCCTCTGTGTATGAGCTGCTCCTGCTTGGGTCTCCTCACACCATACTAGCTGTAAGCAGCGGTGATTGCCTTCGACATAGCTTTGTACACATTCCTGTACATGGTGTGATGGTTCAGAGCCCTGGGATGGACGGTGAGGCTCACGAGCATCACCTCGTCCTCCATCGATTTTTGGTGAATCTGCCCCGACGTAATGCCGTCAAGTATGGCCTTGCCCACAGCCGCCTGTCCCGGTCCGTATACCATGTTCGCCTGTCTGAGGTTCTTCAACGCCACGAAGGGCACGATGAGCGTCGATGGTCTGATCATGAGATTGGGCTCGAGTATTGTAGTAAGGGCTTCATAACCATGACGCGGGTATGTGCACTGCTCGGCATACACCGCGCCGATCTCTCCCTTCTTGGACCCACTTACCAGATCCACCTGTACCTTCTCCGCATCTGCGCCGGCGGTTCCCGTACCTGTTCGAAGACGCTCTCGGTTAACTATCTCTGCCGATATGCCGATATCAACAAACCGTGATCTCAGATCAGCGGATGGATATCTGAAATTCGCCGCCGGAGGTTTCACCTTGCCGAGTTTCTCCAGCTCGAGCTGGATCTCGGCCATGACTTCGGGGAGCAGAGATCCGCCTATCCTGAGGGGACGCCGGGCCGTGCCTACGTTCATGCCGACCATCTTGAGAGCGGCCTTTAAGGCAAGGCCCGCACCGTTTCCTCCGAAGATGCGGACCACCTTCTGCACCGAGCGCTGCACCTCCATGGCTTCCTGCACCTTCCCCGTCACGACCGCCCGGTAGGCCTTTTTCCAGAGCTCGGGAAAAACGTTTGCACTCATGAGAATCGCACCGCTGCAGCCGCTGAGCAGCGAGGGAACGGCGATTTCATCATTTCCGACGAGCACGTCTATCCTTCCCTCTACCTTCTCGAGTACCTTCAGGGTATAGGCAAGATTGCCCGACGTGTCCTTGAGACCAACGATATTCGGTATTTCCGAGAGGTCCTCTATGACATCTACTGGCAGAAAGGCACCGACCGTCTGTGGTATGTTGTACATGATAACCGGAATATCAACGGCTCTGGTCAGCTCGTAGAAGTGCTGATAACACCCCTTGGGAGAGGGGTGAAGAAAGTAGGGCGTCGTCACCAGCACGGCGGAAGCCCCGGCCTGTTTCGCTTTGCGCGCCATCTCAATGACCTGTTTGGTTGCAGGAGCCGATGCGCCTGCAATCACCGGTTTCTTTCCCTTGCTCTCGTCGATGACGGTCTCCAGTACCCGCTTGTTTTCCTCTGTGGTCATGTAGGGAAACTCACCCGTCGTGCCGCTTGTTACAAATCCGTCGACATGGTCATTTACGTATCGCACGAGCGTGCGGATGCCCTCCGCATCGATGCTCTCGTCCTTGTGGAATGCGGTGACGAGGGGAGGAAATATTCCCTTCAACCACTCAAGTTTTGCCGGCATGTGCCAGAACCTCCAACTCTGTATTTAGCATACCAATTCAAGGAATAATAATACCTTCTCAACTACACGATAAATCCCTCGAAGTCGTCTTTTCGGTACTGCTCGATTTTTTGTACCACAATGTCCATGAGCCGCTGCCGTGCGTCGCGGGTGGACCAGGCTGAATGGGGTGTAATGATCAGGTTCTTCACCGGTTCGAGAAGGGGGTTCCCCTCCCTGGGCGGCTCCTTGGTAAGCGTGTCTACCCCTGCCCCTGCAATGACGCCGCTGTTGAGCGCCTCTGCCAGGTCAGACTCGTTCACGATCCCGCCGCGGGCCGTATTGATCAGGATCGCGGTGGGTTTCATCTTCTTGAGAGCCGCTGCATCGATGAGGTTTTTTGTCTGATCAGTGAGCGGACACATGACAGACACGATGTCCGCTCCCTTCAACACCTCATCGAGGCTGTGGTTCCTGTATCCGGTTGATGATATATCGACCACATCGTGCACCAAGATCTCCATGCCGAAGGCCTCGGCGATCTTGGCGATACCCTGCCCGATGGATCCGAATCCGATGATGCCGAGAATCCTGCCCCCCAGCTCGAAGGTGTCGTACTTCAGCAAGTCGAAGGTCTTTGACTTCTGCCACTCACCGGCGAGCACATCCTGATAGTAGGAGAAGATCTTGGTGGCAAAGCTGAGTATCATGGCGAACACGTGCTGCGCCACAGCAGTTTTCGCGTACCCTGCAACATTCGTGACGTGCACGCCACAGTCCTGTGCCGCCTCGATGTCAATGTTGTCATAGCCCGTTGCAGCCTCACAGATGAGCCTGAGCTTCGGCAGTTTTTCGATGTTTTCACGACTCATCCGTACTTTGTTGACAATGATGATTTCCGCGTCCTGGCAGTATGGCAGAGGATCAGCGGTTGGTGCAAGCTCGTAAGCCGCATACTCTCCGAGTGCCTTCACCCTGCTCAGGTCAACGTCGCCGTGCAGCACCACCGTATCTTCATCGAGAAAGACGATCTTCATTTCTGATTCTCCCAAGCGTTGTTGCGAGCGCAGCGTGCAACCTCGACACTTCGTCCAGGATGGATACGCTCATCTTTCTATTGCAGGGTGTGGAAACCCCAGTTACCTGAAGACCATCCTAATGCCACTTTGCCAGCTTCAACAGATACTTGGTTATGAAGATCACCTGGCCTCTCTCATCTACTTCTTACTGGCCACAAAACTGGCAAACTCTTTCTGCATACCCTCAGCAGCTTCCTCTGCACTTACCTCGCCTATGAGCACCTTTTGAATCCAAATCGAACCGATCATGACGATCTCGAACATGTGCTCGTAGACCGGTAAAGGCCTACCCCACTCCGTGACCATGGCAGCTAGCTTGGGATAAGGCATCATGGCATCGTCTGCGAGCCACACATGCTTGACCGGGGACGAGCCACCGGCTTTTGCGTAGAGTGTGGCGCCCTCGCCGAAACAAGACCAGGCCATGAACTTGACTGCAGCCTCCTTGTAGTTCGAGGCATTGTTCAGTGCCAGACAGAGTGTCTGCACGTAGACAGCCCTGTCAACACTGCCGTCCACATTCCTGTATCCTGGAGGAGGCGCGATGTCTATCTTATCGCACACCTTCGGTGCGTTGTCACAGTTTGTGATAGAATGGTAGTTCGTGTTCCACTGAATGGCCATGGCAACTGCACCGCTCTCGAGAGCCGCTGCAACTTCCGGATACTCCGCATTCTCGATGCCGGGGTGGAGCACGCCCGTCTTGTACAGGTCTTCGAAGAATTCGAAACCCTTCCAGGTATCGGGATGTACAGGTGCCACCTCGGTGCTCCCGGGTTTGAAGATATTGTAACCAAGGGGCCAGAGGTTCTCGATGCCAGCACAAAAGGTCCACAGCTCGTACTTACCCTGCACAATGCACCCATACTTCGTCGGGGAGTTCGGGTTCAGTGACTGTGTGTTCTGCTTGGCAATCGCCACGAAATCTTCGTAGGTTTCGGGTGGGTTCTTGACCACATCGGTCCGATAGTAGAGTATGACCGCACTCATGTCCTTAGGCAGCATGTATATTTTACCGTCCAGACCCTTGCCCGTTTCCAGGGCAATCGGAAACATCATGCCTACCGAATAATCCATTCCCTCTGGACCATTCATAACCCAGTCCTGCTTGAAGTAGTCGTCTAAGGGTTCGAGGTAGGGTTGCAGGTTCCCGATGAACAGGTTGAAGAGGTGCACGATATCCGGCTCTGCGAATCCCGACACGAGCTGTGACTGAATCTTATCCATGTACCCGACACGGCTTCCTGCAACAATGTTGACCGATATCCCGGTTTCATCGGCATAGTTTTTGTTCCAGTACTCGGCGGTGGGTACCATGGCTTCGAACTCGGGTCCTGAGGACATCTGTACAGAAATGGTCACCCTATTCATCTTCTTGGATTTTGACCTACCTGTTATTGCACCTCCCGCAATACTTATCAGTGAAGCAGTTAGTACAAAGACAACAGCGAGGATAACAAGCATGCCGTTCCTCACACGCATAGACAAACCTTCCTCTTGCATGATTTTATCACTGCTGTCCACAGGGCTTTCGCAAATCGCATCTCTCAGCTATCACCTTTCCTTTATTTTGTTCAAGCAATGCTTCCTCCGCTCAATAGAAGAGTAGCGTGGAGACCCATGAGCTGTATCTGTCCCTCGATAATTCACAGAGATGCCCGTTCAATGCATTGAACGTGAAATGAAGGACAATAAATCCGAGTATGGTGTCGGTTAGACTGTACAGAAAAAATAGGAAGGACATAGGGATAACGACACTATCCATTGTCAAATAGAAAAATCGAAATCACCTTTCTGAGAAAGGAGGTTCTGGCAGTGCATAATATCTTACATTCCCCTTCATACCATGGATTATTTTTTTCCAATGATGAGTTTCCTCACACGACGGAGCCTCGATGTATGTTCTGCCTCCGGAATCGTATGTTCCATATTGATATATAACCTGTGATCTGTCAACACCTTCTCCTGCAACGCTTATAACGATATGATTTGGGTCGATGTCGCTCCAAGTTGAAGATCTTCGCTTCTGAGCTGTGGGTTGTTTTACTCTTCCTTCTTTCGAAATTTGTCGCGGCGAACGAGGTACAGGAGAGCCGCTCCTACGACGAGGAAGGCAGCGAGAAATGCAGCTAATATGATGATCACCATTACGACGGGTCCAAGGGTCTCGAAGAATTGCCCGATAAGCCAGGGAAAGAACATACTACCGACACTGGAACCCACGAAAAAACAGCTCGTGATCTTTCCAGTTATGCCCATGTTCCTCTCTGCAAAGTTGATAGATGTGGGAAACAGGGATGCCATCGAGAGTCCCATGATGACCGTCCCAACCCACACTGCCGTCATTGAGGTTTTCCATAACAGTATAATGGCGCAGGCGAGGAGGGTACCAATGAGGTCGATGATGATCATGGTGCCAGGTCTGAGCTTCGTTGAGACAGGTATACCCAGCAGGCGGCCCAGAGTGAGCGAACCCCAGAATCCCGAGGTCAGGTAGGCAGCTCCGGCCTGTCCGGCAATACCCATGTGTAGGGCATAGGAGTAAATCCATCCGCCATAACTGAGCTCCGACCCGACGTGCAGGAAGAAGAATAGGGATATGAGCACGACCAGAACCGTGTTCGAAAACCTTGACTCGTTTGCTCGCACGGGTTTTTTAATCTCTGGGCTGGGGAGTGCGGCAAACAGCACCGAAATAGGGAAAACCGAGATTGCCAGAGTCCAGTAGGCCCAGTTGATGTCCCCGCTCGCCGTGGTAGTCTTCGCAACGATAAGTGGTGTAAGAAAGGCACCGAGGCCGAAGAAGAAATGGAGGCCGTTCATGAAAGGCCCCACCTTGTTACCGTGAACCCATACAAGGAGCGTGTTTCCGCCTACATCGAGCCAACCCTCGGCGATTCCAAGTATGAACAGGATTACAAGAAGAAGCCAGAGCCACGACATGAAGGGAACAAGAAACATCACCAGGCTCATAATGAAGAGCGAAACGGCGATGATAGGATGCCCCTTCGTTCTGTCGTACAGATAACCGCTCATAAGCGAGCCGAAGAGATATCCCAGTGAATGGGCGGTGAACAGGAAGCTGATCTCGCTGAGCCTCGTTCCAGTGTGTGCGGCAAGACCTGGAAGCGTTGGACCTATGACGCCGATCACGAAGCCGAGAGCGATATACGAAATATAGTATGCCAGGGTTTTTACGCTACGTCCCCTTTTCTCCATAACCGCCGCTATTTTACCCGCATACTCCTCGGTTTGACACATGAAGCGCTCCTCGTGTGGCCCCATGCAATGCAGAGGGATATTTAACGATCTTGATGAGATCGCTCACCGCAATGACCGGAATATCTTACTGCACTTTCTCATAAAATACAAAGGGTCTTTGCCCATCATGGATGCAGTGCTGCGCCTCTCACTCCAACATCTTCATCTTCCCTGATCGACTTATAGGGTGTTTAAAGAAAACACAGCTCTAAAGCAGGGGAGTTGTTTTTCCTAAGACTGAATGCTAAAGAAATGAGTTGCTGGTACGCGTGAGAGTATGAGGTTCTCCATCAATGTCAAATTAGGAGGGGATGAAATTCCATACACCACACGCACACAACGCCTATGTTCTTCAGATTGAACACTTCAGGAAATGCATCGAGAAAAACTGCACCGCCCTTGTAAGAGGCGAGGAGGGACTCAAGTACCTCGAGGTCTGTGTAGTGGTTTATAAATCGGCTCGGTCGGAAGTGCCCGTGCAGATTTCGCAGCGTGCCCACTCTACATGAATATTGCTCTCACATGTTCTCCGGGAACCGCTCGATCTCGGCTTCGTCCTTCAATATTTTTACGAGTGCTTCAATCTCTCCAATGACTTTGTTCTGTGCGATATACTGGTCGATACTATCCTTGGCATACTCGTAGGGAATCACAACTTCGGTTCGTATGTCAGTCACTTCAATCAGGTGATAACCGAAACGGGTCTCGACGATATCACTCACCTCGCCGATCTTCATCGAAAAGGCTGCCACCTCGAAGGGCTCGACCATCTCACCCCGCCCGAAAAAGCCGAGATCACCGCCCTGCACGTTGCTGGGCCCTTCTGAGTATTCCCTTGCCAGTGCTGCGAAATCCTCACCTGCCTTTAGTTTCTGCTGCACGGTCTTGATTTCTTCGAGCGCCTGCATCTTCTGCTGTTCGTTGCCCCAGTCTTCTACGATTATAAGAATATGCCGGGCCCTCACCTGTTCCGGTTGTACGAACTGCTCAGGATTGCCCTCGTAGTACTGCCGCGATTCCTCGTCTGATACCGTGACCTTGGGTACTATGTCATTATCAATAAGCTTCTCCAGTGTAACTCGACGTTCAACCGCGTCTTTGAAGGTGCCCTCCGTGTACTGCATCTCTTCCAGCGCCGTCATGAACTCCTTCTCACTTTGAAACTGAGCCTTCACCGCTTCAAACCGCTCTTTGACTTCCTGCTCATCAGCCCCGTAGCCCCTCTTGATACTTACCTGAAAGAGTAGCTGGTTATCGATCAGGCTCTCGAGCACCTCAGCCTCGAGACGTTTCATCCCCTCATCATCAAGAACCACACCTTGTCTGACGAACTGATGCTGGGTAATCCCCAGCTGCCTTTTGTAGGTACTCTCTGTGATAAAATCACCGTTCACACAGGCAACCGCTTCTTTTTTTTCTTTTCGCGTATCGGCCGATGCAATACCTCCCGAGGCCACGGGAATCGCAGCCACGAGTATAAGTACCGTAATTAATCTATTCAATGCACCGTACATTGTTCTTATAGTCTCCTATCTGGAAATAATTAAAACATCCTTTGTCCAGTCCCCTTCATCGATTGGGACGTAATTGGTTTCCAGAGACAACCCCACCCTCCAGTCGACCTGGGTTGACAGCCGTTCCGGCGGCATAAATACCGGCAATTAATCAGACACCTATCTGCGCAGGGACCTAAGAATAAAGTATTCCGCGCATAACATACCTCTTTTGACAGGGCTTGACAAACTATCTGTTTTAACGAGAAGGGCATTTTCATTGATTATTGTCCATGACGCTGTTACATTGTTAACCATAGGCCTTATTTGCGTATATATGTGATATCCTGCATACCCATCGTAACCTACCATATGCCTCTTCAACGATATCCATGTATAAACGGTCCCGCCTTTTACGTTTGAATACCGTGTGACAAATAACGCCTAGTACAGAGCGGATGTTCCACGCATACTGCAGCTGGTCGCTTTTGAATTCCGTTCTCTATGCACAGTCACATTTCACAGGAGGTATGCATGGCAGGAGTAAAGAGAGGGGATACGGTCAAGGTTCATTATACGGGCACCCTCGACAATGGAGACGTATTCGACAGCTCGAAGGAGAAAGAACCTGTGCAGTTTACCATTGGAAACCAAGAGGTTATTTCCGGTTTCGAGCAGGCTGTTATGGGCATGACTCCGGGAGAGTCCAAGACGACGAAGATTTCCGCACTCAGGGCATATGGACCCCATCGCAAGGAACTGGTTGTGGAGGTTGAGAGGAAGAATATCAATGACGATATAGATCCTCAAATCGGTCAGCGTCTGCAGATCAAGCAGCCCGACGGTCAGCAATTTCTCGTGACCGTGACCGAGGTTTCTGATGTCAAGGTAAAACTGGATGCAAATCATCCGCTGGCCGGTAAGGATCTGACCTTCGAAATCAAGCTGGTTGAAATCGTTGGATAAGAGCCAATCCGCATACAGCAGGAGAAATAAAGAGCACTGTGGTTGTGAGACTGCAGGCGTATAAAGACAAGAGCGGGGAATATACAATGCAGGGACGTAAACTCTATGTAGGAAATCTCGACTATTCCGCAACCTATGATGAAATCAAAAAGCTATTCGCGAACTATGGCGAAGTCAAGTATGTAAAGCTGTTTGAAGACAGGGGCTTCGGTTTCGTCGAGATGTCGAATCAGTCGGAAGCGGAAAAAGCGCGAGAGGCACTCAACGGCTCAGATTTCAAAGGACGCAGTTTGAAGGTTGACGAAGCACGTCCGCAGAAAAACAGGGGAAGCAGATACTGATGAAAGTATCTCAACCGCCGATGGTCACGGGAAAACCGGCCTTCTCGAACCATGCTCTGAGCTCATTCATACGCTCAGGTGATGGAGGTTCCACCCCGTCTAGACCGTATCCGAGATCAAGCCGCTCATATTTAGAGCGTCCGAGGCGGTGATAGGGAAGGAGATCGACAGGTACGCCGGGCGCCTTGGTGTGCAGAAATTCAATGAGCGATCGAAGGTCTTTATCCCTGTCATTGTAACCCGGAATAACGGGGACCCGTACCCGCATGTCCTTTCCCGCACTCACGAGTCTCTTGAAATTATCCAGAATCCGCTCATTGGGCACGCCGGTGCACCGTTCGTGCTGGGCTGAATCGACCACTTTGAGGTCATAGAGGTAGAGGTCAATGAAGGGCAGGCTGGCTTCAAGGGTTTCCCAGGGCACGGCACCGCAGGTTTCCACGGCTGTATGGATGCCGTGCTTCCTACACAGCTCGGCGGTGCGCATCACGAAGGCGCTCTGCTCGAAAGGCTCTCCGCCCGAAAAGGTCACCCCGCCCCCGGATTTTCGGTAGAACAGCTCATCCTTGAGCACTTCGTCCAGGACTTCCTCGGAAGTCATCTCCTTTCCAACAAGCACGAGCGCTTCCGCATAGCAGATGTCCGCGCAGGCGCCGCAGCGCCTGCATTTCTTACGGTCGATGACGATACCGTCTTCGGTCAAGGTGAGCACATCGTCCTCGCACACCTCGACGCAGCGACCACAGCCCAGGCACTTAGTCTTCCAGTACACGAGCTGGGGTTGGGTTACCTGCGATTCAGGGTTGCAGCACCAGATGCAGTGCAGCGAGCAACCCTTCAGAAATACAAGCGTCCGTATGCCCGGTCCGTCGTTGATTGCGTATCGCTCGATCTC
>SMTZ1_10007550_pt1 | contig 10886 bp, 7 predicted proteins | sample DeeMarSWOR136_30_FD_25667 | JGI IMG/M metagenome (IMG submission 25667)
CAAATTATTCTGACTCATTAAATACTTGGAGAATACCTTACTTTTTTCTAGGGTGGTTTGCACTAGCATTTACACTTTTAAACGTTTTTCTAACTAAAGAACCTAAGAGAGCCGGTACAGAGAAGTATTTTAAAGATCTTCTTTCACAAGAAAAACTCCAATATTCATATAAAATTAAAATAACAGACTTAAAATTCATAGTTAAAAGAAAATCGAATCTATTCTTGATCTTAAATTTTTTTGACGTAATTGCTTCAGGTTTATTAGTCGCATATATTTTTCCTTATATCGAACTTGAGATCGGAATTGACTTTATTGATCTAAGAGTGATCATCTTACTTTTAATTGTAGCTGTTTTTGGATTAATTATTGGCCAGTTTGGTTTGGCACACTGGGGTGATAAAAGGGTTCAAAAGGGAGATCTTGCTGGTAGAGTAAAAGTTGCTGTTATTTGTTCTATTTTAACTTTACCTTTTTTACTATTTGCTTTTGCTATGTCTCCTAATATAGCAAGTCAATCATTTTTCTTTCAAGCATTAACTGTAGATCTAATAGGATTCTGGATTTTATGGATAATTTACTGTTCTTTTTTAGGGATAGGACTTGCCTTTACCATGGGTATTGGACCTAATTGGTACGCATCCATGATTGATGTTAATTTTCCAGAAAATAGAGGAACAATGGTTGCAATTGCATCATTTATTGATACTATAGGTCGCGCTATTGGAGCAATTATTGGAGGATTCGTAGTTACCCTTACAGGAAGCTTTTCGTCGACTATCTTTTGGTCAACTCTGATTTTTGGAATAATTTCCATTGGATTTTGGCTTCCGCTATTTGTTACTGCTGAAAAAGATTTTAATAGCGTAAACGAAGAAATGAAGCAAAGAGCTACGTTAATCCGAGAAATGGAATAAATGGCTTATTACAAAAAAAAAAAAATTTTCTATTTTTTTTAGTAATTTTATACACTAGTATAACTGCTCTTTCAATCTTCAATTGAAAACATATTTCTTAACCATTTTGGAAGAATGAAACCCAGATAAAAGAAAAAAGTTGCAGCTACTAATGTGATCCTTATTATAATTAACAAGAGGGGTGTCATTACAATTAATGCATCAAAAATAGCTGAAAATCCAAATAAAATAAAAGCAATCAGCAAAAACTTTCCTTTCCAAATCAATGAAGGAGCTTTCTCATACTTAATTGATTTAATAGAAAAATCAATTCCCGTAATACATGCGATCAAAATGCTAGCCCCTAAATAAATTAAAACAAATCCCTTATAATCGATGTCCATTGGATTAGTTGGATCATCAAATGTACCTAAAAGAGACTCTACTGGAGCTCCAGGAGCATAGAATAGATTAAAAAACAGATAAATTTCAAATATTAGTGAGAAAATTCCATATAATATAAGAATTAATGATTTTTTTTTCGGTCTTAATGTTGTCATATAAACGTTTAACCATGCAATAATTGCAATAGGTATACCTATGGTTCCAACCAACACATATATCTGGTAATTTAAAACTTCCTCAGTTATAACCCAATACAGGTATCCTAATCCACTTGGAAACCAGGGAGAGAGCGTAAAAACAATACAAAGAAAGAAATTAAATATTAATGCTTGCTTAAATTTGATGCTTTTTACTAAAACAATAGCACCAAAAAAAAATCCTATACAAACTGAAACCATAGCGGTAAATCCAGACAATTTAGCTAATCCACTTAAAACTTGAAATTGCATTAATACTACCTTCTATTTCATTCTAATTTTATTTTATTTCCTTACTATAAACTTAGAATATTTACCTTAATAAAATTTCACCGAACTATTTTATTAAATCCAAAATAAAATGAACTCGTACGTTTATATCTATTTAACTACTTGATACTAAAATGTCAAGAACAGCATGATATAAATGAGGGCCATAACTTTTTACAATTCTTTTTGATATTATTTCACAATTACAGTTTTCTTTTAAGGTAATTTCTTCAAATTCTTGAATTAATGGAAGGTAATTTTCCCTCTCAATAATGCCTTCATAATGATACATGGTTCCCTTATCTTTAAGTAATGATAATGCTTCTTTAATATAGTCTTTAGGAGCAGGGAGCACCCCCATTATTACCCTATCTGCTTTTATCCCCAGTTTACTTAACTTAATTACTTCTTGTTTGCAATCTCCATTAATTGGGATAATAAAATCCTTAAGATGGTTTAATCTTATATTTTCTACCAAAAATCTAAATGAATCAGGATTGATTTCAATGCTATATATCTTTTGAGGTTTTGAAAGCTTAGCTATTGGCAAAGAAAAATAACCAATACCCGCAAACATGTCCACAATTACTTCTCCTTCTCTTACTAAAAAAGCTAGTGATTTTCTCTCATTAACATTCCCTTTACTAAACATTATTTTAGTTATATCAAATCGATAGATTACCCCATGCTCCTTGTGTTCAACGATAGGATTATCTTCTCCAACCACAAATTCTATTTTTTCTGGTTTCCTGAATTGACCTTTAATCTTTCCTAAATTTAGATAAACCGCCTTATTACTAGGCAATAATCTTAAACAAGCTTCAGCAATTATTTTCTTTTTTTTCAGCAAAGCAGGATTTAATTTCAAGATGATTATAGAGCCTACATTCTGAAAACCTCCGGGAAGGAGGGAAATTTCTTCTTCAGTTAAATCCTCCTTTAATGCTTCTTTTAGTTTCTCTTTAAATCCCATCTCTAGCCTAATTGTTCAAAAATGTAAATAATTATAATTAGAACTTAAGTATAATCAAGTTAAATTATTATATATTACTATATCAAACATAATATAATAATGAAATATTATTCAATAGAAGATTAAAATCAAATGAAAAATTAGCCAAAGAAGTGATAAATAAATGACAAGTTTAAATGATCCTGAATTTTTAGTAGATGAGAATAAGGTATGGTTTACTGGGGGATATTGGCCAGAAGGTGTACCAAAACAGTTAAAGGATGTAGAAGGAATCGATATAACCCCAATGCATGAAGGATTTGTTAAGAGTGCCAATGATTATGGATCTTGGGATAATGATATATGTATCTTTGTTATAGGACCTTATATGGAACGAGTGAAATTGCGAACATTGTTTGAATACGCGAAAAGATTTGGCACTTTTCTCTATGATACTATTGGTCTTAGAAAAGGAGATGTTGTGGCAATTGATCTTCCTAATTCTATAAATTTTGTCGTTGCTTATATGGGTTGTATGTATATAGGAGCGATAGCACAAGGAATTAATCCCACCTATAAGCCTATGGAACTTTTGCATTCATTAACTATGACGAATGCTAAAGTCCTTATCTTAATGGATGCTTTATATATTGCGGGTCCTAACTCTATTTTACCTAAAACTTCCGTCCAAGCAGTAATTTCAACAAATCTTTTAGACTTTATTACTGCTCCCCCAGAAGTAATTGTGAAATTAAGAGAAGGGGGAGTACCTGATTTTCAACACGCAGTCCCCGATCAAGCTGACCAATATAAAGTCTATAGAATGAAAAATGTCATAGAAGAAACCGAACCAAAAGAAATCAAAGTTGAAATTAATCCTTGGACCGATCCAGCGGTATATCTGATGACGGGTGGAACTACGGGTTTGCCAAAAGTAGCTATGCTGTCTCATGCCAATTTAGTCTCAAATCTATATATGGTAAAACCTTGGACAAATCTAGAACTTGGAATGATAACTATTGGAAGTATTCCTTTCTTTCATAGTTTTGGAATGACTTGTGTCATGAATGGTGCTTTATCTCTTGGAATGCAAATGTTATTATTCCCTAAACCCCCTTCTGATGAGGTTTTATCAGAAACGATTAACAAACTTGATGCCCCTAAAGGTATTATATATGTAGGAGTAGAAATGCTTTTTAAGCGCTTAACTGACTACGTACAAGAAATAGGTGTAGAAGAATATAAAAAGAAATATGATTTTTGGCAAAAATTGAGTTATGCTACTTCGGGTGCAGGTCCTCTACATGATTATGTTAGAATTCCATTTGAAGAAATTTTCAATTGTCCAATACGAGTGGGATATGGCTTAACAGAAACATCACCAGTAACAAGTGTTGCTCCTTTCTGGGGTCCCACAAAAACGGGAAAGCTTGGATTGCCTATGCCCGGGGTAGATTGGGCAATATTTGATGCTGAAAATTTTGAAGCAGGTCCGATATGTGATGGTACAAAAGAACGTAATAATTTTGGAGTAGAACATACAGGAGAGATTTGTGTAGCAGGTCCTCATATAATGTTAGGGTACTTAGGTGTACAGAAAGAACAAGAAGATAATTTGAAATATTGGGGTGGAAAGCGTTGGTTACTTACGGGAGACATAGGCTTTATGGATGAACATGGATGGATAGAGATACGCGATCGTAAAAAATCATTAATCAAAGTTTCTGGTCACTCTGTATTTCCAAAAGAAGTAGAAGAGCTTATGGGTAATCATGAGATGGTAGATGAGGTTGCTGTAGCAGGAATACCTGACGAACAAACTGGAGAAGCTGTTAAAGCATGGGTTACCCTTAAAAAAGGTTTCAAAGAAGGAAAGGACATTACGAGTGAACAATTAAAAGATTGGTGCATATCTAATATGGCAAAATGGAAGTCTCCTCGTTATATTGAGTTTGTTCGTAAAATGCCCGTAAGTATGACTGGAAAAGTCCAGCGTCGTGAATTACAAGAAAAAGATCTTGATAAACTCGAAAAAGGTAAAGATATCAAGGGTTAAAGTTTTTTTAAAAATTTACAATTTTTTTTCTATTTTTATTTATTTCAAAAGGAATTTAGCGTATTAGAATAGAATAACACTTAAAATGTTACTACATAAATAAGAACATTTTTTTTAATAATTTTTTATTTATTTATTTAAGTGAAATTCTATGGAATATTTAAAAGAAGAAGATAATCTATCTAATAAAATCCTTTTTACTGGATTAGATACTGCGGGAAAAAGTTCAATAATATTAACATTACAGAAAGAATTGTCTAAAATTGCTTTAATCGCACCTACTAAGGGCGCTCAAAGAAGAATATTTGAATTTCTAGGTGCTGAAATAAGTGAATGGGATTTAGGTGGTCAAAAATCGTACCGTATCTCTTATTTAAAAAACCCTAGTAAATATTTTGATAATACCCAAATCGCTATTTTTGTAATAGATATCCAAAATAATCTTAGGCTTCCCGAAGCAATTAGTTATTTAAAGGATGTCATAAAACAATTTTATATATTAAAAATACATCCGCCAATACATATATTATTCCATAAATATGATCCTGATCTGCCTAAAGAAATAATAGAAAAATATAATTCTCTCATTAGCGAATTGGAAAGAAAAGTAAGAAAAGAAACCGAATACGAAAAACTTTCTTTCTATAAAACTTCAATCTATAATCTATCATCGATAATACTAACTATATCTGGAATTTTATTAACCCTTTTTCCAAAAAAGCAATTAATAAAAAAAACAATTGGTGAATTTTGTAATAAAATAAATTGTTCAAGTCTGATTATCTTAGATCATAATGTACTCATAATTGGTTATTATTTTAAAAATGATCAATCAAGAGATCTCATTACTGGAATTATGCCAAATTTAATTGATCTTGATGATAGTCTTCAAAAAAACGACTGTTTGGAAGATGGTATCAACGATCAAATAATTTTTCAACGATCAAAATATTTTATTTTATTTAAAAAAGTCTTATTAAGAAATGACCTGCCTCCTTATTATCTAATATTACATAAAAAAGGGCGATATTTCTTTAAGGAAGATTTGGATCCTTTAATCAATATCCTTATGGAAATCATTTATAAATAAATTAAAAAAAAATATCTAAATTTTGAATTCTTACCCGTTCAATCTTTTATAAGTTTTTCCCATTACTTTATAGATATTAACATATTCTTTGAAAAGTTTATCATAAGTTTTTCTATTCTCGGGATTTGGTTTAAAGATATTTGAATATTCAATGTGTTTAATGATATGATCCCATTGGATATAACCAAGTCCTACTGAAGCAATAAAAGCAGCACCTCGAGCATTCGCTTGGATTGGATCTTTTACCTGCCTAATAGTTCTATTTAGAACATCAGCAAAAATTTGACACCATACATTACTATTTCCTCCGCCACCGATTATATTAATCTCAGGCATAACAATATCTTTTTTAGTCATTCCTGTATTTGCTTGCATTTTCCATTTTTGAATGAATTTTTCTACAGAAATAAAAAGCCATTTGATGTTATAGGCGACACCCTCAAAAATTGCCCTAATTATATGTTCTCTTGACATTTCTAAGGATAAATTATATAAACCCCCTCGGACATAATGATCGTCAACAGGCGATCTCTCTCCAATAAGCCATGGAGTAAATATCAAATTATTGGCTCCGGGAGGTACACCTTCTACTATCCTATCAAAAATTTTATATACGTCAGGTACTGCTTCTTCTCTTAAAAGTTCATCTTTATGGTATAAAATTTTATCCCTCAAAAACGATAAAGCCCCTCCCGCAATTTCCTGTTCGTTCGTTAACACATATCTTCCCGGTATTGCCGAAGGAAAGCTTGCAATGCTGTGTGCAATGTCAGTCTTCTTATAAGGAACGTGACATCCAATCCAATCCGATGTACCTATATATATATGGCCCTCAAAATCCTTAACGGCTCCTGAACCTATGTTTGCAGCAGGCACATCAGGGGCTCCCATGATTACGGGTGTGTCTCTATTTAATCCTAATTCGTCTGCTACTTCTTTTTTAAGCACTCCTAAAACATCTATACAGTTTTTTAACTCTGTCGGAAATTTAGATGGATCAATCTTAAACATTTTAAGCAACTTTTTAGTATATTTGATGTTGTTGATATCTCTGATATCTGTAATCCAATGTAAATGAATAGAAACATTCGAAGCAGCAAATTTACCTGTTAATTTTAAATTTATATAATCCTGAGGCTCCAAAAACATGTAAGTTTTATTATAAATATCCGGTAATTCATTCTTTATCCATAAGATGTGTGCTGTTGGATCTTTACCTGCATGACCTGGTGCTCCACCTGTTCTTTTTAAAAGTTTTAATACTTTAAAAATAGGATATCCTCCTACTTTAATTACACCTTTATATACTTCAGCAATACATTTTGCCCCTCTTGTATCCATCCAGATAATAGAATTCATTAGATGATTTCCATCTTTATCTAAAGCTACAGTACCACTCCATTGGCTGGAATTACAAACTCCTACAATATCATTAACAGATACACAACCACTATCGATTACTTTCTTAGCGGTGCTTTTAATGGCATTCCACCAATCATCCGGATCTTGTTCCACACCTCCCCCTTTAGTTGCGTAAATGGGGACCTCTTGAAAAGCCCATTCTACTACTTCCCCATGAGTTGAGACTATCGCTGTTTTTGGTCCACCAGTCCCATGATCGATTGCAAGGATATATTTTTTTTGAGAAATTGACATATTTAATATAAATGTTCTTAATGTAAATAAAGATTATTTGAGCAGAATTTTTTAAAATTTTATGGCTTATTTAATACTTGGAGATTTTCTATGGTTTGAATTTAAATATTGACAGATATGTAATAAATACAAAAATATAAATAATTTTAATATCATCATTTTTTTGTTTCAATAAGCATTAAGGCTTTCGACTCTTCAAAATAAATTGAAAGTCAGTCATCTATTTCAATACAGGTGAGATGATTATTAAGGTTAGGGGAAAAATCAAATATATAGTAATTTTATTTCTATTCACACTTTTTATCAATTTCAACTTAAATTTAGTCCTATTTAAGGGACATAAAAATTATGAAAAAATTTATATCCATACGCAAAGTGAGAATCATTACACTGAGCAATGGATTAAAGATCCTTCATTTGATTCCCCTCTTGAATTTTGGAATATTGACATTGAGGGAGATACTTCTGATGTAAATACAACTTTAGATCAATCTGAAGCTAATATGCATGTACTAGGAGAAAGAAGATTGTTCACAATTATCGCAGATCCTCCATCTAGTTCAAATTGGACTGAAATTGACAATCCTGAATTCCCTAATCGTCCACAAGTGAGTAATATTACTACTGAGGGTTGTTTTGTTAGCCATACTTTTGCAGATCAGACTGCTATTCAAAATCCAAGTGTTCACTGGGATAATAATCTTAGTATATCTCAAGATATGTCTGATTATTTAATAACGTCTGCATCGGTTAAAGCAGTAGTTTATGCTAATGTGAGTACAGATATAGATCGTGAAGATGATACTGAAGCTAGAGATGATGGATTTTATTCAATGGATCAATATGCTCTTGGAGATTATATAAAATTTTATGTATTAGTTTCCGATATTGAAAAAAGTAAAGTTTATGAGATTGCATCATATTTCACAAATGATTTAGGAGAAGGAAACCCTCCCGGTGTAGACCTTTTAACAGACACGTATATGGTAAGTGTGCCAGAGGAAGCATTGATTTTTTACCTTTCTTCGGTTATTAGTTCAGATAATCATAATTTTACATTAACTTTAGGTATTAGACTTAATACTGAGGATAATGTTGCGGACTATTACGATATTGATACTTTTCATGAGATAATCATAAAATATGTTAATTTATCTTTTACCTATGAGAAAAAAATTGATCGATTCACATCAATATCATGGAATCAAATAGGGAATAAGGTCAATGATTTGAGCGAATATGAAATCGAAATTAATGCCGCTATTCTAAATTTTAAATATAAAATCAATAATGATTGGCCCTCTTTATTGTCTCCTAATTCTGAAATAAGAATTCTAATTAATGATATTAAAATTATAGAATCAATAAAATTAATTGATACTACCTTCTCTACTATTTTCCTTGATGCAAAAGCAGGGGGATTTAACATTAGATCCTTAATCTCAAAAGGAGATAATATTTCTATCTCCATTCAACTCTATTTAGCTGATGATTTTATTTTAGATCAATTAATATCATTATCCATTGATGATGTTTTTCTAGAAATATCATACACAGAATTGATTCCGGATCAAGACAACTCAATGTTTTTAATCTGGTTGGTCATATTAGCTTTACTTGTGGTAATAGGTATATTAGGAAGTTTAAGTATAAGATCTTACGTTTATTTGCCAAGGAAGCAAAAAAAGAAATTGTACTTAATGCTCAGAACTCAAAAATTTAAAGATATAGAAAATATTCACGCGATTTTACTTATTCATAGAACTAGTGGATTACCCATATTTACACATAGCTATTCAGATTTAATGAAAGGGAAAAAGACTCTATTCTCAGGTTTTATTCAAGCAATAACTGTTATTGGTGAGGAAATTTCTCATAAGGAACCAGATGAATATGAAACTATAAAATTTAGTGATAAACTTGACTTTCATAAGATAGTGGAATTAGATTTGAAAGCATTCTTTTGTCTCATATTAGATGTGGAAGAATTACGTACAGTCCTAATTTTAAAGTCAAAATCTTCAAAAAGATTAAAACAAATAATGTTTAATTTTACTTTTGCATTATATTTAAAAATCTCGAATAATTTAAAAGATTTTGATAATGATTTAAGTTATTACAAAAAAGAAGTACCTCCCTTTCTTAATACCTTTTTTGAACTAAATTATAAACATCAATTTAAAATAAATTATCAATATTCAGATTTACAAAAGGTTAAGAGCAAATTCCGACTAAATAAAATCCTAGTTAAAATTCTAAATACTATTTTTACAATTTTAAATGGGAAAAGTTCTTTTAAATTGATGGACATTATCGAACAATTCAATCAAAAGAATGAAGATTTAATTATTGATGCACTGGAGAGCTTAATCGAACAAGAAATTATAATTCCTATTGACTCTATTATTCGATGAATAAAATTATGTTAAATTATTAATTAATTTCGTATTAATTTATGCTTTTTTAGTTAATTAAGAAGCATATTCTTTTTTTTATTATTTGAACATAAATGTCAGATTAATTAAAAATAAACTTAATTTTGAATGGTTCCCTTTCTTAAATAATTTAAACACAATATTTAAAAAATCTTGTTTTGAGTGAAAATGTGTAGTATGAAATATGAAGATCAAATCGCAGGAATAGAAAATATCGTAAATCAACCTGTAAAAAGTTTTAAACCAGAAGAACTAAAAGGAATTGTTGAACGCTATGAAAAGAACCATGTCAAGTCAAAAGAAGCATTCGAACGGGCTCGAAAAATACTACCAGGAGGCGTGGAACATAATCTTGCTTTTAATTATCCATTTCCTTTAACTAGTAAACGAGTATATGATTGTTACATGGAAACTATTGATAACGTCGTATTATTAGATTATTTGATGTGCGGTGGCCCTATAATCCTCGGTCATAATTATAAACCCCATACTGATAAAATAGTTCAATTAATTCGTGAAGTGGGCCCCTGTCATGGGGTGACTCAAGAATATGAATATTTAGCTGCAGAACAATTACAAAAACATTTTCCTTCTTGTGAAACGATAAGATGGTTACAAACAGGTACCGAAGCAGATATGTTAGCAATCAGAGTTGCGCGTACATTTACTAATAGAAAATGGATTATCAAAATAGGAGGAAGCTATCATGGCTGGAGTGATCAATTAGTTTATGATATGCATATTCCGGGGACAGGTATGCTTGAATCACATGGTATTCCAAAAGAGGTTTTTAAATGGACAGATGCCTGTCCTCCAAATGATATTGAAGAATTAAGAAGGATGTTTAAGGAATAGCGTAAAGTAGCAGCGGTTATATTAGAACCAATGGGAGGAGAATCTGGAGCTATGCCTGTTAGACCTGAGTTTAA
>SMTZ1_10007551_pt1 | contig 10886 bp, 11 predicted proteins | sample DeeMarSWOR136_30_FD_25667 | JGI IMG/M metagenome (IMG submission 25667)
ATAAAAAATAAGAGAGGAAGGATGGAGCCCATCGCTCTAAGAATCAGGGACGGCTCTCCCCCACGCCCGAAACGGCTTATTCTTCGCAAATATTCCCCAATTTGCAGAAAAGGCAGGCTACGAACTCAGGCGAGAGTAAATTTAAATTCTAAGACCAAAAAAGTCAACAAAAAAATCACAAAAAAATCAGATGACCTTGTTCAAGGAATACTCAATGATGCCCTCCGCACCCTTTTTCAGAAGCTGGGGGATGAGTTCCCGCACCACCTCTTCCCGGACCACCACTTCCACGGAGTACCAGTCGCTCTGGTACAGGGAGGCAACGGTGGGGGCATTCAGGCAGGGGAGGATGGCGATGATCGTTTCCAGGTTTTTTTGCGGCACGTTCATCTTCAGCCCCACCATCCGGTCCGCCCCCAGGGCGGCCTTGAGCAGGGTGGCAATCTGCTGGATCTTCTCCTTCTTCCAGGGGTCCTGCCAGGCTTCTTTGTTGGCGATGAGGCGGGGGGTGGACTGCATGAGTTCATGCACGATCCGCAGGTGGTGGGCCCGGATCGTGGACCCGGTCTCGGTGACATCCACGATGGCGTCCACCAGGCCTTCCACCACCTTGGCCTCCGTGGTTCCCCAGGAAAATTCCACTCTTACGTTGATTCCCCTTTCGGCGAAGTATCTCTTGGTGAAAGAAACCAGCTCGGTGGCGATTTTCTTCCCCTGCAGGTCTTCGATCCGCTGGATGGGGGAGTCTTCGGTCACCACCAGGACCCACCGGGCCGGCCGGGGGCTTTCCTTGGAATAGATCATCTCCTGGACTTCGACCACGTCGCTGCCGTTTTCCAGGATCCAGTCTTTCCCGGTGATCGCCGCGTCCAGAACCCCCTCTTCCACGTAGTGGGCCATCTCCTGGGCCCGAATGATGGCACAGGACAGATGAGGGTCGTCCACCGTGGGGAAATAGTTCCGGGAGCTGGTTTTGATCATCCATCCCGCCTTGGCGAAAAGATCGGTGGTGGCCTTCTCCAGGCTTCCCTTGGGAATCCCGAACTTGAGCTTATTCACCTTACACCTCCTTGGGGTCAAAGACCCTCTCTCCCACGATCTCCAGCCGATCCCCTTCGATGCGGCGGTAGAAGCAGGACCGGAATCCGGTGTGGCAGGCCGCCCCGCCGACTTGTTCCACTTTCAGGAGCAAAGCGTCGTTGTCGCAATCCAGGTAGGCTTCTTTGACCATCTGCACGTGCCCCGACGTCTCTCCTTTGAGCCAGAGCTTCTTGCGGGAGCGGGACCAGAAGCAGGCTTTTCCCGTCTCCCGCGTCTTGGCCCAGCTTTCGGCGTTCATGTAAGCCACCATGAGAACCTCTCCCGTCTTCCAGTCCTGGACGATGGCCGGGATGAGCCCCCCTGCCTTGGCAAAATCAATGTTCATCTTTTCCATAATAACCCCAAGACATTTCACCGCAGAGATCGCAGAGCACGCAGAGAAACAAAAAATAATTAATCGACAATGAAAAAACAAGGGTATTTTTTTGCCGACTAGCTTGTGGGTCCTTGTGTTTTGATTTTATTTCAATCCCCTCTGCGTTCTCTGCGTGCTCTGCGGTGAAAAAGTTTTTTGGTTTTCTTGTCTTTACGCCGCCGGGATGGCTTCTTCCTGGATCTCCCCCCGCAGGAATTTAGCGGCCACGCTGGGGTAGAGGGAATAGGTGACCAGATCCTCTTCCTTCTTCAAAATGCCCATTTTCTCCGCTTCCTGCCGGAGGGTTTCCAGCTGCGGTTTGATGAGATCGGCCGGCCGGCATTCGATGGGCGTCTCCTGGCCGATAATTCTTTCCCGGATTTCCGGGTCGATGGGAGCCGGAGTCCGCCCGTAATATCCAAGGCAATATTCTTTTACCTCCTTGGTGACACTGGCGTACCTTTTTCCCAGGATCACGTTGATCACTGCCTGGGTTCCCACAATCTGAGAGGTGGGCGTAACCAGGGGAGGATAACCCAGGTCCTTTCGGACCCGGGGAATTTCTTCCAGGACGGCCGGGTATTTCTCCGTCTTCTTCTGCTCCTTGAGCTGGGAGAGGAGGTTGGAGAGCATGCCCCCGGGAATCTGGTGCAGAAAGACATTGATGTCCGGCCGCTCGGCAATGGGGTCGAAAAGCCCTTTGTATTTCTCCCGCAAGGGGTTCAGGCGCCCGCTGATCCGGGCCAGAAGGTTCAAGTCGAATCCGGTATCGAAGGGGGTACCCTGAAGAGCGGCCACCATGGCCTCCGTGGCTGGTTGGGAAGTACCGCCGCTAAAAGGACCCAGGGCGGTGTCCAGAATATCCCCCCCCGCCTCCACCGCGGCCTGGTAGCTGAAAGGGGCCACCCCGCTGGTGCAGTGACTGTGAAGGCTGATGGGCGCTTTCACCGCTTTTTTCAGCTCCTGGGTCAGCTCGCGCACCGCTTTCGGGGTGATCAGGCCGGCCATGTCCTTGAGGCAGATCGAATCACACCCTGCCTTTTCCAGGTCAGTTCCCATCTGCACAAAGCGATCGACGGTGTGTACCGGGCTCACCGTGTAGCAGATGGTCCCCTGCACATGGGTCTTCCCTTTTTTGGCCGCAGTGATGGCCAAAGCCATGTTGCGCACGTCGTTCAGGGCGTCGAAGATGCGAAAAACCCCGATCCCGTTCCTGATGGCCAGGCGGACGAACTCCTCTACCACATCGTCGGGGTAATGGCGGTAGCCGACCAGGTTTTGACCGCGGAGGAGCATCTGCAGGGGTGTGCGGGGAAGGTGGGCTTTCAGGGTCCGGAGCCGTTCCCAGGGGTCTTCGTTGAGAAAACGGATACAGGCGTCAAAAGTCGCTCCCCCCCAGGTTTCGAGGGAAAAGAACCCCACCCGGTCCATTTCTTCGGCAATGGATAGAAGGTCAGCCGTCCGCAGCCGGGTGGCGATCAGCGACTGGTGGCCGTCCCTCATGGTCGTATCGGTGATCTTGACTCCCATGATCTTTTCCCTTCAGCGGGATAAAAAAAGCCAACCCCCCGTTGGCATATGTTGTCATCATGATGATTAAATTGAACCGTCGAAAGAGAGGAAACAACGCTTTTATGATATTATGGTTATACGCACCGCAAAAAGTCAAGGTTCTCTTTCAGGATCGGCCTTCCGACAAAGGAGTCCGCATGAGCTTCTGGGATCGGGTTTTCATGGGGAGGGTAATCAAGGATTTTGGGCCTCTCGAGGAGAAGTCTTTTCTCGTTGGAAAGACGAAGAAAAGCCTTCTTCTGGTGGAGCGGAGGGGGAAGCTGAAGATCGTCTTCAAATGGTCGGGCTTCGGGTTATTCGGGGCCAGCGTGAATTACTTCGACTTAAAGGCCGATTTGTTGCCTAGGCTCTGCCAATGCCTAGATGAAATTCAATCCATCGTCAGCCAGCGTTCCAAACCCGCGCCATCTGTCCTCAAGGCTGAAGAAATCGTCCCGGGGAGATGAGACAACCGATGAAGATCGACCGTTTGGATCATTTGGTTCTCACCGTGAGGAATATCTCCGCCACCTGTGACTTCTACTCCCGGGCCCTGGGCATGGAGCTTATAATCTTCGGGGGCAACCGGAAGGCCCTGGCCTTAGGTTGCCAGAAGATCAATCTCCATGAAGCCGGGAATGAGCTGGACCCGAAAGCCCGCTGGCCGACTCCCGGCTCCGCAGACCTGTGTTTTATCACCCAGGAACCGGTTGCGCGAATCATCGGGCATTTCAACCGCCTGGGGATTGAAATCATCAAAGGGCCCGTGAAGCGAAGCGGCGCCCAAGGCCCGATTGAATCGATCTACCTCCGCGACCCGGATGGAAACTTGATCGAAATTTCAAATTATCCGGATCAGCCGCCCTAGGCATGGGAGACAAAAATGAGCCAATTTGCCGGCCTGACTAGACTAGTTTGGGTCGGACAACTATCCTAACTATTTTTGAGTCAATGGATGCTTTGGGCATTGAAGACTGGAGAAAGAAGTCATTCATCCCGATTCTACACTTATTTTGGATATCGAAAACTTTTTGGGGCCTCCAGAAATTGAAGGAAAACAGCGAGGCTGTTGAAACACTGCCGTTCACACGCAGGTGGTTCCGTCTCCATCTGGAATGTCTTGCTAACATTCAATTTGAATGATCGGGTGACCTGGCCCGGCAGTGGCCCCATGCCACCAGGAGTGAACAATGGGGGTTATGACGCTCGAATGCCCTCGATGAGGCTGACGTCCGAAGCCGTTGGGATGACGCGGTTCAGCTTCAGTCCCGCTGAGGAGAAGAGCTGGCGATACTCCTCTTCGGTTCGTTCGCGACCGCCCACGAGCAGCATCATGAGATCCAGCCATTTTCCAAAAAAGGGGCCATTCCCGGGTGGAATGACCATCTCGACGAGCAGCACCCTGGAGTCAGACCTCATTGTCTCCCGGCAATTGCGCAGGATGGTGATCGCTTCGCCATCCTCCCAGTCATGAATAACGTGCTGCAGGATATAGGCATCTGCACCGGCAGGAACGGAAGAAAAGAAATTCCCTCCCTCGGTCCGGAACCGACCATCCAGGCCCGAACCCGAGATGAAGGAACGGGCGCGTTCCACGACTGAAGGCAGATCGAACAGTGTCCCCCGGATCTCGGGGTGACGCTTGAGCATGGCTTCCAAAAGCATGCCGCTGCCGCCGCCAACATCAACTACGGTTTGAAATGCGGAGAAGTCGTAGGCCTCAAGCATCGCCTCGGTCTCCGCCCGGCCGAACTCCCCCATAGCGGCGTCATAAATGCCGTGCCGCATGGGATGATCCAGCATGTACTGGAAAAAGGGCTTACCAAACGTCTTCTGGAATCCCCCCTCGCCCGTTTGCACCGAGTGCAACAGTTCCCCCCAAGCTTTGTGAAACTCCGCCCCCATCATGATGGCAAAGGGACGTTGCGAGTCGGCTACGTCGCTTCGCAGAAGGCTGGCGTGCGGAGTCAATGAAAAGCGACCCTGCGCATCCTGGGCGAAGATGCCGACGCTGGCCAGCGCACGCAACACGCGATAAAGTGCCGCGCCGTGCGTTTTCGTCTGCTTTGCTAACTCTTCGGCGGTGAATGGACCGTTGGCGAGGAGATCGGCAATTCCAAGTTCTGCTGCAACCCAGATCCCTTGGGTTATCCACGAGGCGCCGAAAATCTGGGTAAGCGTGTGCAGGCTCGATTGGTTATCCGTCATGATAAACCCTCCTTTGCTACGGCAGTCGCTGCTTGAAATGAATACTTCCCTATGATATAAACAAAGTACCACTATGTGGTACAATCGTCAAGTACCTTTTTAAAAATTTTTTAGCTCTGCATTCTATAAAGGCCGATGAATTTTAACCGCAGGAATTATTTAGCTTTTCTACGGAAGGGGTTTCTTTTGACTGGAGCCTTGTGGTAGAAATAAGAAGGTCAGGTTTTGAGATCCGCTTCATGGGCAGATATCATGAATGCTACGGAGTTTCAATCGATTCGGCAGGAACTTCTGAAAACTCAAAAGCAGATGTCTGAACTCTTGGGGATCTCGCTCAAGGCGGTTCAGAGCTTTGAACAGGGATGGCGGATCATTCCTCCCTATGTGGAACGTCAGGCTTTTTTTTTACTCGCCTTGAAAATGGGAACGCAGGAACGATCGGGGCCCTGCTGGGAGATCAAGCGTTGTCCTCCTAATGTGCGGGAGATCTGTCCAGCCTGGGAATTTAAAAGTGGGCACCTCTGCTGGTTCATCAATGGCACAGTTTGCCAAGGGAAACCCAGAGGCAGATGGAGTGAAAAAATGGTCCTATGCAGGAAATGTGAGGTCTTGGTTTCTTTTATGAAGCATTGGGGCCTCTATCCCCCGCGTAGAAGCGCGCAGAAAAGAAAAAAGAAAATCCACAGTAGGTCTTAAGAAAAGTATATCGGACCATCTTGGATATCGGTTGAAATTGATATCCTCCAGGAATTATGTCAACCGATGACTTCAGAAAAGGATGATTCCTCACGATTACCCTGCCTCAAGGAGAAATTGGGCATCCAGTTGGAGGGGGCAAAGAGCAGGAGCCATTTTTGTCCTGCGGTTATGCCGTTTTCCTTCTTAACACCAACGACCCTGCCGCGCCCAGCAGAGATACGGCTGCAGATAGAACAAAGGCGTAGGTAAATGTCCCCGTCGTATCTTTTATCCACCCCCCCATGACCGGCCCAAGGGCCTGGCCAACCCCGAAGAAGAGGGTAATGAACCCGAGACCAGCCGGTGCCAGACTCCCCCCCACCGTATCCCCGGAAGCTGCCGCCATGATCGTGGGTACCGAAAAGGCAGCAATCCCAAACACCCCTGCGGATACATAAAAGCCAGTGGAATCCTTCCAGAAGGCAAAGATTAGATAGGAGAGCGCAAGGGTTAGGTAGGCAAGCATGGAACCCCATCGCCTGCCCAGAACGTCTGAAATCCAGCCGTAGATAACACCACAGAAAATACTGAATATGCCGAGAAAGGCAAATATTCTGCCCGCGGATACCGGCGGAAGCCCCATTTCTTTGGTGAGATAGGCCACGAAGAAGGTGAGGTAGATGACATAAGAAAAGCCGAACATAAAATAAACGCCCCCGAGCTTCCATAACTCCGGTTCCACCACCACATCCCTGAATGCGGAAAAAAGGGTAGCCTTGGGCCCCGCTTTCTGTTCCTCCTCACCCCCCAACATGGATAGCCCTTTTTCTTGAGGATGGTTCCTCAAGAAGGCATAGCATAGGAAGGCCAGGACAGTCACGGCAATACCCAAGAAGAACCAGGCATATCTCCATCCTTCTTTTCCAAAGGCTGCGATTAAGGGCGGGAGGATGACCCCGGATAAAAAGAGACCGGTTCCAATTCCCCCGGACACGATCCCCGTGGCCAGCCCCCTCTTTTTCATGACAAACCATGCGGCCGGGAGGGCCATAATCGGAACGTAACTGCCGCCGTTTCCCGCTCCGGTAATGAGCCGCATGAGAAAAGCGAAAAGGAATGAATTGGCCAGGCCGGTCAAAAATAGACTGATGCCAATCACCAGGAGCGATATGAAGACAACTCTCCGAATGCCGAACCGGGCGGCCAGAAATCCTCCGATGATGGCCAGGGAAAGATATCCGATAAAATTTCCCGTGGCCAGGGAGCCGAGTTGGGTGTAATTGAGGATCAAGCCTTCCTTCATGGATGGAAGGATAACGGAGTAAGACATTCTGCCGAACCCGTGGGCGAGGATGGTGACCAGGGTTCCGGTGAAGGCTATTATCCATGCGTAATGGATCATTTTTGGTTATCCGGGTTGATAAAAATTTTTTTCTAAATCCCATGCAGAGAGCAAATACATTTGCAAAGGCCCCCACCGGCAGTATACCGAAAAAATGCCTAAAGAGACAGGCGGAAAATGGGTCAGGCCGTTGATTGGCTGTCGATTCTCTGGTATTTTTAAAAGGGACAGGAGGGAAGCTTGTTTTACCTTTCTTTTCGGGGAGAGAGAAGATTGGAAGCAAGAAATCATGAAGACGCACGCCAGAGGGAGATCGATATGACCCTGGAAATGCTGGAGAATGCCTGCAAGGAAGTCTAAAGGGTGACGGGTTAGGAGTCTCCGGGACAATTGATTTGACGGGGGCCGGGGCACGTGTTAATTTAGAAAAGTGCGTTTAACCTGATGAATTTTTAGAGAAAGTTTTAAGAGGGACCGTCCCAGGCGATGAATCCGGAAATTTTCCGGGAGTATGACATCCGCGGTCTGGTCGACCAGGACTTAACCGATGATACGGTCGGGCTGATCGGCCGCGGTCTGGCGACTTACCTGTCCCGCCAGGGGAAGCGTCGAGTGGTCGTGGGCCGGGACGGAAGGCTGAGCTCCCCCCGGTTTCGAGATCCTCTTGTGCAGGGCATGGTCACCGGCGGTTTGGATGTGGTCGATGTAGGTCTTTGTCCCACGCCGGTCTTTTATTTTTCCCTTTTCCACCTGGACCGCGACGGGGGAGCGATGATCACCGGCAGCCACAATCCCCCGGAATTCAACGGTTTCAAGGTCTGCTCCGGAAAAGAGACGCTCTACGGAAAGCAGATCCAGGAAATCCGCCGGGTCATCGAATCGCGAAACTTCACCGAAGGCCGAGGGTCTGTTTCCCACCGGGAAATCATCCCTGCTTACCGGGAGCATTTGGCGGGAAACATCAGCCTCCAGAGAAGAATCAGGGTGGTCACTGACAGCGGCAACGGGACGGGCGGCCTGGCGGCCCCGAAAATCATGAGGGACCTGGGCTGCGAGGTAATCGAACTCTATTCCGACGTGGACGGGCGGTTTCCCAACCACCATCCCGATCCCACCATCCCCGAATATTTGCGGGACCTGATCGCCAAAGTGAAGGAGACCAAGGCCGAAGTGGGGATCGGCTATGATGGGGATGCCGACCGGATCGGGGTCGTGGACCACCGGGGCAACATCATCTGGGGTGACCAGTTGATGATTCTCTTCTCCCGCCAGGTCCTGAAAACGAATCCCGGGGCCACCATCGTGGCCGAAGTGAAGTGCTCCCAGAACCTCTTCGATGACATTGCCAGGAACGGCGGGCGGGGCATTATGGGGCAGGCCGGTCACTCCCTTCTCAAGAAGCAGATGAAGGAGGAAAAAGCGCTTCTCGGGGGGGAGATGAGCGGGCATATCTTCTTCGCGGACCGCTATTACGGGTACGATGACGCCATCTATACCTCCTGCCGGCTGCTGGAAATCCTCTCCCAAACGGACAAGCGGATCCCCGAGCTTCTCGGGGATGTGCCCAAAGCCTACAACACTCCCGAGATCCGTGTGGATTGTCCGGACGACCGGAAGTTTTCCATTGTCGAGAAGGTCAAAGACTCTTTCCGCAGCCAATACCCCATCGTGGATGTGGACGGAGTTCGGGTTCTCTTCCCGGACGGATGGGGCCTGCTCCGGGCCTCCAACACCCAGCCGGCTCTGGTGTTGCGCTTCGAAGCCCGAACGCCGGAGAGGCTTCAGGAAATCCGCACGCTGGTGGAGAAGAGATTGGAGGAAGTCTCCAAAGAATTAGAACGCATAGCGCAGAGAGCATAGGGTATAGCGTTAAGAAATTTTTCCCTTCAGAGTTTTTGGCCTTTGACTCCATGCTCCATGCTCCATGCTCCATGCCTTATGCCGATTTTGGGCTTCAAATTTCGGGATTAAAGAAGCTAAACCATGAAAAGAAACCCAGATGTCTACGCGGTCATCATGGCCGGCGGCGGCGGGACCCGTTTCTGGCCCTGGAGCCGGGAGAGGCGGCCCAAGCAGGTCCTCCCCATCCTTTCTCCCCGGACCATGATCCGGGAGACGGTGGACCGGATCCAGCCCCTGATTCCCCCGGAAAAGATCCTCATCGTCACCTCCCGCTCCCAGGCCCGGCAGCTTCACTGCCAGGTTCCCCGGCTCCCGACAGAAAACCTTCTCCTCGAGCCGGAGGGAAAAAACACTGCCCCCTGTCTGGGCCTGGCGGCGGTGCACGTCCAGAAGATGAATCCCGAAGCGGTGCTCATCGTTTTGCCGGCAGATCATTCTATCCGCGCCCCCGAAAAATTCCTGCGTACCCTCCAAAGGGCGGCTGAATTTGCTTCCCGCGAAAAATACCTCATCACCCTGGGAATCCCGCCGACCGGCCCGGAGACGGGATACGGATACATCCAGAAAGGCCCCCTCCTCGGGCGGGTCAGGGAAACGGAGGTCTTCCGAGCCAAGGCCTTCCGGGAAAAGCCCACCCTGCAGAAAGCCAAGGCCTACCTGCGCCGGGGGGACTACCTATGGAACAGCGGAATGTTTATCTGGAGGGTCGGGGTATTTTTAGAGGCCCTGGAAAAATGTCTCCCCGAGATTCATCGGAATATGCAGGAGTTGAAAATCTCCATGGGAAAACGGCGGGAACAGAAGGTCCTGGAGAAGGTGTATTCCCGGTGCCCTTCCATCTCCGTCGACCATGGAGTTATGGAAAAAGCCCCGAATGTGGCTTTGATCGAGGCGCGGTTCGGCTGGAGCGATGTGGGAAGCTGGGCTGCTCTGTGGAACCTCTGGCCCAGAGACCCTGGAGGAAATGTCTGTATCCAGGGGGGGGAGAGCAAAATCTTCACCCTCGACAGCTCGGGCTGGGTCGTCCGCGGCGAAAAGGGACTCATTGCCGTTCTCGGGCTCAAGGATACGGTGGTGGTGGAAGCCGGAGACGCCATTCTGGTCTGCCCCCGCGACCGGGCCCAGGGCGTCCGCCGCGTCCTCCAGGAGCTGGAGCAGAGGGGATGGCGGAAATACCTTTGAAGCCGATAAATCCGAAGCACGAAATTCGAATCCCGCGAAGCGCGGGACGGAACAATTGCAAATGACCAAAAAGGAAATGTTCAAAACAGAGGGGTCCGGTTTCTAATATTTACATTTCGAATTTTGATGAGCTTGGAAGAAGTCGGAATTCTATAGAACCAGTCATTCCGGCGAAAGCCGGAATCCGGTTTTTTCAAGATGTTCTGGACCCCGGCTTTCGCCAGGGTGACGTTGCAAGAGACTTTTTGCCAGACCATCAAATTTTTTTCGTGGTTTTTTACTCCGAACTCCGAACTCTCAACTCCGAACTTTTTTGAGGCACTTTATTTATGCTCATCATTCCGGCCATCGACATCCGGGGAGGAAAATGCGTCCGTCTTTTCCAGGGCGACTACGGGAAAGAGACCGTGTACGGGGAAGACCCCTCCGCCATGGCGGAAAAGTGGATCTCTCAGGGCGCCCAGTTCCTCCATTTTGTTGACTTGGACGGGGCCCGGGAAGGGGTTCCGCGCAACTCGGCAGCGATCCGGGCCATCGCCCGGAAGTCTTCCGTCCCGGTGGAGGTGG